>Ga0115002_10006139_pt1 | contig 13932 bp, 15 predicted proteins | sample ArcticOcean_MG_C_8_FD_89576 | JGI IMG/M metagenome (GOLD analysis project Ga0115002, IMG submission 89576) | Marine microbial communities from western Arctic Ocean - ArcticOcean_MG_CB11_86 | ecosystem: Environmental > Aquatic > Marine > Oceanic | place: Arctic Ocean: Canada Basin | collected... | reverse complement strand
TTATCAAGAAAAACATTGATACATTTAGTGACGCCATGTTGAGTTACGCAAAGAAAAGATCAACTGATTTGTCGTGGGATGAACAAGTAGTCAATAACATTAATGTTAAGACAGCTCACTTTTTTAAACTACCAATACCAATTGTTCAGACTGATGATACAATTGAGATGTCTGAGAAACAACAGAAATTGATAGAGTTTACGGAGTCTAAGGGGTGGTCAACAAAAATGTGGGATGCGGCTATAGAGTTAGAAGCATACACAAGAACAGTTGCTAAAAAGGAATTGGGAAAATGAAGACCTTCAGATCATACTTAGCAGAAGCTCCAGGCTGGAGTGGTAGTCTATCAGAAAAACTTTTTGATATTGGTTTCCATCACGGCTTTGAACGAGGCAGTAACTTAGTAGGGTTTTGGTTGCCAATATCTTCACCTATATTCAAGAGAATTGGAATTGAAGAAGTTAGGGCTACTGTATTTCATGTAACGGATAAAGAACATTACCCTACCCTAAAGAAACTGCAAGGAAGAAAACAATCCATTTCAGCATTTTTTGGGATGAAGGCTGAGTATTTTTCTCAGGGGGTTCAAACATCGGGCGGAGTTATTGCTGAACTGGATGCGAATATACTATCGGCATGGAAGGGGGATGTAATGAGCTCCCCAGATAAGGGTGGCAGAAGATGGGTTAAGTTAGCTCATTTTAAGGGAGTAGATAGAGATCAAAGTATCACGAAGGTGTTGATAGGGGTTGAAAAGTTGATAGGCAAGTTGTTACTGAAATATCATTCTAGTGTATATATGAGGAATCATGATGGGAACTTGGATACAGCGAACTATCCCGGACATTGGCAAGCACTTGGCCAGATTTTAGGTGACAGGGGTAGTCCCGCTAGAGATACAAAAAAATTAGGGTTATTGATTAAGGATTATATTGACGGCATGGAAAAGATTATGAAATCGAATGTGAAACAATTCAAAGATATCTTCCAAGGTTATTTGAGTACCAGATTTACCGATAATGATTGGGATGAACAGATAGTCAATAAAATTAAAATCAAAAAAATTCATCTTGTATTTAGCAACGCATGGTATAGACAATCTGATTCTGGTGATCCTGATGAAGACGATTATAAGGGCTATGAAGATTTTATTGAAGAATTAAAAGCTGATGGCATAGATGGTAAATATTATAAAGATCCATTTGACCTAGAAAAGTACATAAGCAATGTTGCTACGTTGGAAACTGGGAGGTAGTAATGAACACCTTTAAGACTTATATTGCTGAATTATTTGATAAGCCTCTTCCCTATAGGAAACTTGGTAAGTTAAAACCTGCGAAACGAGGTGTGCACCAATCAATTGATTATGAGTTTTCAACAGAAATAGATGAAGTAACAACAAAAGTTACGACAACTTTTAGAGATGTAGATGGTACTGAGCAATTTAGTGTGGAGTTTGATGTAGGAGATAAATTCAACATTACAGGATTAGCTGGTATTGATGCTATAAAAATATTCACTACGGTCGTTGCACAAATAAAAGATTTTATTGAATCAGAACAACCAATCAAAATTGAATTTACGGCGGCTAAGGCACGGGGAGAAGGGTCATCGAGATCTAAATTATATGATAGAATGACAAAACGTCTAACCCCCACGGGATATATTTTGGATGCTCGCCCGTGGCGAGATGGTTCACGGCAGTATACATTCACTAAGGTGGAATAATGAACCCCGTTGGTAAATTTATTATAGCTTTAGTTTGGGTATTTTGGGTGATGGCACTGTCCACTGTTGAGGGGCAAAAGCCAATGATGGATCATAGTAAGATGACTTTGGAAGAGATTGAAGATGTCAAACAGATGGTAATGGATATGGAGCATACTCCAAAACCAGAATATATTCCAACATACGGTAGTACATTTGATAGAGTAAAAGAACGAGGATATGTCATTTGCGGAACTAAGAAAGATTTCAAAGGCTTCTCAGATACAAAATGGAGAGATGAAGCTGGAGAAACAATTTGGTTTGGTTTTGATGTTGATATTTGTCGGGCAGTAGCTGCTGCAGTACTTGGAGATGCAGACGCAGTAAAGTATGTAATAGTGGATGGGAAGACCAGATTTGAGTATTTGATAGATGGCACGATTGATATGTTATCTGCTGCTACAACTTATACGTTTACGAGAAATGTATTCAAGAAATTAGAATTTCTCCCCACTACATTTTATGATGGGCAGGGGTTCATTACTAAAAAGGTTCTAGGAGTATCCTCTGTCAAACAGATGGTTGGGGCTAAGATATGTTTTAGTTCAACTGGAACTGCAGCAAAGAACATTGCAGACTACTTCCAGTTACATGAGATAGAATATATTCCTATAGTTGTTCCAGTCGGTGAGAACTCAAAAGATTGGTACATACGAGGTGATTGTGATATGTATGGTACTGATAGGTCTGGTCTTGCATCTAACCGATTGAGCTTCTCAGACCCAGAATGGCATATCATTTTACCAGAGATTATATCAAAGGAACCACTTGGGCCAGTAGTCAAGTATGGAGATCAGCAGTGGTCTGATGTTGTTAGATGGTCAGTCTATGTTCTTTTTATAGCAGAAGAGTTAGGAATTAATTCAAAAAATATAGATGATTTTAAAGAGAATATAGACCCAAATATTCAAAGATTTATGGGCGAATTGAATGGAGCTCATCATTCAAATCTTGGAACAAAATTGGGGTTGGATGCGGAATGGTCTTATAATATAGTAAAACAAGTGGGGAATTATGAAGAAATATATGAGAGAAATGTAGGAGAGGATACACCTCTAGGCCTTGCTCGTGGGTTGAATAAACTCTATACAAAAGGAGGATTGCTATATGCACCACCTTTAAGGTAAAGAATGTTCAAATGGTTCTCGGTAATTAGTGGTATTCTCTTGGTGTTGTGGATTTACTATATTATTATGAGCGGAATAGCATATAAAGTTAATTATGATAAAACTCATTTTCCATGCACTTATAATAAGGGGTTGTGCACAATAAAGGCGACATGGAAAACTTGTTCAGGGAGGCTACACGGAGTACCATACAAATATTGTGAACGAAAGTTAAACCGCTTATGAGACATTGGCACGAAGAACATTTAAGCGGAGAAAACCATGAAGGTGGCCAGGTAGGAGAGCCCGATGCATTCAGTAAAGTTCCTGAGAATCGTGCTGCAGTAGATAACATCCTTCGCGTCAATCATGGTAATCAAATGAGATTGGGTTTGATGGCAGACGCTAAAGCCAATATTATGATAACGGTGACCTCCATCGTTTTCTCTATTACTATTGCTAACCTTGACAATGAAGTGATGAAATATCCATTATTAGCATTTGCGTGTGGATGTTTCTTTTCTTTGTTGTTTGCTATCTTTGCTATTATTCCAAAAACAAGTTATCCAAAGGTAAAGGGTAGTGAGGAAATAGACCGGAAGTCGCCTTGGTTCAACCCATTGTTTTTTGGTCATTTTGCACACTTACCGATTGAGGAATACAAAGAAGATTATTCAAAAACCTTGATGTCTGATGATAAGATATATGATGCTCTAGCTGGAGACATCTATGGGCAGGGGAAGGTACTAGCACTCAGCAAGTACAAATACCTCAAGTGGTCTTACAATAGTTTCCTTACGGGTATGTCAGCAGCAATAGTAGTTTTTCTATTACAGGGCCCAGCCGGAGAAATTGTTTTTAGTGGACTGAGTTGGATAGGTAATATATTTACTTTGGATGGAGTTAGAGAGTTATTATGTCAGGGAAGTTTGGTGTGTAGAAATGGCGGCTAAAGAGAATTATGCAGTAGGAGTACACAAGGCAAAAAAGACTTACGAGTTAGAGACTTTGCTAACATATTACCCCGCAGACGGTGGTAAGGGTTGGGTAATAAAAATTAAAGATAAGAAAGCAGAATTATGATAAAGGTCGAATCTATTCTAAAATGGAAAATAGAAGGCCCAATCTTGAAAAAGCTCAAGATGATTAGGTCGCAGATTCTTAATAAAAATACAGATGCTGTAGCATTGTCGGATGACGACCTCCATGTTACACTTGCATCCGGGCCCGGGTGGCAAAAACTCAAAAGCAAGATAAAGGCTAGTGACTTAGATGAACCAGACTTTAGTATAGACATTGAGCCTAATTTCATAGTAATGGAGCAGGGCCCAAAGAAGTCTTGGTATATAAGAATGAAGGGTCAGTTGGATTGGAAAGAATACGTTATGGACTTGCTACAGGGAACACATGACGCCAGAAGAGTATACCACATATCAATCGCTAACCTCACGGGTGATAAGATGGATTCGGTTGCGATGGTAGAGGACAGAGACTACAAGGATGAATACAAGAAGTTTCAATCATCCAAGAAGAGTAAGAAGTATAGGGCAGAACTGAATCGGTACAACAGAGACAAAGGCACGTATGGAAATCGTGATGGTAAGGACGCCTCTCATAGGAATGGTAAGATAGTAGGATTTGAGGACGAATCGACCAATAGGGGTAGAGCTGAAAAGAGCAGACTACCAAAGAAAAAAATAGAGGAAACTATGAAAACTTTCGAGGATTACTTAAAAGAGGGTGTGCGTGACCCAGGCATATTCAAGGCATTCTTTACTGCAGGTGGGCCGGGGTCTGGGAAATCTCATGTTGCAGCACTTGGTGGTCTTGGTGGAAGAGGGGGAAGTCCGCATGGTCTAGTGATCATAAATTCAGATGACCAGTTTGAAAGGTTATTGAAAAGGGCGGGTCTAAAGGCTAACCCAGAAGACATCTATTCTAAGCGGGGGCAGACTCTTAGGAAAAAATCTAAACGTCAAATGGGGAAAAAACAAGCATCTGCCCTTGAAGGTAGGCTTGGAGTTCTAATTGACGGCACGGGAAAAGAACCAGATAAAATAAAGGAAAAAAAGACGGCCCTTGAGAATCTTGGCTATGATTGTTATATGTTATTTGTAGATACCGCCCTAGAGGTTGCCATAGAACGCGACGCCCACAGGAAACGGACTCTAGGTAAAGAGGAAGCCACTAATTTGTGGAACCTAGTTCAGTTGGCCAAACCTGCTTTAAAAACAATATTTCGTTCTGATTTTATTGAAATAGATAATAATTATTATACCGATGATATCAAGAATAAATTTCATGTTGAGATGGGTAAGAAAATTGATAAACCACCAACGAAAAGACAAGCAACCGCTTGGATCAGACAGCAGATGAGAGATTTGGGCATTACTAGATTATAACTTGACAAATCAGTAAAATCTGGTATAATAGTAGTATGAGCTTAGTGACTGATACAAATTATTTGATGCAATTGTCCCCGCGTCTAGACCGATTCAAAAAGGTCAGAGATTTTCTCTGGAATTTTCGGTGCCCCCACTGCGGGGACTCCCAAAGAAATAAACATAAGGCCCGAGGTTATGTCTATCGTAAGAAGACAGACCTGTACTACAAGTGCCATAACTGCAGTGTAGGTCAGTCTGTAGGCAATCTAATTAAGGACATAGACCCATCACTTCATAAGCGATATGTGCTGGAGCGATACAAAGCTGGTGAGACTGGTAAGAGGAAAACTAAGACACCAGAGTTCAAGTTTGAATCACCAAAATTCAAACCAAAGAAAACTGTAATCCACTTACCATCTATTGGGAGTCTTCCAAAGGAACATTATGCCCGTGTGTATTACGAGCATAGGGAAATTCCAAATCAATTTATGGATAAGATCTTTTTTGCAGAAGATTTCAAGAAATGGGCCCAGTCAGTATGTCAGGTAGATTATTCGTCATTAGCGCGTAGTGAGCCTCGACTGGTGATACCCTTTTTCGATGAGCAAAACAAACTCATCGGAGCTCAGGGACGGGCCCTCCGCGAATCCAAAGTTAAGTATGTAACGGTTAAGGTACATGAAACCTCTCAAAAGATTTTCGGTCTTGAGCGATGGAGTTCTGAAGACCATACATATTTAGTAGAAGGCCCTATAGATTCACTCTTCCTTCCAAATAGTCTTGCTATGGCCGGTGCGGATACAAGAGAGATGGATCAACTCAATAAACAAAAAACTACAATAATATTTGACAACGAACCTAGAAATGCACAGATAGTGAGAAGGATGTACTCTGCTCTTGACGGGGGGTGGAGAGTAGCTATATTGAGCAGTGTAGCTAAAGATATTAATGAAATGGTGTTAGGCGGAATGTCTAGCGACAAAATACTCGAAACCATAAATAGAAATACTTACTCTGGACAGATGGGTAAGTGGGAGTTGCAGCAGTGGAAAGTATAATGATAGATGAAAGTGGTGAGCCTCAAGAGATGATTCAAGTACACGAGCATGGATTTGTTAAACTACTTGATGTTATGGGTGATGATGAAGAGGTCGAGAATTCAGCACGAATTAGTTATGGTGAAGGAACAAGAAAGGTAAGTAAGACGCGTAACCTGATACGCTATCTAATGAGACACAAACACACCTCACCCTTTGAGATGTGCGAAGTCAAGTTCCATATAAAACTCCCAATATTCGTAATGCGACAACTCGTTAGGCATAGAACAGCAAACCTTAACGAGTATTCGGGTCGTTATTCAGTGATGAGTGACGAATTCTATCTGCCTCAGGGTGATTACCTGCAGAAACAATCCAGTACAAATAACCAAGGTCGAGACGAAGTTCTTCCGAAGAAAGGAATGCTTCAGTTTGAATTCAATAGGATATATGATGGTGCCAGCACGGCCTATCAAGTTCTATTAGAAGAAGACCTTTCCAGAGAGTTAGCACGAGTTTTGCTTCCTGTCGCCAATTATACGGAGTGTATATGGAAAATAGACCTACATAATTTTTTTCATTTTGTGAGGTTGAGATCGGATAGTCACGCTCAACGCGAAATTAAAGACTTTTCAGATGCAATGTATGAGTTGGTAAAACCCAAATTTCCTCTATGTTGTGAAGCATTTGAAGACTATGTTAGAGATGCGGTTACCTTCTCAAAAAAAGAGATGGAAGTAATAAGGGATATGAGACAGCTTTGGACTATAGGTAAATACGGGTTATCAGAGCGAGAACAAACAGAATTTTTAGAAAAAATAAAAGGAGATGACCAATGAGACTACCCACACCATACCAAGAATTTATTCACCTTTCCAGATATGCACGATGGGATTATGACAAAGGACGAAGAGAGACTTGGGATGAAACGGTTGAACGATATTTCAATTTTTTTCAGGGGTGGTTGGACGAGAAGCATGAGTATAAACTAGAGAATGGCGAACGTACAGAACTAGAAAATGCAGTCAAGGGCCTCAAGGTAATGCCGTCTATGCGGTGCTTGATGACGGCGGGGCCCGCTCTTAGAAAAGAGAGTGTGGCTGGATATAACTGTGCGTATGTAAAGATAGACGACCAGAGATCGTTTGATGAAGTTCTTTATGTACTGATGAATGGCACAGGGGTCGGGTTTTCAGTAGAGGAAGAATATGTCAATCAGTTACCAGCCATTCCAGATGAAATGTATGATACGGATACGGTTATTGTTGTGGCAGACTCTAAGTTGGGCTGGGCCAGAGCGTTCAAGGAACTTATCTCGTTACTGTATGGGGGTCATATTCCAAAGTGGGATGTCAGCAAAGTTAGAGAGGCTGGGAAACCACTAAAGACCTTTGGGGGTAGAGCCTCAGGCCCACAACCATTGGAAGATTTATTTTCTTTTACAATAAATACTTTTGTAAACTCAAAGGGAAGAAAACTCAGACCAATAGAGGCACATGACATCGTATGTAAAACAGCAGAAATTGTTGTGGTTGGTGGTGTTCGTAGGAGTGCTCTTATCAGTCTTAGCGACCTGCACGATAGAGAAATGCGATACGCCAAGCATGGTGAATGGCATAAAGTTGACGTACAGCGAGCGCTATCGAATAATTCAGTTAACTATGGAGAAAAGCCAAATGTTGGAACTTTTATGCGAGAATGGCTCAGTCTCTATGATTCAAAATCAGGGGAACGTGGAATATATAGCAGTCTGTCGGCCCGAAAAACTATTGAAAGATTAAATGAACGATATAAAGACGGAGATGGAAATTTTATTAGAAGACGAGATCCCAGATCGGATTTTGGCACCAATCCGTGCAGCGAGATCATTCTTCGGTCACGCGAATTCTGCAACCTATCTGAAGTTATTATCAGACGAAATGACACTCGCAAATCTCTCAAAGAAAAAGTTAGAGTTGCAACTATCCTTGGCACATTTCAATCCACACTCACTGAGTTCAAATACCTCTCAAGAGAATGGAAACGAAACTGTGAAGAAGAACGATTATTGGGAGTATCACTTACTGGAATAATGGATAACCCGCTCACTAATGGTACAAAAGATGGTCTAGAAAAGCTACTAGAAGAGCTGAGAGACATCGCGTATGAAACGAATAAAGAATGGGCTGAAAAACTGGGCATATCGAGTTCAGCAGCCATCACTTGCGTTAAACCTAGTGGTACTGTTTCTCAGCTTGTGGATACTTCTTCTGGCATCCATGCCCGTCATAATCCTTATTACATTCGTACTATAAGAGCAGACAATAAAGACCCACTTTGCAAAATGATGAAAGACATGGGGTTTCCTAATGAACCTGATGTGACGAAACCAGATCACACAACTGTTTTTTCTTTTCCACAGAAAGCTCCTGAAGATGCTGTCTGCAGACAAGATATGACAGCTTGGAGGCAACTATCAATATGGCATATTTATGCAAAACATTGGTGTGAGCATAAACCTAGTGTCACTGTGTCGGTGAAAGAGGATGAATGGATAAACACTGCAGCATGGATATATAGTAATTTTGATGATATCAGTGGAGTATCTTTTTTACCAGCTACTGAGCATGTCTACAGACAAGCCCCATATCAAGATTGTACTGAGGAAGAGTACAACGAAGCATTAAAACGAATGCCAACTAATGTAGATTGGACGGAACTATCCAAATACGAATCACAAGATTACACTATAGCAAGTCAGGAATTGGCTTGTACAGGAAATTCTTGTGAGATAATCTAGAGGGGGGTCATGATTTCCTTATTAAAATGGTGGCTAATTATTTGTCTAACTGTTCTTGGACTTCTGACAGGTGTGTATTTTGACATGCATAATCACATATATGATGCAGATGTAACAAAACTAAGTTTCTTAATTTTGGTTATATTTTCCGGTACTTCAATTTGGATTGGCAAGAAGACCTACAGACTAGAGAAATATGCTGAATATGAACAGACCACCGATGTGGGTTGGTTTATGGCTGAAACGTGTCTAGCTCTTGGTATGGTTGGAACGGTAACTGGATTCCTGCTGATGTTGGGAACAGCATTTTCCAATATAGATGTATCTAATTCTGCTTCCTTACAAAAGGCATTAGGATTTATGGCAGTGGGAATGAGTACTGCCTTGTATACTACTTTAGTTGGACTGATCTGTTCACTTATCATAAAGATTCAACTGGTGAATCTTGAAGTGGCGATAGATGAGCCATGAAAAATATAAGTCTACACTTGGTTTCACTGATCTGCTTTTCAACATTCTTGTTGGCTTTGCTTTCCTTTTCATTGTGGCCTTTCTTCTTATCAAGCCAGAATCCAAAGAAAAGGATTTCGATAGAAGAGCCGAGTTCATCATTGTTCTGGAATGGGACGCAGGGGCTAAGGATGACATCGACCTCTATGTAGAAGATCCACTAGAGGGCCTAGCAAGTTTCCGAAATCCAAGGGTCAATTTTAGTCACTTGGATAAGGATGATTTGGGCGCTAAGAATGATACTACTGTCCTACCAAATGGAATTATTAAGACAATACCTATCAACAGAGAAGTGATGACCATTCGCGGGTATATTCCTGGCGAGTGGGTGGTGAATGCTCATTATTATTCTGATTATGGTGTAGAGAGATCCGTGAATGGTGAGGGAGAAATGGAGATAGGGAATCCCAAGACACCAAATTCAGCACTGACCGTAAAGGTAGAATTGCATAGGGTCACCCCGTATGATATTTTAGGGATTTGGGAGAAGAAATTTTATTATAGAGGACAAGAAGAAACCTTTGTTAGATTTACAATAGACGAAGATGGTGTGTTGATTGGGCCATTTGAATTTGAGAAAATTAAATTTGTCAGCCCTAGTGGACATACCAATAATGATAATCAGGGGGCGATACCACACGGAGCAGAGGCTGATAGGTACTTTACCAACATGAACATTGAAGAAGCAATGAGGTTTGAGCCATGATTGAATTTTTAGTTGTGGGATTACTCGCCCTTTCAGTATTGTGCCTTTGGTTACTAATAGAGGGAAGAAAGAACCCCAAATTTCTGGCTTGGTTTATACCACTACTTTTAGTCTTAATCACATCTACTTATGTGACATACACCTCAATATTGGGCTATCCAAAAGTGGCAAGACCAGAAAAGGGAATGTACCTTAAGCATTATGTGGATGAACCAAATTGGATTTATCTTTGGGTAGTGAATAAGGATAATGTGCCTAAGAGTTTTCAGATACCTTATAGTAGAGGATCACACCAATCTTTAGAGAAGGTGGAAGGAAAAACTGAAGAGGGAAAATATATGATACTAAGCAAGCCAACAGCAAGTGCAGGAGTTCTTGGGGAAGAAACTAATGAGGATTCTGCTGACGGATATACTATTGGTGGAGATATGAATTTTTATGAGTGGGATCACGAATCTTCAATGCAACCAAAGGAATGACATGATCAAATCATTTTACAAATCTAAAGAGTGGGCGGCTTGGGCATACGGCGGAGGCCTTGCACTTATGCTGTCTCTATGGGTACAGGTTCAACTCTCAGTCAGCATCAACACATGGTACGGCGGGTTCTATAATCTACTACAGAACGCCAAGGATTATGTTGATAAGCCACAAGAGGGGATTACACAATTGTATGATAAGCTGGTTGGATTGGATTATGTCTTTGAGGGCGCCACGAACCCCAGTTTTGCAGTCATCGCATTTCCGTATGTACTACTTGCAGTCTTCACAAATTGGTTCACAAGAATCTATGGGTTGAGGTGGCGAGAAGCAATAACCTTTTCCTATATTCCAAGGTGGAGAGCAGTTGAAGAAGACATTGAGGGAAGTTCACAAAGAATACAGGAAGATTGTAATAGATTTGCAAGGATTGTGGAGTCGCTTGGATTACAGGTTGTCCGTGCAGTTATGACCTTAGTAGCCTTCATTCCCATATTGTATGCGTTGTCAGCCAAGGTTGATATTGAACCCTTTAAGAGCATTGATGGATCACTCGTATGGGGCACTCTAATTGTTTCGCTTGGCGGACTGTTTGTATCGTGGTTTGTTGGGTGGAAACTGCCTGGGCTCGAGTACAACAATCAAAAGGTAGAGGCGGCGTTTAGAAAGGATTTGGTATTAGGAGAGGATGATAAGGTGAATTATGCAAAGCCTGAAACGGTTGCTGAGTTATTCTTGGGCATCCGGTTCAACTACCACCGTCTGTATATGCACTATGGGTATTTTGATGTGTGGATGAACTTTTACGATCAGGCAATGATTGTGGTGCCGTATGTTATTATGGGCCCGGGGCTGTTTACGGGGGCGATAACATTAGGTGTGATGGTTCAGGTGAGCAATGCGTTTAGTAAGGTGCATGGAGGGTTTGCGTTGTTCCTGCATAACTGGACGACTCTGACGGAATTGAGAAGCATCTGGAAGAGACTACACGAATTTGAGGATAAACTAGTAGAGTATGAAACTGCATAAATCCATATATCTAGTGTTGTGTGTATTCTTGTATGGTTGCGCACCACGCAGTGCCGAAGATGAGCAGTGGATAAAAAGTTTAGAAACGATGCCGAGATTTGAAAATTATTATAATGCTGGGATTTACGGTGTCAACGACAAATATATAACTCAATATTGCGACCGGCATGGTAATGCTAAGTGGTTGCGATATAACAGTGATACCAAAGTTTGGAACCAATTTAGATACGAAACGAGAGGATGCAATGAGAAGTGAAAAAGAATTTAACATCAGAGATTATTCTTATTATTCTTATGGGGTTGGTATTGTGAAATTAGCCTTTATCGTGGGCGTTATTCTAGGACTTGTAGTAGTTTTTACTGGAGTAGCTGAAGCAGAGGATAATAAAACTTCAGGGATGGATTTTGACAAAATTGGATGGCCAACACAAATTCTCTATGATTCTGTCAATGGATGTCAGCAGGGAACAATACGATGGATAATCACGGTCAATCCAGCTCTTGCTGGTCTAACACCACCACCGCACGTACAACGATTTATAGCCGAACATTGCTTTTGTGTGTTGGATAGATTTAGAGATGAATACAACTATACAGAATACATCAATCTTCTTATAAACTCCAGAAAAAAGCCTGGGGTGATTGGGGAACTTTACATGCAGACTGCCCTAACTTGTGTTAAAGACAATGGCACGTTACCGGGCATTATGGTCATAGAAGCCTCAACAACAGATAACCAAACTAAAACAGATAACTCAACAACAATACCAGAGAAGCCGGGAGCTCCAGCAGAGTCATTACCCGACCAACCAGAGGAGCCTTCCAGTGAACCTGAAACAATTCTTCAAGGATAATTCACGAATGAAAAATATCAAGTATTTTTGCTTGGTATGTTTTTCTATATTCGTCATGGTATCTTGTGCTGTAGCACCACATAGTAATAACATATCAAGTACACCAAATGATACTCTAACAGTCATAGAAAGAATTAGAGCTTCAGTTATACTACTCACCATAAGTCCTAACACTACTCTTAAGGAAAACCCGAAAGAGAATGCCATGTGTTCTGGGGTGGTCATTGAATCGCAGTACGTCATAACAAATTTCCATTGTGTATATAAACAAAAATACATTAAGGCATATTTTTGGGACAAAAACGATTGGAATGAATACGATGTAGAGGTTGTTGGAAAAGACCCACTGGCGGATCTAGCCCTACTGAAAATTCTAAATAAAGAAAAAGTTGTACCTCATCTTAAATTTTTCAAGGGTGAGATTACAATCGGCGAGGAAGTTTATGCAATGGGTCATCCTATGGGAATGGCCTGGACTCTAACGAAAGGCATAATTTCAAGTAATGACCGATACGCCAGACATCCTTATGTCAAGGCAGTACAGACAGACACTGCGATAAATCCGGGTAATTCTGGTGGGCCTCTCTTAAATATGAAGGGCGAGATTATAGGTATTAATGCAATGATAATGTCAAGGGTAAAGGAGAATGCCGGGATAGGGATTGCAATTAGAGTCGATACAGTAGAACAATCTTACAAGACCATGCTGAGTAAAGGGAAGGTTGACAGACCAGCGATTGGCGTAATGATCGCTCCTCTACTGAGAGAAGCACAGAGAAAGAAAATTGCAAACGGTCAGCCAGAAATAAAGTTAGAGTCCATTCCTAATACGTTTGGGCTGTTGGTACTACCGACTGAGAATATGCCAAAGGGATTGTTGGTTGGTGATGCAATAGTTGGGGTTAATGGTTCACCTATTAATAATGGAGTTGATTTGGCGGACACCTTGAGTAAACTTAACATTGGTGATACAGTTACATTATCAATTATAAGGAACAAGAGGTTCAAGACGGTGGAAGTCCCATTGCGTTTATTCACAGTACCTGTAGATATGTTGTATAATAAAGGAACACCATGAGTACACCAGTTCATAAATATACACTCAAATGGCCGGAAGGAGCGTCTTTTCAGATGGATGAAAAAAGTATAAACGAAATCAGAAATAGTTTAGAGATGCAGTTCAAGCAGATAATCTATAATCAGCCAGGTTTCAGGTACTTTCAGTCAATGGGTAGTACCAATTTTTTCCAAGCATTCAAAACGAATGATGGAATAGATTT
>Ga0115002_10006137_pt1 | contig 13933 bp, 11 predicted proteins | sample ArcticOcean_MG_C_8_FD_89576 | JGI IMG/M metagenome (GOLD analysis project Ga0115002, IMG submission 89576) | Marine microbial communities from western Arctic Ocean - ArcticOcean_MG_CB11_86 | ecosystem: Environmental > Aquatic > Marine > Oceanic | place: Arctic Ocean: Canada Basin | collected... | reverse complement strand
ACGCCTACCTTCAAAACTTTGACTAAAACTCCACGTCCGTCGGGCACATTTTCGAGTTGGGGCATCGGTAGTTCGGTCAGATGCACACTGTTGGGTTCACCTGGTGTTACGGCAATCGCCTTCATAACGTGTCTTTCAAAATGTTTTTTTGTGGTCTCACAAGTAGCAGTCCTAAAACTAAAGGGTCAGAACGAAGTGATGGCCCTGATGTGTGGCGTAGCACCAGGGCCATCACTTCGTTCTGACCCTGCCACCCCAGCTATTATTCTAGATTTAGAATTGGTTAATAGATTTCGGGCATGAGTCGCTTGCCGAGTCTGAACTTTGCCAGAAGTCAAATCATCTTAGCGATTTCGGCAGCCGGTTTCGACCATCGATTTTTGAGTGAAATATCCAATTCAACCCAGAAATAGGGATAACATTCATAAGTATTTTGATGTGTTCGCTGATTTTCACTGCGAAAGTATGCCGGTTAAGTGAACTATGGGTTTTAGAATCGAGTTCTCGGCGTCAATTCATGGCTAGGGATGAACGAAAGACGACAATACTGGGCATTTAGCCGATTCAACAGATACTTGCCCCCTCGAAAAACATCTCAAGACGCTTCTTAAGTCCTTTCTAATCATTGCTTTGTTTATCCTTCAGCATCAGAGTTGAGTCAGCGGTCTATTTATGGGCATTCGGTTTGCCGGTTCTCGGTCTTTGGATGAACGCCGCCGTCGTCGGTTGGCGACCGAGAACGATGCGCGGAACTCGGCGTCTGAGACTGCTGCAGAGGCCCTCAATCAGGTAGACGATCTCGATCAATTTCTGGCCGAGCACCTGGGAGAAACTGAGCCCAACGAAGAATTTTCCAAGTCAGACCCGACCGGTCGGCCTGTTCTGACGATTGAAAAAATCATTCCACAAGATGTTCGTCATTTGTGGTCGGTTGGCTTGGTTGGTTTTGTGTTGGTGAGTGTCTTACTGGCGGCGATGGCTCAGGTATCACATTTCGCTGTACTGCTTGGGCCGGGTGTGGGACAGTTGCTGTCGGTTGATTCACCAGGAATTGCCAAGTTTTTTGGTTCGGTCGTGCTGTTGTTTTCGGCACAGATTTCGATCTTAATTTGGTGGCTGCGATCTCAAAGTCTTCACGATTTTCAGGCGAAGTATCGGTCTTGGTTGTTCATTGCCTGCAGTTGGTTATTTGTAGCGTTTTGCCAAATCACCGGGGCTCACGCTGTCTTCAGTCATTTAGTGATCAATCGATTGAAAGTACCGTTGCCGAATCAGCAGATTTGGGGCTGGGTTCTTCTCGTTTTACCGTTTGCATTTTTGTTGCTAAGAAGTTGCCATCGCGAAATGCGCGGCTGCCGTGCAAGCTTAAGCACATTTTGGGGGGCCGTCGTCTGCTGCTATGGGGCATTGTTGTTGCAACTCGAACCCAGGCTGCTAGGGTTTTGGGCAGGGCGAGAATTACTCTCAGTGGGGCTGTCGCTGTTCGGGCAAGTTCTAATTTTTCAAAGTCTGGTTCTTCATGCCGGGCATGTGTTGTACGTGACAACAAACCCTGCCCCCAAGCCAGAAGCCAAACCTTCAAAGGTGGCCGCCTGGTTTGGAAGGTTGGCAGCCCGCCTACCGCGAGTTCAATTTGGAAAATGGGCACGAAAAAACAACGATCAAAATCTAAAAGGTTTTGACTTTGAGCCTGCTGTTGAAGAAGAGGTTGCCGATTCTCAAGCAGCAGCAATCAGCCCGTCATTTGCTGAATCAGATGCCGAACCGGAATCCGAAACTTCCGCAGAGGAAGCCGCTCTCGACCCCGAAATCCTCAAAGGTTTAAGCAAAAAAGAACGCCGTCGTCTACGGAAGCAGTTCCGCGATCATCAACGGTCCGAGTAATAATGCCTCCATTCCCGTGCAGTGGAACGTGGCAGAATCTTCTCCTGGATCGGCCAATCTCAAATCATGAAATCGGCTTCACCGCGACCGAGGATTTTATCGACCACATCGTCGGGCAGTTCGCAGGCGGTTTGTGTATCGCTGGCTAAGTCGGTGGGGTTAATACCACAGTAGACTGACCACGGACCTAAGTGCCTCCAGCGTCCTGCACGCCGGGGCTCGTTCGGCAGCACTGGCGTCGTGCAGCGGTTACAGCCGATGGTTGGGTAACCTTGATCGTGCAGCGGGTTGATAATCACATCGTTTTTGCTGATGTACTCATCGAGTTGTGCATCGTCGAAATTCACAAGCGGGTTAATGCGGATGCAATTCATTTTTGGGTCAACGGCTAGAATGGGGCATTGAGCCCGCTTACCGCCATCGGAGCGGCGTAAGCTGCCGATGAATGCGTGGTATTGGTCGGCAACGGCAAGCATCGGTTGGGTTTTCCGCAGGTCGCAACATTTATCTTGGCCTTCGGGGCTCATATATAAAATGTCCAACTCGGCCGTTTGTTCTTCCATCGTTTTTTCAGGAGTGAGTGTGATGACATTCAAACCGTATTCGTTGATGACCCGGTCGCGCGTTTCGAGGGTTTCAGGAAACAGCACACCCGTATCGACGAACAAAACGGGGATGTCCTTTTTCATGTCTTGCAGCATGTGGCAGACTGTTGTCCCCGAGCGTTGCATCGCCGAGATTGCAGCGAGGCGGTCACCGAACAGCCACGCGGCCCATTCGATGAGTTCTTGGGGAGTTCGTTCTTCAAAGACTTGGTTCAAATCAGCCAAGTCGGACTGAGTCAGCCGTGCCATGATTATTGGAATCCTGTGTTTTCAAACAATTCGGATAAGCGTTTTTTTATGTCATACTGAGCGAAGCGAAGAATCTCCCGAAAACCGAGCCTCTTCGTTTTGCTCAGGGTGATAAACTTAAAATTCAATTCGCCCATGAGCAACGAGTGTAGCGAATGCGGGAAAATCAGGGCAACGGTCCGGCGTCGCATTCCCGGTACGAAAACAAAAAAACCGGCCCGAATGATGTTCGAGCCGGTTTTATAGGCATTTTTTTGAGATGCTGAAGCTTTATTTGGCTGCATCCCACCACCAACGACCGGCGGGTAACTGTGAAGCCCGGCTTTCGTTGGCGAGATTGTTCAGGCGAGGAACTTCACGTTGCAGTTTCTCGTTTTTCACGACTGACAGTAAATCGCCGCGGACGCCGCCTGCCACTTGGACAACAATGTCTTTCCCGTTGTACACCTTGTGGTTCACGACCGAATCGACCGTTTTTGGTGTTTTGTAGGAACTTGGCAAATAGGCTCCACCTGTGGCGAAAGCACCCCGGTTCCAACCGGCTCGTTCGTCGAGGCGTTCTTGTCGGATGAGGGCAGCCACTAAGGCTAAGTCGAAAATGTTCTGCATGTCGGCGAACACTAAATCGCGTTCGGCCAGTTCGTCGTAATGTTGGGTGAACTTCTCAGCGAATAGGCGGTTGGTTGCTTCTGATTTGCCCGTTTGAATTCGCTTGCCTTGTGAAGTCACCAATTGGTTTTCAGATTGGCACAAGACCGAAGACCCTTCGAAACCGAATACGTTGCGGTCGGGGCTATGTGTGACCGATTCGTACTTCATGGTCAGCCACCACCGCAGGGCATCTAAGTTCGGTGGGCTTTGTTGCAGGTTCAGCGGCAACAAGTCGAAGAAGCTTTTAATTTCCGAACCGCCATCGAGTTTGCCAATACCGATTAATTTCATGCGGTAATCGGCTTCAACAATCACTCGGCAGACGCGAGAATCTTGCGGGACGCCGTAAACCACGATGTCTTGCAAGCCAAGCTGCTTCTGTAGGTTTTTCACCCAAGTTCGAACGAGGCGCGAGTTGATTGGTCCGCGAGCGTTTGATTTTTCGACGTAGGCTTTCAGCTTTTTCAGGCCAGCTTCTCGTGGGTTGATCGAGCAGCCGAAAATGCCCATGCCGTCTTTTGAGAACGTTCGTAAAACGGTGACCAGGTCTTCCAAGTTCAAAGCCGGACGGCCCGACTCGGCCCCGACGGCCATGCCGTTTTCATCGTAGTTCCAACCTTCAGCGGGGCCAGCAACCACGATTTCGTTTTCTTCCGGGTAGACGAACACGTATTGAATTCGTGACAGGCCCGCCAGGTGTTTCATGGTTTCGACAACCGGTTGTCCATCGGCTAGCCGTTGGGCTACTTCTTGTTCGAGACGTGTTAACGAAACCATCCGCAGGTTGCTGGGTTGCGACATGTCGTCGTTCAGGTCAGCAGCACGGGCGTTTGAACCGAGCGTTTTTAGGCGGTTGCCCACATCGCGGCGGGTGATCATTTGCAGGCGACCGGTTGGATCGACGCGGACACCCGTTTCAAATTCGGAGATTGTCCCGCCGACACCTTCATCGTCGAACCAAGGCCCCGAAGTTTCTGATTGAATTAAGGCAATTAACTGAGTGAAGTCGGCACCTGAGCCACCAGCCAATGATTGTTGTTTGGCGTGTTCTGATCGCATACTGTCTCGTTCGCCAGGGATGGGAATGCGGCGAATGGTGGCTAACGCGGTTTGGAACTCGCCAGCAGCCATTTGAGCTTTTGCGATTTGTTTTAGTAGTGCAGTGCGTTCTTCTGCATCAGAGGCCGACTGGGCAATTTGCATGGCCGTGCCAAATTCGCCGACTGCCAAATGGGCTTCAATGCTTTCGGAACGGGCCTGCCGTTGGTCGAGCTGTTGTGGTTCTTGTTTGGCAACGACAACGGCGTCTTCAGCCTGGGCTTCAATCTCGTTCGAGACCGTTACGATTGCTGACTGGACGGTCGTTTCAGGAACTTCTGCCTGCGGATTTTCCGCAGCAAATTCCGGAACGGCTTGCAGTTGTGGTGTTTGGGTGACCGAGGTTTTTTGATTTGTTGAAGACCAGAAAATGGCCCCCATCAGAATCGCAAAACATCCGATGGCAGACAGAACGGCAACCGAAGAGGCCCCTGTTCTATTTCTGCTGCGTTGCATAGTGTTCGTTTTCGTGGGGAATCTTCGTAGCATGACCCATTCCTTTTTATCGCGAAGGTCGGCCCTGTTTCTTTTAAGGTCGGTGATTTTACGGAATATGTACCTAAATATAAGCATCGTCCACCGGTTGGCTTGCGTCAAGAACAATTCAAAAAAAGGGCACTCTCTGTTTTTCTGGGGGGGGCCGCCTCGAAAGAACTCGAACAGCCGCTAGAATGCGATGTATGCAAAGTGCGGTATTACGAGTGAGTTCGCTTATGCCGGTTTTTATGGTCAAATAAAGCCTAAGTGTTGAGAAGAGTTCACTTTCCGTACGAACGGAATTATCTCGCATTTCATAGAAGTGGAGGACGACGTGCCGGAACTTCCGGAAGTTGAGACGATGGTTCGCGGTTTGAGGCCAGTCGTTGAGGGTCGAAAAATTGAAAAATTTCTTCGCTGTCGCTGCCGTTGTAAGCCGATTTCGGCCAGCCCAACATTCCCAACCATCTCAAAAAAAGTGCGTGGGTGTAAAATTACGGCTGTCAGGCGGATCGCAAAACGTGTGGTGTTGGACCTCGACAATGATCATTCAATGGTCATCGAACCGCGGATGACCGGCTTGATGTTACTGACCGACCCGCCCGATACCGAGCATTTGCGGTTCGAATGGAAGCTGGCGGGCCGGGGTGCAACGAAATCATTTTGGTTTTGGGACCGCCGTGGTTTGGGCACGCTGAGTTTACTGAGTTCGGCTGAAATCCAAACGAAACTTGGTCCGGCGAAACTGGGCCCCGATGCGTTACTGATGACGGTTAACGAATGGGGCAAAATGTGTGAGAAAACCTCGCGGCCTATTAAAGTCGCCATGATGGTACAGAAATTTGTCGCGGGAATCGGAAATTTATACGCCAGCGAAATTTTACACCGGGCTAAGATTCATCCCGAAACGCCAGCGAAGTCTTTGAAGAAGAAGCACACCGCCAAGTTGCAGAAGTTCACATTAGAGATATTAACCGAGGCCATTCGTTATGAAGGTTCAACCTTAGGAGACGGCACCTACCGAAATGCTTTGAACGAAGCAGGCGGCTACCAAAACGCCCATCGGGTTTATGCACGCGCGGGGAAAGTTTGCACCAGTTGCCAGCAAACCGAGATTTTACGTATTGTGCAATGCCAGCGATCCACATTTTATTGCCCCGCTTGCCAGCCGCCTGTTTGACCATGATCTTGTCGAAACGGGAAGCCCGCTCTAGCAGATTGCGCTGAACGCTTTTATAATGAACTGCGTTCGGAATTACGCATTTTGTCCCCTTAAGTAAAGTATCAACGGTTTCTATGTCTTACCGCGGCATCAAACGCCTGTTGGGAGAAACCAGCCTCGAACGGAAATGTCGATTTCTGTTTGGCGGGGGGTTGATGTTGTTGATCTCGGGAAGTTTCTACTTCTACGCACAGTTGAATTCCGATTTGGTTTATGACCAAAACAAGACCATGGCTCGGTTACTCATGTCTTCCAGCCTGCTCGAAAAGCATTGGACGTGGTCGGAACCGGAAGAAGAATTTGTGCGGATCATTGAGAAAATGGTCGACGATTTTAAGCCGGACGATTTGGGTGATTACAACTGGGTGTTGATGAAGGAAGACCTGACCTCGGCGGATGGTGGGTCGCGCCCGACTGATGAAGCCGGTTACGACGCATTGGAACAGTTGCGCAAAGGTGCGACCGAGGTGGTGCGTTTGGTTCCTGAGAAGGACGAGTATCAATATTACGGCGGAGTTTACGCGGCCGGTTCGTGCCTGACTTGTCACTACCACAAACCTCGGCCCGATAGTAAACGAACAATTGCCGAGGGCGATTTAATCGGTATGGTGAAAATCACGCTTCCACTAGAACGCACCGAACGAGCACTGGCGTGGAACAACGCCGTGCTGTTGGCGACCGCCTTGGTGACCGCCTTTTTAGCGATGTTAGCCGCTTATGCGATTGTTCGGTATGTGATTGTCAAACCGGTGCTTCATCTGAAAGATATTAGCGATCAAATTGCCCAAGGCAACCTCGACTTGCGTGCCGATATTCGTACGGGAGACGAGTACGAAGAGTTTAGCCACGCGTTCAACCGTATGTTACGGCACCTAGTGACCGTGCAAGACGAGCTGCGCGAAGTGAACTCGGACCTCGACTATAAGGTTGATGAACTGGCCCAGGTGAACTTGCAGCTTTATGAAATGAATAAGCTGAAGGACGATTTTCTAGCGACTGTCAGCCACGAGCTGCGGACGCCGATGAACAGCATTTTGGGTTTCAGCGATATTTTAAGCAGCTCGAAAAACTTGAGCGACAAAGAAAAGCGGTTTGTTGAAAATATCCAAATTTCAGGAAAGAACCTACTGGAATTGATTAACGATGTGCTCGATTTGGCGAAAATCGAAAGTGGGAAAATGGAACGCCAGATTGTTGAGTTCTCGATTTCCGATTTAGTGCAGCAACAAGTTGCCGGTATGCTGCCATTGGCCGAGAAGAAGAATATCGATTTAACCTGGCAAGCGGATGAAAAAATGCCACCGTTGTTTCAAGACCCTGGTAAGATTCTACAAATTTTGAATAACCTGTTATCGAACGCCATTAAGTTCACTCCGGAAGGTGGCCGGGTGCGGGTTGAGGTGGTGCCTGTTGGGGAAAAAAGTTTTGAATTGGTTGTGGTTGATACCGGGGTCGGAATTCGTTTAGAAGACCAGGAATCAATCTTCGAAAAATTCCGCCAGGGAAAAAGTATTCCCGGCCAAGCAGACACCTTAACCCGCGAGTTTGAAGGAACGGGGTTAGGCCTGTCGATCATCCGGGAATTGAGCAAATTACTCGGCGGAGAAGTGCGTTTGGAAAGCGAATTTGGTAACGGCAGCACCTTTACCGTCCGGTTGCCGATAAAAATCGAGCAGCAGCTTCATCCAATTGACGAGTACGATGGCCCGGTTGGTGCCCAGACTCTGGACGAGGTTTCCGACACCGAAGAGACAACCAAATCAGCCTAGAAACATATCATGAAAATTCTTCCGGTTCTGGATGTGCTGCATTCTGTGGTCGTTCGAGGGGTTGCTGGGAAACGCGATGAGTATCAACCGGTGGAAAGCTGTCTGACATCTTCAACAGATGTGATGGATGTGGCTTCTGCAATTCGGAGTTCTCTTTCGATTTCTGAGTTCTATCTGGCCGATTTGGATGCCATTCTTTCCGATGAGCCGAACACCGAAATTTATCGCCGGTTGGCTAATTCTGGTTTCGCATTGATGATTGATGCCGGGTTGCGCGACGTCTCGCGGGCGGTGCAGCTATTGGATGCCGGTGCAGCTTCAGTCATAGCTGGTCTCGAAACGACTCCTGGCCCAAGGCATCTGAAAGAGCTGGTAGAAACAGTAGGGGCTGAAAAAATCGTTTTTAGTCTCGATCTCAAAAATGGGGCTCCCTTGGGAGATTTGGAACCTTGGCAGACAGATGACCCTTTTGAGATTGCTTCGCGGGCCATTGATCTGGGAGTCGAAAAGCTCATCGTGCTCGATTTAAAGCAGGTTGGCATGGCAGCAGGATTGGCGACCGACTCGTTAGTGGTTCGTTTGAAAACGAATTACCCGGATTTGGAAGTCATCACTGGCGGAGGGGTGCGTGGTCTTGCTGACTTGAAATCGCAGCAAGAACTAGGCGTCTCGGCAGTTTTGGTCGCCAGTGCGATTCATTCGGAAGTCATCGGTCGGCGGGAACTTGGCCAGTTGCAAATTTCTGGCGGCAGTTAACCGTCGTTGTCGTGCTCGAATTTTAATGGATGGTCCGATTCCGGGTCGGCCACGCGAATGGTCACTTTTCCATCGAGCACGTCTCTCAGTAAGTCGCCACAGACGTCTTCACGCCAACCGCGCATCAGGGCAGGCGGTTCGCCTTGGTCTTTTTTGTAGACGTGCCAGCGGACTAAGTGCCTTAAATCTTCAGTCGTGCCGACCAGCGACATGGCGATTTCAAGTTCCGCACAGCGGTTCGCCAAGGCAATTCCGAGGAACTTTCCTAAAACCTGTTCGTCGTCGCTGACCCGCGTGGAAGCCCGGGGGGTTGGTTTTGGATATTCTGATTTGGGAATCTCAGCTGCGCGGGCGATACAGTCCAGCATGCCTTGTGCATTTTTCTTGTAGTCCGACCGGTTCATGTCGCGGGTTGCTAATAGCTGGCTCATTGTTTTGGGTTGGCGTCTGGCCAAATCGACGAGTAAATCGTCTCGTAGAATTCGACGCGCGGGACGATTTTTGTTCTCGGCTTCCTGATCTCTCCAAGCGAACAGTTCGCTGACCATTGCCAATTCGCGGGCGCCCAGCCTGTTGAGCCCCGAGAGACGCCGCCACCTTTCCCCGGTTAATTCAGATTTCACTTCTGAAATCATTCGCTGAAATTCGTCTTCTGACCAGGGCATCCGGTTTAGTTTTTCCAACGTGGCGGTTTGTTTTTTCCAGACGGCCAATAAATGTTCGACGTCTTCCAAGGCATATGAGATTTGGTGGTCGGTCAGCGGTCGTCGTCGCCAGTCGGTCCGAGTTTCCTTGCCGTGTGTTTTTTTCTTCAAAATGCGGTCGATTAACGCCGTGTACGAAATGGGAAACCCGCGACTTTTCATTCCTTCGGCAATTTGCACATCGACAATCTTCCGTGGCATGGTGCCACTTTCATACCAACAGAATCGAACCTCTTCTCGGCCTCCGTGTATCACAACCGTCGTTTCCTCGTCGGCCATGATCTTCCACCAAGCCTCAAGGTTTTTCACCTCAAACGGATCGACGGCGACACACCGCTCTGATGTGGCAAATTGCAACAAACACAGGTCGGGGCGGTAGGTATGTTCGGAGACAAACTCGGTATCGAAGGCGACAATTCCGCTCGACTTGATATGAGCACACAGTTCGTCAAATTCAGTCTGGTCGACGATCAGTCGATCTTGCATCAGATTTTTCAGTCTACTAGAAATATTTTTTCAGAAACCGGCCATCGATTTGGCAAATGGTGGCAGGATTCGATGAATCTCGCAAGGGTGAATGGTTCCCAACTGAAAGAAGATCGAGATTGCATTCTTCCGCCGGTGTCGATAGAACAAACGCGTCCTATCCAGGTGGATGGGAATTCGAATCAATACGTCCTGTCGAGACGCAAAATGCAGAGTGTTGTCTTTGATCAATTTGGCGAGCCAGCCGACGTGCTTCAGCTGCAAGAGCAGCCCATCCCAGAACCGGGTTCCGGGAAAGTCCGAGTCCGTATGCTGGCCAGCCCGGTGAATCCTTCCGACTTACTTTATATTCGTGGGCAGTACACCACGGTTCCTAAACTTCCCGCGACGCCCGGGTTTGAAGGTGTGGGCATTGTTGAAACGGCTGGTTCCGGCGTGTTGGGAAAATTGCTTGTCGGGAAGCGGGTTGCCGTCTTGAATAGCCAAACCGGTAATTGGTCCGAGAAAACCGTCGTCCCGGCCAAGCAGGCGATTCCCGTTCCGGCGGGGTTGTCATTGGAACAAGCGGCCACATTTTTCATTAACCCGGCGAGCGCGTTCATTATGACTCGCAAGGTGCTGAAGGTTCCGCAGAATGAATGGCTACTACAGACGGCGGCCGGTTCTGCATTGGGGCGGATGGTCATAAGGTTGGGAATGCACTTTGGTTTTAAAACTCTGTGTGTGGTCCGCCGAGCTGAACGGGCCGAAGAACTGAAATCGCTGGGTGCAACCGCCGTTTTGGTATTTGATTCTGAAAAGGACGATGCCAACCGGTTCCAGGAAGAAGTACGGCGATTGACCGGTGGACCTGGCGTGCCTTACATCATCGACCCGGTCGGCGGACAAACGGGGTCTACCGTTGTTTCCTGCCTGTCGAAAAATGGCCGGATGCTTGTGTTTGGAACTTTGGATGACGCCCCGCTAAATTTTTCTCCTCGAGAACTTATGAAAGCTGGGTCAGGAATCGAAGGGTTTTGGCTGGGGAATTACATGGCGAGAATTGGATTGGTACAAAAACTAAAACTTGTCCGGCAGGTTGCCAAGTTGGTGAAACGAGGACTGTTGACATCTGAAATTGGCAAGACGTATTCGCTGCAGGATGTTTCGGCAGCCGTTCTAGAGGCCGAGCGGCCCGGTCGTTCAGGGAAAGTATTACTGAAGATAGGCATCGAGTAATCCAGTTATTTCGGTTATCGAGGAAAGAGAAGCATTGATGTCGTTGGAGAATCTAAAACAACAAATTGCCCGTTACGCGGCCATCAGTGGCCCCGTCGGTTTTGAAGAGCCCGTGTTGGAAGCCGCGCGGGCAGAATTGGATGCGTGCTGTGACAGAGTTGAAGTCGATGTGCGGGGCAATGTTTACGGCTATTTAGACGGCACCGACCCCAACGCACCGTTGGTGATGATTACCGCCCACGCTGATGAAATTGGCTTCATGGTGACTTCGATTCTTCCGGATGGTTTTTTGCGGTTTGCGAAACTGGGCGGCCCGACCGATTCAGTCTTACCGGGGCAACGGGTTCGCGTGCTTTCAGAAACAGGTGAATTGGAAGGCGTGATTGGCGTGAAACCAGGGCACGTTTTGCGAGATTCGACCGAAGCCAGGCAGGTTCCCGAGGTAAGTAAGATGTATATCGATGTCGGTGCGCGTACCGATGAAGAGGCGGCTGAGTGGGGAATCGAGCCGGGAACTCCTGCCGTGTTTGTGGGGGAATTCACCGAAACCCGAAATGCCAATCGTTGTTTTGGGAAGACGATTGATAACCGGATGGGCGTTGTCTGTTGTTTGGAAGTGGCCCGTGCGTTGGCAGATAACAAACCGTCTGCAAACGTGGCGATCGCCATTGTTGTGGAAGAAGAAATTGGCCTGCGCGGAGCCGCCGTTGCGGCCACCCATTTAAACCCCGATGTGGTGATCGCCATCGATACGGTTCCTGCTGGCGGAACGCCCGATTTGAACGCGGATGAATTGCCTTGGTCGATCGGTGGCGGCCCGCTACTGAAGGTTCGCGAAACCAAAGGCCTTTCGACACACGGGCCGTTAAGAAACCTCATTCGAGATGCTGCGGAAGAATCTGAGATCGATTACCAATTGATCGTGGACACAGCAGGCATGACCGATGCCACGACCGCACAACAGGCGGGCGGGCAGGTTGCTGCTGCCGTTGTTGGCTTGGCCCGCCGGTATTCGCATTCCGCCGTTGAAATGTTCGACGTGTCCGATGTTGCCGGGATCATCGAGCTTGTCACTGCAGCGACAAGGAAGATTTCTTCGAAAGAACAGCTCTTAAGGATTTGATTCATCAGAATCGAATTGAAGATTGTTCTGCTCGATGTGTTGGCTCAGCAGAGATTCGAGTTCTTTCAGTGAATCGATCAGCGACGTACTGAGTTCCTGTAGTTTTTGAGATTCACTTTCATCGATGGTGTCTAACAGCGATTGTCTTTCTTCCGTCACTGTTGGCGGGCTGTCGGTTTTGAAAACGGCAAACGAATCTCGCAGCCGGTCGGCGGCGTCTTGGGCTCCAATTTTTTCTAAGGCGAAAGCCGTTTCATCAGCATGGTTGCCCGCTGGTCGATAGAAATAATACTCGATGCCTCCTTGCTGCAATTCTTCATTCAGCGACAGCACCAAGTAGACGGTCAGTTCGGGTTGAGACAGGCTCTCGAAACCCAATTCCGAAACGCGGTCGTACAACTGAGCAAAGGCCTGGTTCAGGAAATCGTTGTCATCGATGGAATCTTCCTGACCGGCAGGTTCTAAAGACGTTGTTGTTTCCGTTGTTCTATTTGGCACATCGGGGGCCGTTTCGGTGCAGCCGGCTCCAAGAAACATGAGGCCAACGCTACAGAGAAGAAGTAGTAAATATTTCAAAAGCAGGCTGTCCTTCAAAATTGCGAACGAGAAGCGGGTGGGTTGTTCGGTTGATCTTAGCAGGGGCAGGGTCTCAGAGTAACATCACCAGCCCCGACATCTGGCTGATGCGGCTATAGATTGCCAGGACTTGTTGTGCCGATTCGAGGGTTGGTTCGAGTGTGACCGAGACATGTTTGCCCCCTTGGGTTTGTCGGAAACGGTAGGGGGGGTCGTCGGGAATTTGGAGTTCGTCGCGGACGGTGGAAACCACGCGGGCGACGAATCCTTTTTCCGCCCGTCCGATGACTTTGAACATGTACGAACAGGGAAAACGGTGCCTGGCTTCTAGGGCCTCAATGGAAGGGAGTCCGTTCACAATTGCCTCAATGAAAGAAAAATCAATACATAATAGAATCGAATATTCAAACGAATCTGGTTGAAAAGTCAATCGAGTCAGGCTCAGCCATCTTTTTTGGTGACCCACCAAAGTTTCCAGGTTCGTTCGTCGAACCCAAAATTATTTCCGGTGATCGATTTCAATGCCGAGAGAACTTCCAGGTTTTGATGAACTTGCCGCACGGTGATGACTTTGGTGCGTTGTTCGTAGCCGGGCCGATTGATGATGACCCCGTTGGGAAGTTGTCCTGTCCGCAATTGATATTCAATGCTGGGAGGTAAGACTGAGTCTGATCCACCGAACGAACCGTTGGAACGCATACTAATGGTTGAAGAGCCATCGTCGGGAACACGCACTTTGTAGAGGTGCGTGGTGTTCAATGCGGCAATGAGGGCTTCGACAACTGTTTCATCGCCGATGGTTTCCAGGGCAGCGGCCGACCTACGAACGAGAATCACCTGGGGGCTTTTCAATTGGCCAACAAACAACGGTTGGGCGGTGGAGTATTGGTCGTCTGAAATTCCTGACAATGAAATCCGTCGGATTGTTTTGCTATTGTCATGGAGTGCAGAAATGACCAAAGGCTTGACCGGACGACTGCCAGGAATTTTCCCAAGGATTTCGACGTACAGTTGTCTGAGGTTGTTGTTCTCAACGTCTTGAAAAAAATTGACCAAAGCAGGCACCGATTGCGGGGCGGCGATTTGTTTTAGTTCTTTTAAGGCCGTTTGGCTTT
>Ga0115002_10006136_pt1 | contig 13933 bp, 12 predicted proteins | sample ArcticOcean_MG_C_8_FD_89576 | JGI IMG/M metagenome (GOLD analysis project Ga0115002, IMG submission 89576) | Marine microbial communities from western Arctic Ocean - ArcticOcean_MG_CB11_86 | ecosystem: Environmental > Aquatic > Marine > Oceanic | place: Arctic Ocean: Canada Basin | collected... | reverse complement strand
TCGCCCCGTTCACGTGGGAGACGCTGATGATCATTCTTCCCTTCTCCTTGATTCTTGCCGGCGTCGGGCTGATCGAATCGTTGATGACGTTGACGCTGATCGATGAAATTACCGAAACCCGTGGAAACGGAAATCGGGAGTGCATCGGGCAGGGGACGGCCAATATCGTTTGCGGACTCTTCGGAGGCATGGGAGGGTGTGCGATGATCGGTCAGTCGCTGATCAACGTCAATTCCGGCGGACGCGGTCGGCTTTCCGGCGTCGTTGCGGCCGTTGGGCTGATGGTGATGGTTGTCCTTCTGCAACCCGTCATCTCGATGGTTCCGATTGCAACTTTGGTGGGTGTGATGTTCATGGTTGTGATTGGCACCTTTGAATGGAGCACGCTGCGCACCTGGAACAAGATCCCCCTCAGCGATCTGCTGGTGATGATTCTGGTGGCCGGTTACACGGTCCTGTTTCACAACCTAGCGATTGCCGTTCTGCTGGGCATCGTCGTTCAATCGCTGATTTTCGCGTGGCACCATGCGACACACATCATGGCCGACATCCATTTTGAAGACGACAAGAAGGTGTACCAGCTTCATGGCCCACTCTTCTTTGCTTCCGTGAGCAGTTTTCGCGAGCTGACCGACCCGGTCAATGACCCTCCGGTCGTTGCGATCGATTTCTACTTCTCGCGCGTTTACGATCAATCCGCCATGGAAGCCATCAGCAAACTCGCAGAACGCTATCGTCACGAGGGAAAGTGTTTGCTCTTGCGAAACATGAATGCCGATTGCCAACGCATGATCGAAAGAGCGGGCAGCCTTGCGGAAGTCGAGATTTCAGAAGACCGCCACTATCACATCACGAAGATGATCTGAGCCCGCGACTTCGGTGACCGTTCACGAGATCGCTTCTCGTCCCCGGAAGGGAACGGCTCCCGCAGAGACGTCGCGTCTCTGCGCGCACTGGCCAAAGTGTGTGACACGCAAGAAGGCCTACAGGACCGGGGCATTGCCTGAGAAGACAGGGTGATGTACGGCGGCTATACTTGCATGCATAGGCTTCAGTTTCTAGAGCAAGTGCGAAAACTCGTAATCATCGGCATGTTTTCCGATGACACGCTGATGGGCCGCCTGGTGCTCAAAGGCGGGAACCTCATGGACTTGGTCTTCGGCATTTCCGCTCGGTCGTCCCTCGACGTCGACTTCTCTATCGATGGAGATTTCGCCGATTCCGCAGAGCTACTCGATCGAATCCAAAGGTCGTTAACCTCAACGTTTGCAGAGGCCGGTTACGCTGCCTTCGACTTTAAGCTGTGCGAAGTTTCATCGCCGATCTCCGACGAGTTGAAGGACTTCTGGGGAGGCTACCAAGTCGAGTTTAAACTGATTTCTGAAGCATTGTTTGTGGAACACTCTGCGGACATCGAGCGAATCCGACGACGAGCTGAAAGAGTCGGAAAAACGATTCAACGAAGGTCGAGATCGATTTGAGCAAGTTTGAGTTCTGCGATGCTAAATGGGAGTGGCACATCGATGACTACATGATCTACGGGCAATCTCCCTCCATGCTGGTTTGCGAGAAACTGCGCGCAATCTGCCAACAGATGGACGACTATCGTAGCACTGTGTCAAAGCACCGCGCGTTTCGAGCACGGGACTTCCTCGATATCCAGATTACAGCGGATTTCTATGCCATCAATTTCACGGATGCCGAGTTTCAAGAGATACTCCAAGAGACATTTGCGGCGAAGAGAGTGCCGTTGAATTTGTTGGGAAAGATCGATTCGGAACGGGAGTTTCACCGGGAGAACTTTGAAACGGTACGCCAAATAGTAAAGCCGGATTTTGCACTACAGGAATACGACTTCTACGTCGACTTTGTTGTGGAACGTTGCCGAGATCTAGAACCCCTTTGGAACGAATAGTTTCCAGCGATCGCGGTACTCCGTATTCTTCATCTGATAGGTCAAGTAGAAATCGAACTCTGTCGGAAAGTCGTCGAGCAGTGAGATCTGTTCATCTGAGTACATTCCTGAACGTTCAAGGTAGAACCCGATTGCCTGGTGGTATGGGTACGTGAATGCGAGCTTCCGGAGATAAGCAGCTATCTTGTTCACGGAGCACGTGCTTACGGCGGCTGCGTACGCTTTGGCAACCTCGGAAATGCCGCCAGCGTACATCGGGCGTACGGCGATATCGATCAGCGTGCGTTCGAGAGAGGTCAACCTGACAGGAACAGTGCCATTATCAATACTCATTGATGTCAGTCCAAGCTTCCCTGTGTTCATTCCGTTAAGTTTGAATACTCTCTGCCCTTCGTACTCGATCGTGTTGATCGTAACACGCGGCCGGCCTCTGAAGGCACGGTTGATTCCTTCCTGAGTTAGTTGCCCCCCTCCTCCTGAGGCATGCTGTTCGACATTCAGGTACATCACCTTTGGAATCTGCTCGGTCAGACCATGTAACTGCATTGCCGTGTAGTGCGAGAAGTACGCATCCTGTTCGAGTGACATCAACAGCTCAAACGTGGAAAAACGATCTAGTTACGAATCGCGTGTATTGGCGGTGTGGAAATGGGAGATGAACGCGACGGAGAACTGAGTGACGAACCAAGCTGTTCAGGATTCTCTTGGGAGTCGCTGGTGCCAACTCCCAAGCGTTATTATCCGACAGCGATTGTCTGACTTTCTCTTCGTCGTTGGGTTCCACCAGTTGCCAGTTCTCCAAGTGCTCTGCGATCAGCTGGAGAAGCTCCTTTTGGGCGAAGACACTCTGTTGCTGTGCGTGGAGGGTCTTTTCGATCGGGCGTAACTCGCTTGCCTCCGGCTGTCGCGGTTGTTTTTTGGCGGGTTTCGCTGATTGACGTGGCGTGAGAAGGCCTCCAGCGGGAAAACATGTTTGGTTAAGTGACATGTTTTCAATTTCCGCATGGAGGCTGTGGTGATGGTGTTGTCTTCGGAACTCAGGTTCAAGGCTCGGCAGGCGGTGGATGAGCTGGTGGACGGGATTGGTCAGGAGCTGGATCGACGGTCGCGTCTGGATCAGATCGAGAAGTCTCTGTTTCGCGGGCTGTTGGAGTTGGGCAAGTCTTTGCTGCAGGACTCTGTCGACGAGGTGGCCGACGAGGAAGAGCGGGCTGCGCCGGAGTCTCTGCCTAGGGATCGGCGGGCGGGCGAAGCGGGGATCGCGTTGCAGCGAGTGGAGCGAACGCCGCGGCAACTTGTCACGGTGTTCGGCGAGCTGCACATCAGAGGTCCGGTCTACGCGGTTCGCCGCAAGCAGAAGATTCAGCGGGCTCCTGTGGACGAGCGGCTGGCGTTGCCCGCTGGCGAGTTTTCGTACCTGTTCGAGGACTGGGCTCAGCGGATGGTGGTGAAGGACGCGTTTGCCGAAGCGGCCGCAAGCCTGCACGAACTGCTGGGCATCGATGTGTCGGTTCGCAGCCTGGAAGGCATGAACCGGCGGATGGCCGCTGACGTCGAGGCGTTTCGCGAACAGCAGCCGGCACCCGCCGCCGTGGATGAAGGCGAGTTGCTGGTCGTGCTCTCGGACGCGACCGGCGTTCCGATGCATCGTCGTGGTGGAAAAATGCAGATGGCGTATCTGGGAGCGTCGTACACCGTCGATCGATTTCGTCGAACGGTCGATCAGGTGCTCGACGAAGTGCTCAGAAAAGAGTGTGCAAAGAGCCGACCGCGTCCGCAGCACAGGCGACTGTATGGAGACATGACGCGCGCTCTGCCGGACGATCCCGACACGGAATTCGACGGACGAGTCGGCGTTTTCAGCTAGCTGTCTCATGAAGTGTCGACCCGCAGTGGCGCTGGCTCGCGACCGGTGATCTGTTTGATGGACGGCGAACACAAACTGTGGGCCCGCAAACGCGAACTGCTGCCGGACAATGTTGTGGAAGTGCTCGACCTGTGGCACGTGATGGACCGGTTGTGGGACGTGGCGAAGGCGTTGCACGGGGCGGACAAGACCGCGTCACGGGACTTCGTTTCGCAACGCCTGCGGCAGATCCTGGCAGGCAACGTCGGGCGAATGATCGGCGGCCTGCGACAGACGCTCACCAAACGTCGGGTCCCCAAAGCGGCCGCAGAAACGATCGCATCGACGATCACGTACTTCTCGAACAACCGCAACCGCAACCGCATGCGGTACGACGAGTGTCTGCGCGAGGGCTACCCGATCGCCAGCGGCGTGATCGAGGGCGCCTGCCGCCACGTCGTCGGAGACCGTCTGGACCGCACCGGCACCCGTTGGACCGTCGACGGAGCGGTCGCCATGCTCGCCACCCGAACAACCTGCCTCAGTGACGACTGGAACGACTACCAGCAGTTCCGCATCAAACGTGAACAGACCAGACTCCACCAAACCGCCAAAGCCTGACCGAGGCAGACGAGTTACGCCCTTTTCGATCTCGTGGCGAAGGACGATCATTGGTTTTTCCACAGTCATGCTTTCGACGTAGTATTTATACTACGTCGATAGAGTGTCCGTGCACTAGAAGAGAAAATTTAATATGACGTAAGTCATATTGTTGTAGTTGGGTACGTGGATTGGTCTGTTTTTTATGATTCGCGTCGTCATCTCGTCCGCTGCGCCCGGCGTCCACTGCGTTTGAATCGAGGTCCCGATCGATCACAAGTCTCGTAGGTCAGCCTTTTCACCAACCATGCAGCCGTGTAACGTCGCAATCTGAACTCGGCGTGGCCAATCGCGCCGATGATGAATTCACTTTCAAAAACCAACAAGAGAAATACCAATGACAGATCAACTGTTCTCAGTCACCAATCAAGTCGTACTCGTTTCCGGAGGTTCTCGCGGGATCGGAAAGGCGATTGCGCAGGGGTTTGCTGAGCGGGGGGCGAAGGTGATTATTTCGGGGCGGGAGCAGGCGACCCTCGACGCGACGGCGGGGGAGATTGGGACGGCGGAATCTCCCGTGAAAGCGATTGCCTGTGACGTGGCGGATCCGGCGGCGATTGATGAGTTGGTCGCGGCTGTGATTGGTGAGTTTGGTCAGATTGACACGCTGCTGAACGTGGCCGGGGTCAACAAGCGGCAGCGGGCGGAGGTGTTTACGCCGGAGGAGTACGATTTCATTCTGGATATCAACCTGCGCGGAGCGTTTCTGATGTCGCAGGCGGTGGGGCGTCATATGCTAGAACGCGGCTCGGGGGCGCAGATCAACATCGATTCGCTCAACACGTATGCTCCGCTGAAAGGGGTGCTGCCTTACGCGATGAGCAAGGCGGGGTTGTCGATGATGACGCGTGGGTTGGCCGAAGAGTGGGGGCCGCGTGGCGTGCGGGTGAATTCTCTGGCACCGGGGTTTGTGCTGACCGACTTAACCCGCAAGCTCTGGTCCGATCCAACCATGCAAAAATGGGCCGGGACGAACACGCCGTTGGGTCGGCTGGGGGAAGTGGAAGACATGGTGGGAACGTGTATCTTCCTGGCTTCGCAGGCGAGTGCGTTCATGACGGGGCAAGTGGTGTACGTCGACGGCGGCATGTCGGCGGGCGTGAATTGGCCGATCCCGCTGGATTGACCGTGAGGATCAGCAAAGTCCTGCCTGTTGGCCGGGATTCGGGGGGACATTTCTCTGGACGGACCCGTCGCGATTGGTCAAAATGGGGTTTCGGAAGTTCGAGCGAGAGCTTTCGACGGACAGGTAACGTGCGCACACCGAGCCGGTATTGTTATTGGAGTCGAACGCGACGAGATGAGCCGACAGACCACCCTGGAACATCTCTCTCGTTGCGCGCCGGTGATCGCTCCGTCGATGCTGAAGTGTGACTTCGGTAATTTGCATCGAGAAGTCGAGCTTCTGGAAGCAGCCGGGGCGGAGTTGTTACACTTGGATGTGATGGACGGGCATTTCGTGCCTAACCTTTCGTATGGCCCGATGGTGATTCGGTCGCTGCGTCGGTTGACAAAAATACCGTTCGATGCCCACCTGATGATTTCCGAACCGGAGCGGTATCTCGATGAGTACCTCGACGCAGGTTGCGATGCGGTGACGTTTCATGTGGAAGCGTCGTCAAATCCGGTGGAGTTGCTGCGGCGAATTCGAGAAGCGGATGCGGTGGCCGGGCTGGCGTTGAATCCGGGGACTTCAGTCGAGACGGTCGAACCGTTCCTGGGTGAGTGCGACTTGGTTTTGGTGATGAGTGTGGAACCGGGGTTTGGGGGGCAGAGTTTTATCCCCGCATCGATCGATAAGTTAGAACGTCTGCGAAAGATGTTGCCTGCGGATGTGTTGCTTTCGGTGGATGGTGGAATTGGTTCAGAGACGATCGAGGAGACAGCGGCTGCGGGGGCGGATGTGTTTGTTGCGGGAAGCGCGATTTTCGACCAACCCGATTACGGTTTGGCGATCAAGGAGTTGACGGAATTGGCCAATCGCGCGACGTGTTCATCAGGGAGTCGTAATCAATGAGTTCGGTGCCGAAAATCGATTCGCAGTCAGAGTCAGAGCCACTTGCACCACGTAAACGGGGCGTGCCGGAAGGGTTGTGGATCCGTTGCGGTGGATGCCAGGCCACCGTGTTCCGCAAGCAAGTCGAAGAGCGATTGGGCGTTTGCCCGGAAGCGGGTTGCGGACATCATTTCTACGTTTCCGGTGAGACACGGATTCAGCAACTGCTCGACGAAGACAGCTTCGAGGAATGGTACGCTGGTTTGTCTCCGTGCGACCCGTTGGAGTTCAAGGACAAGAAACCCTACAAGGACCGGTTGGTGGCCGAGCAGGCCAAGACGGGGCTTCGCGAAGCGTGCATGATCGGGCGGGGTTACATGCGCGGGCGTCCGCTCGTTTTGGGGGTGACGGATTCCTCTTTCATTATGGGAAGCATGGGATCGGTCGTGGGTGAAAAACTGACGCGGGCCATCGAGGCGGCAACCAAAAGCCTGATGCCGGTGGTGATTGTGAGTGGGTCCGGCGGTGGGGCGCGAATGCATGAAGGGATTCTGTCACTGATGCAGATGGGCAAGGTGTCTGCGGCATTGGCAAGATTTCACGAAGCGGGCGGGCTGTTCATCTCGGTTCTGACCAACCCGACAATGGGCGGTGTGGCGGCCAGTTTCGCGTCGCTGGGTGACATTGTGATCGCCGAGCCAAAAGCGTTGGTCGGGTTTGCCGGCCCGCGCGTTGTGCAGGCGACCGTCAAGGATGCCTTGCCTGAAGGATTTCAGACAAGCGAATTCCTGCTAGAGCATGGTTTTGTCGATCGCATCGTCTCGCGCCACGATTTGCGATCGGAAATCGCTCGCATCATCGACTATTGCAACAAGTAGCGATCGAGCGTTTGCTTTGTCGTCCGAACCATGATTTCATCAGACCCCATTACCCTCACGGCTGCCAATGAAGTTCTTCAAGGATTGGTTCAAGAAGAAGCCGCTGATCGATCCCATCGAGATCACCAAGCGTTTCGATTTGGTTGGTCGCGTGGGGCAGGGCAGTATGTCCAAGGTGTGGCGTGCGCTCGACACGAAAACGGGCAAGACCGCCGCGTTGAAGGTTCTCGACAAAGAAAAAACCGAACGCTTTGAATCTCGGTTCAGGGGCCTAACGAAACCGACCGAGGGCGAAATTGCCATCCAGTTGCAACATGATCGCATTGTGCGAACGTACGATCATGGCGTGACCGTCAACGGCGAACAGTGGATCGTGATGGATTTCGTCGAAGGCGTGGCGATGAGTTTTCTCGTCGAGATGCAAAGCAAGATAATGCAGCAGCAGCGTTTGAAGTTCGCTATTCAGCTTGGCGAGGCGATCGCGTACTTGCACGAGAACAACTGGATTCATCGCGATATTTGCCCACGAAATGTCCTGCTGGACGAGAACTACGACCTCAAACTCATCGATTACGGGTTGGTGGTACCCAACACCGAAGAATTTTGCCGTCCGGGCAATCGGACGGGAACCGCGATGTACATGGCTCCGGAACTCATTAAGCGACAGAAAACCGACGAGCGAATCGACATTTTTTCTTACGCCCTGACTTGCTTCGAGATGTACACGAAGGAAAAGCCTTGGGACTCTGGAAAAACGCTCGAAGCGATTCTGCAACATATCAACCAGCCGGCGAAAGACATTCGCAAAGTTCTCCCCGATTTTGACGAACAGATCGCAGCCACCATCATGCGTGGATTGGAAACCAATCCACGAGACCGCTGGCAGAAAGTCAGCGAAATGGTCAATGCGTTTCGCGCGGCAGCGAAACGGCTGGGCGTTAGCCCGTATGAAAAAGAGGCGTCCCCGTAGAAAGTCGGACACGCGTTGTCCTACACTCTTCAACGGTTGTTAGCTTCGCGGCGTTTTCGAGCGAACGGAAACTTTCTTCGATGGATGGTCTCAGCGGCTTGAACGCTTCGCAGCGCGACGCGGTACTCACCTCGTCCGGGCCGTTACTGGTTTTGGCCGGTGCGGGCACTGGGAAAACTCGCGTTATCACGTACCGCATGGCGGAACTCATCCGTCGCGGGACGCCCGCGGATCGTATTCTTTCGGTGACCTTCACCAATAAGGCCGCCAAAGAGATGCAGCAACGGACGACGATGCTGCTGGGCCGTCGGCTGCCCAGCAAGCCGGTCATTTCAACGTTTCATTCACTGTGCGTGCGTGTGCTGCGTGAAGACATCGAAGCTCTCGATTACCCCAGTCGCTTTACCATTTTCGATCGGGGAGATCAGGAGTCAGCGGCCCGAACGGCGCTGCGCGATATTCGCGTCGGGGAAACGTCCATGCGCTCCGGTGACCTTTTAAGTCATATCAGTCGCTGGAAGATGAACGGGATTGCTCCGTCCAACGCGACTGACAATGTCGAAAACGATCTCGAATTCCTGGCGGCGGTTGCCTATCGACGTTACCAGTCGAACTTGCGTGCCGCCGGAGCGGTCGACTTCGACGATTTGATCCTGCTGACGAACCAACTCTTCAGCGAGTTTCCCGAGGTGTTGGAACGACACCAACGAAACTTCGATCAGGTACAGATTGACGAATACCAAGACACCAACGGCCAGCAGTTTCAACTTGTCGAAGCCCTGGTGCGTGAACATCAAAATTTGTGTGTTGTTGGTGACGACGATCAGTCGATCTACGGCTGGCGCGGAGCCGACGTGCGGCATATTCTGGGGTTTCAATCGCAATTTCCCGGTGCCAAGGTGGTGCGTCTGCAAGACAATTACCGCTGTACCGACAAGATTCTCGAATTGGCCAATCGTCTGGTTCGCCACAACGTTGATCGGCACGAGAAAACATTGACGGCTCATAAGGCGTCGGACGAGGATGTCCGCTTTCTCACCTTCCCCGAAGAGTTGGGCGAAGCGGAAGCGACAGTGCGCGAAATCTCGTATCTGCATCGGAGTCAAGAAATTCCGCTGGCCGATTTCGCCATTCTGTTTCGGACCAACGAACAGCCGCGGCTGTTTGAATCTGAGTTACGCCGAGCTAAGCTGCGATACGTGCTTGTGGGGGGGCAGTCCTTCTTCGATCGCCGCGAAATTCGTGACGTACTGGCCTACTTGAAAACCTTGGCCAATCCCAGCGACGAAATGTCTCTGCTGCGTATTATCAATACGCCGGCGCGCGGCATCGGGACGGCCACCGTTGAAAAGTTGTTGGTACGAGCCGTCAGGGCAGGGAAGAGTATCTGGAGCGTCATTCCGGCGGCTGCTGCGGCGGGCGAGTTGGCTCCCAAAACTCGAGGCGCGCTCGAGCAGTTTCACTCCCTGTTGGAGAAATACCGGCAGCAATTTGACGAGTCGCCAAATCTGATGCCTCAAACGCTCACTGCCTTGCTCGACGAAATCGATTATGACTCGGAGATCTCGAAACAATATAAAGACTCGCAACAGCAACTCGTACGATCAGGCATGCTGGAGCAGATGATCGACGCCGTCACACAATACGTTGAACGGTCGCGTAAGCCGAGTTTGTTTGGGTTTCTCGAAGATGCCGCCTTGATGGGGCGAGATGATGAGAACGACGATGAAGATCGCCAGCAAGAAGACGCGATGAAACTGATGACACTCCACAGCGCCAAGGGGTTGGAATTCCCGCGCGTGTATCTCGTCGGCATGGAAGAAGGATTTCTGCCACATCACCGTTCGATTGGTGACTCGGCTGCCGCGATTGCGGAGGAGCGGCGATTGGCCTACGTGGGGATCACGCGTGCTGAAGATCATCTCACCCTCAGCCGAGCGGAATCCCGGATGAAATGGGGCCGCCGTCGTCCTTCGTTGCCCTCCCGATTTCTGTTCGAGATGCGTGGCGAAGACTACCCGGAAGACTACCCGGACGATGACTTGGACGACGACTTGGACGACGAGCCGGAGGAAGAATCGGTCGAAGAGTCCGACGAGTAGGCTCGTCAGTTTATCTGCGGTTCCTTTGGAAAGCCACTCAGGTCTGTCGTTCAGAAAAGTCGGCCAGTGGCGTTACGAACCGATCGAACCTGCGTCGATTCCCTGTTTGTGCTTCAGCACCTGACGGTTGTAGAAGGCGATGGTTTCCTTCCGTCGCAACATGCCCAGTAGTTTGCCCGAGTCGTGTGGGTCGAGCACGGGGAGTTCGTCGAGGTTCAGCGAGGTGAAGCGACGCAACGCGGTGTTCAGGTCGTCTTCGGGGGTCACGCTGACGATGTCGGTGACCATCACGTCGCGCGCGACGGCCAAGTGCCAGATTGTTTCGTCGTACAGATAAAGCCGCACGTCGTCGGATGAGAAAATTCCGACCATCTTCCCCGCTTCGTCAGCGACCGGAAAGTAATGTTGCTGCGTTTCGGCCAGCGTGTGGACGATGTCATCCAGCGACATCGATTCGGGAATGAATTTGATGTTCGGGTCGGGCTGATAAACTTCGGCCACTCGAATTCCTTCGAGCACATCGACGATGAAATCGCCTCGATGCGCGGGAGACTCGATCCGTGTGGGCACCTGATGCAAATAGATCGTCCAGCGTCGGCAAAGTAACGCGCACAACGTGGAGACCCACATCGTCGGTAACAGCAAAGAGTATTCGCCCGTCATCTCCGAGACCATGATGATTGTCGAAATCGGCGCATGCGCGGTGCCCGCGAAAAATCCCGCCATCCCGACGATCGCGTACAGCCCCGGTTCGGGGACAAGCGAGGGGAAATACGCGTGCAACCAAGAACCAACCGCCACCCCCACGCACCCGCCGATCACCATCGACGGGCCGAACACGCCCGCTGATCCCCCCGATCCGAGTGTCAACGACGTCGTCAGGATCTTCACGAACGCAATAAGGATGAACAACTTCACGGCCACGCCGTCGTGTGGATTCAGCGCATCCTGCAATGCACCGTATCCGGTGGAAAGAACCGACAGCGTTCTGCGGTCTTCTCCCATTGCCGAAAACAATGCCGCAGCCAGGCAGCCGGCGATGAGTGTTCCGATCGCCGGCCGTAAATAGACGGGAACCGGCAGCCGTGCAAAGACAGATTGCGTGTGGTGAAACACCTTGATGTACAGAACGCCGACGAGTACCAGCACGACAGCCAACAGCACCAACGGCAACAGATGCATGAGCGAGACGAATCCATAATCGGGAACGTCACCAAACAACGGTGCAAAACGTTTGGCGTCGGAGAGCGACAGGCTGTAAACGCTGTAACCAACAATCGAGGCAATCGCTGACGGCACGATGGCGTCGGATTCCAGGTCGGCATCTTTGTAAAGAATCTCCGCTGCGAACAACGCTCCAGCCAGCGGCGCGCGAAAGATCGCCCCCACTCCGGCTCCCATGCCGGCGGCCAGCAAAATACGACGATCTCGGTCGCTCAGCTCGAGGCGTGTTGCCAGTAGCGATCCAATTCCGCCACCGATTTGGGCGATCGGTCCTTCTCGTCCGCCCGAACCTCCCGTTCCCAGTGTGATGGCAGAGGCAATCGTTTTTACGAGAGGGATTCGCGCACGGATTGTTCCCCGCTCGTTATGAAAGGCATCAATGACGGCGTCGGTTCCCGGTCCTGCCGCTTCCGGGCCGAAACGCGAAACGATGATGCCCGATGCAAGTCCTCCGCCGACCATCACGACGATCAGCATGCCGAGATTCAATTCGCTGTCGTGCTTATCGAAAAACGAATGTTCGCCAGCCGGTTCGGCCGGTGAATACCCGCCCAAACGTCCCATCGCATAATGCCCGACCGCCTGGCCGAGAAACTGGAAGGCGATCGCAGCCAACCCCACAACCAGCCCGACCAATGCGGAAAGCACGAACCACTTGCCCGTCGACCGTAACTCGAAGCCATGCAAGAAATCGTTCAGCCGTTGCAGCACGTGTTGTGACCTTTCAAAGCAGCAACGACCGAAAATGCGAGATGATGTCGAATGCGTGAATCAGTCAGCGTACCATTCCTCGAACGTATGCGGCAAGTTGCAACGTGGCCGCTGAGCCGTTACGTTCGGGTTCCCGGCAAGTCCCGTCCCCGCAAAACAACCGAAGAAGTGGCGAAACGCATGTTGACGCTTGGCATCGAGACATCTCAGCGCCAGGGTACGGTGGCCCTTGTTCGTGACGGAGATTGTCTCGATGAACGCTTGTTGTCGACCGGCGGCCGACGCCACGCGCAAACCCTTGTGGCCGAGATCGACGCGATGTTACGCGAGCAAGGTGTTGCCCCGGCCGACTGTGATGTGGTCGCGGTGAGTATCGGGCCGGGCAGTTTCACGGGGCTGCGTGTCGGAGTCGTGTGTGCCAAGACGTTCGCCTACGCGACAGGTTGTCGGCTGACGTCTGTCGACACATTGTGCGCGATCGCCTCGAACAGCCCGGCTGATGTCTCGACGGTGCATGTCGTTTCCGATGCCCAACGGAGAGAGCTGTACCTGGGTATTTATGAGCGAGAGGCTGACGGAGTCTGGTCCCGGACGACAGACATCGAAGTCGTCGAGGGAGACGCTTGGAGCGGCCAGCGGTTGGAGTCTGACGTTGTCAGCGGACCCGGTCTCGGTCCCTTTGAATCACGGCTCGCCGAGGTTTGTCGCGTACTGCCTGAGACGCCGCGAATTCCGCAAGCCTTGGCAGTCGCACGGATTGGGGAGCAGCTAAGCCGGCGAGAACAGTATGACGACCCTTGGACCCTCGAGCCGTTTTACATCCGCAAAAGCGCGGCCGAAGAGAAGTGGGATGCCCGTCAGCGGGATGAGGCGGCCCAGTGACCGCCCCTTCCGAACCCGTTTTCTGGCGCGATGTTGCGAATTTAATTCACCGCTTGGCCTCGGGAGATCATCTGATTATAATCCGGCAACCGGTGCCGTGGGTCTGACGCTCGGGTCGCCTCATCCGGACTTTCGTCCACAAAACTGTGGAGCCTGAATCCCCATCTTCCAGGCCATCCGCCTCTCCCGAAAGTAAAGGTCTGCCAATGGCGTTGTATGAAATCGAGACGAACGCGCACATCATGATCGGGTGGGCCGAGTCGCAGGAAGTCGCCGAGAAGATCGCCGGCGAACTCTACCCCGAAGAAGAAGTGGTGCGGGTGACCAAACGCCCGCGCGACATCTGGGTAATCTCCAAGCGACTTCTGGGAATCAAAGAGACGACCGAACCGAACGATGTGGCCCGCGATTGCCTCGCCCGCGCACGCGGCGACAAACTGCACGCCATCCGGCTGTACATGATCGACACGGGCGTCGACCTGCACGAAGCACAACGAGCGGTTGAAACGAACATGTCGCTGGGTTGGTGACGGCTTCGTCAGCGACTATTTTGTCAGCCCTGAAACAACCTGCTCTGATGTGAGCCGCTCCGGCTGAATGCTCAGCTTGCCGGGAGTCAACGCGTAGACTTTCGTGAGTGGCTCCAGTTCACGCCGCGAGACGTTTTCGGTTCCGGCCACTGTGAGTTTTCCGGGAGCAACCAACGCGGCCAATCCGCCGATGCCGCCGTACTTGAGCGCACCGGGCAG
>Ga0115002_10006134_pt1 | contig 13936 bp, 11 predicted proteins | sample ArcticOcean_MG_C_8_FD_89576 | JGI IMG/M metagenome (GOLD analysis project Ga0115002, IMG submission 89576) | Marine microbial communities from western Arctic Ocean - ArcticOcean_MG_CB11_86 | ecosystem: Environmental > Aquatic > Marine > Oceanic | place: Arctic Ocean: Canada Basin | collected... | reverse complement strand
TTTATCAATTTCTGGCATTGCTCGAAGTAAACTAACGAGGGGTTTGTGGGTTTCAAGATATACGGCTTTGGGCTTTTGTTTTGTTAAAAAAGTTACGTAGCGGATAAATTGAATGGTATCGCCAAAACCTTGTTCAGAATGAAGGAGAATTGATTTATCTCTTAAATTCTCACCTTTCCATAACTGTGAATTAAAAGAACGGTTGTTAAACTCTGGCAGCAACCATCTAGCCTCATAATCCGCAAAGCCATAAAGTAAATCACCAGAAATGAGACGAGCAATACCACGATTCCATCGAGCATCAGGATGGTTTGGGTCAATGTTTAGCGCGTTATTACATGCTACAATAACTTCATCAACCCTATTTTCAGCCTGCAAACTAGCGGCCTTATTGGCCCAAAAATCTGGATTATTAGGCTCAAGCCTGATTGCAATATTATAATGGTTTTCAGCTTCGGCTGTTTCATCAAGGCGGCTTAGCGTGTTACCGAGATTGTTTTGTGCATCGGCGTAATTTGGATCAATGGAGCAAGCCTTTTTGAAAGAAGCCTTAGCGGCTGTATTTTTTTCTAAACCAAAATAAATCAAACCAAGGCAATTATGTGCAGGCGCGTAATTTGGTTTTCTTTTGATAGTATTTACGGCCGTTTTCAGAGCAATACCGGTTTGCCCCAGCATTTTTAATATTATTGCCAAATTGATAGCTGCATCATTTAGGTTAGCATCAAGGTCAAGTGCTGTTTGAAACGCTGTTTTTGCCTTTTGTAGATTTCCAAGCTCCTGCTCTATGGCTCCACGATTATTATATGCTGGGGCGAGATTCGGGGCTAGTTTAATAGCTTGATTATTCAGATTTTCAGCCTCGCTAAGATCACCAGCTAAGCGCCGGGTGTCTGCTAAGTTAGTTAACACTTCTGGAAAATCTGGTGCCAAAATTAGGGCGGCTCGGAAATCAAGCTCAGCTTCCATAATTTGGCCTGTTTCTTTATTCAGAATTCCTCTTGTATTTAGGGCTTGAGGAAAATTGGGGGTCAATTTAATGCCTCGATTAAGGCATTTTTTCGCTTGTATTATATTACCGGTTTGGTGATAAAGCGCGCCTAATAGATGCCAGGCGTTACTATTGCTAGGGGCTATTGTAGTAATTTTGCGATAAAGTTTTTCGGCTTTTTTTAGGTGCCCGGCTTGATGAGCAAGAAGAGCTTTATCCAAGTCATTTTTTAGGGTTCGTGCCATGGTCATAAATTAAAGCTATGAGTTTTTTAAATTTAAGAGAATTCGTTGATAGTATAGAGTATGGCATCAAATAAAATAATAAATATTTTAGATGTATAGCAGCTTACCAAAGCTTCTTGAACTTGGAGCCTGTGGTAAATTTATTAGACGAGTGTTTATTTGTGGGATATTTAGTCTTATTGCGTGGTGATATTTCCTTACATTGCAATGATTGATATAGATTCATAACAGGTGTAAGTATTCACCACAACTTTGGAGCGAAGGCCTATGACTTTTCCAGAATCTAAATTTCCGGATATTTCTACGTACAGTGATGCTTATTTTAAGCAATACGCAAAAGCCTCTTCAAGCATTAACAAAACTAAATTAGTGGAGGCAGCTACTACTTTACTAGACGCTTATAAAAATTCAAAAACGCTTTATGTGTGTGGGAACGGGGGTTCAGCATCGATTGCAAATCATCTCGCTTGTGATCACGGTAAGTTGTTGGCGACCGATACCGATTTACAACCTAGGGTACAATCCCTTTCGGCTAATATTGAAGTGATTACGGCAATTGCTAATGATATCTCCTATGATCAAGTTTTTGTGCATCAACTAAAATTATTAGCTAATTCGGGTGACATTGTTATGACGGTGAGCTCTTCGGGTGATTCTGAGAATGTTGTGCAGGCTGCTAGATGGGCGCGTGAATTTGGTCTTGACGTAATCGCAATGACGGGGTTTTCAGGTGGGCGAACTGCTGAGATTGCCAGCGTAAATCTTCATGTCGATGCTGATAATTATGGGATTATTGAGGATGTCCATCAGTCTTTAATGCATCTATTGGGTCAGTTTATGCGTCAATCATTAATGGATAAAAATCTTGTTCAGGAGCGAAGATTTTAAAGTTAAACCCACCAAACCCGTGCATTCGAATATTTAAAAAAAACAATATGCATAGGCTGGTGGAGTTAATTAAAATGTCTGATTCTAGTGGCGGAAGTGTCGCGTATGGGTAAAGACCATGGCGATGCCCTTTTCATCGGCCGCGGCAATTACTTCATCATCCCGGACTGAACCTCCAGGCTGGATAACCGCTGTAACACCGGCTTCAGCAGCAGCTATTAGGCCATCAGCGAATGGAAAAAACGCATCAGAGGCAACAACAGAGCCGATAGCCCGGCTTTGGGCTTCGCCAGCTTTGTTGGATGCATCTTGGGCTTTCCAGGTAGCAATGCGAGATGAATTAATTCGACTCATTTGGCCGGCGCCAATTCCGACGGTAGTATTGTCTTTAGCATAAATAATTGCATTGGATTTAACATGTTTACAGACTGTAAAAGCAAATATTAAGTCAATTATTTCTTCCTTGGTAGGCGATCGTTTAGTAACAATTTTAAATTCATCATGGGTAACGGTGGCATCACGTTCTTGGATTAAATAACCACCTGCAAGTGTGCGAATTGTTATATTGGAAGCGGAGATGTTTGGCAGACCCCCGGCTTGTAATACTCTAAGATTTTTCTTTTTCTTAAGAATCTTTTGGGCTTCTTTGGTGATTTCTGGTGCAATTATGACTTCGGCAAAAAGTTTAGCTATTTCTTTTGCCGTTGCTCCATCTAAAGGTCGGTTTAATGCTACAATACCTCCAAAGGCACTTTCGGGATCGCAAGCAAGCGCTTTCAGATAAGCGCTTTTTTGGGTGTTTGATATTGCTACACCGCAGGGATTTGCATGTTTAATGATAGCGCAGGCAGTATTTTTAAATTCGGCAACCAACTCAAAAGCAGCGTCGGTATCATTTAGATTATTGAAGCTAAGCTCTTTACCTTGTATTTGTATGGCGGTTGCGATGCCTGCGCGGTTATCATCATTTGTATAAAATGCGGCTGTTTGATGTGGATTTTCACCGTAGCGAAGCTCTTGTTTAAGCTTACCCGAGAAGTTTAAGCGGTCTGGATATGGAATTTTGAGTATATTGCTAAACCAGTTGCCAATGGCTGCATCGTATGATGCTGTGTGGCGATAGGCTTTTGCCGCAAATTCTTTTCTGAATGTTAATGTTGTTGCCCCGTTATGGTCTATCATTTCTTTCGTCAGACGTGGGTAATCACTAGGTTCAACAACGACGCTAACCGAGGCATGGTTCTTTGCCGCGGATCGGATCATTGCCGGTCCCCCGATATCAATATTATCTATGCAGTCATTATAATTAGCACCAGATGCAACAGTTTCCTCAAACGGGTAAAGGTTAACAATCACCAGGTCAATCGGAAGAATATTATGTTGAGTCATCGTTTTTTTATCTTGGATATTATCGCGGCGTCCAAGTAAACCAGCATGTATTTTAGGGTGTAGTGTTTTGACTCGGCCATCTAGCATTTCAGGAAATCCGGTATGGTTTGCAACTTCTTCAACTTCTATATTCGCATCGGCCAATACTTTTGCTGATCCCCCTGTTGATAAAATTTCAATACCATGCTCGGTGAGAAATTTGGCTAAATCAATTAATCCTGACTTATCGGAAACAGAAATGAGTGCACGTTTAATAGCGTTTGGATTTGAAAGAGACATTGAGAAGAGCCCTTAAGAAGAAACAACACAATAATAATCTTGGATATAACAAGATAGGTGGCTTTGAGCCAGAAAAATTATTTGCAGGTTGGAGATGATCCAAGTTATGAGGGGACGTATTCTGGCACTAAATTAATAATTACTTGGCGGGCGGCGTCATGATCGTTGGCCTTAATTGCGTCTTTTAAGATATCAATTTGTGATTTGAAGTAGATCATATTATTAGCCCTTGGAGATGCTAAGAAAACACCAGAATGTGAGGTCTGGATAAGTTCTTCTCGATCATGGAAAATTTCTTCAAAAAGTTTTTCACCAGGCCTAAGGCCCGTAAATTTAATTTTAATATCTTTATTTGGTATATGGCCCGCAAGGCGGATCATTTGATTTGCTAAGTCAATAATTGATACGGGCTCTCCCATATCAAGAACATATATTTTACCCGTTTGATCAGGATTTAACGTGCCGAGGACCGATGATGCTAAAACAAGCTCAACGGCTTCGCGCACTGTCATGAAATAACGCTTCATTTTTTGGTCGGTTACTGTAACAGGTCCCCCGTCAGAAATTTGTTTTCGAAAAAGCTCTACAACTGAACCCGTCGAGCCAAGTACATTACCAAAACGTACTGTAACAAACCGTGTATTATTTTTAGAGCTCTTACTTTCTTTTAAATCATGTTTGGGATCTAACGCTTGACAATAACACTCTGCTATTCGTTTTGAGGCTCCCATGATATTTGTTGGATTTACAGCTTTATCTGTTGATATTTGTACGAAAGTCGAAACCCCAGAGATTAAAGCTGCGTCAGCAACAACGATTGTGCCAAGCACATTAGTTGCTAGGCCTTCTAAAATATTAGCTTCAACTAACGGAACGTGTTTGAGAGCCGCCGCATGGAAAACTAATTGTGGTTTAAATTCTTTAAAAATTTTTTCAATACGCCTCTTGTCTCGAACATCGCCAATTAAGGCTTGGCGTGGAATATTTGGGTAAAGGTTTGATAATTCCATATCAATTTTATATAAATTAAATTCTGAGTTTTCAACTAGAACTATCGAATTTGGCCTTAGGTTTGAGATTTGTCGAACGAGTTCACTACCTATGCTCCCTCCAGCGCCTGTAATTAATACCCGCTTATCTTTGATAAGCATTTCCATTGAACTATGATCAAGTGTTGTTTGGGGGCGACCTAATAAATCTTCAACATCAATCGGCCGTATAGCTATCTCGTGATTGGGCCCTGCTTCTTGCTTGAAGTCAGTTAATGACGGTAGTCGTGACAATGTCATGCCTAAACTATCTGCGATATCTAATAAAGTTGCGATATCTAGGCCGTCTAATCTTTCTGACGTGATGACGAGGCGTTGTGGGGGCGGGCCAATCCGCGATAAATCCTGAAACACTTCTTTAATTTCTTTAATTGAACCTAAAACTTCAACACCGTGGATATTTTGTCCGATCCGGGTATTTGTGGTTGAGATAATTCCAGCAACACGATAATTTGCGTTACTACGGGCAAGGTCTCTGATAAATAATTCTGCGCTGTCTCCTGCTCCAACCAAGAGAACAGGAATACGCGGGTGGTTACTGCGTTCAGATTTGAATTCAAACCGGCGGTCTTTCAACAAACGGTATAAGAACCGGGGTCCCCCCAATAAAGCCATAAGAACAAACCAATTTATAAATGGTAGGGATCGGGGTAGGTCTTCTAATCGTGTGGTTGTAAATAGAGCAACAAGAAAAATAAGAACAATCAAACTGGCTGATTTCGTAATATTAAGAAGATCGTTGAGTGATGCATAGCGCCAAACCCCTCTGTACATATTCATCGCTCTAAAAACGGCGGCAGCAATTACCGTAAATAAAATTGTACTCAATATTAACTCGTCAATCGGATAGGATGTGATGTTCGATCCGAGACGCAACGAGAGTGCAATCATAAAAGAAATCGATGCCATAATCACATCGTGGATAAAGGCTATATTTGCTCGTTTATATATTTTTAACAATATTTTGGGCCATGCTGGGTTATCTAATGGCGAGACCATAGCATATTCAATCGTTTAGGCCACTCATTTGGTTTTAAGAAAACGCCCTGAAAAGCCGCTTTTTTACTTGGCAGAGTTGTTTTTAAACCAATTTGCCGTTTCTTTAAGGCCTTGATCCATTGAGCAGCGCGGCTGCCAACCCAGCATTGTTTTTATATGACTGATATCAACTGTCAGGGATCCAACGAGGCGCCGGATAGCTGCGGATTTGCCGGTCAGAGCGCCGGCAAATTTTAACAGACCCAGCGGAAAATTGGTCAGGCGGCACGCTTTTTCAAGGGCGGCAGCTATTTTCTGGATAAGAGCCGGCGTTGAGACGGCTTCCATATCGCTCACAAAGAAAGTTTGGTTTGCGGCTCTTGGATGCTCAGCGGCGGTGGCAATAGCATCGGCCAAATTCTCCACATAAAGCAGGCTTCGCTTGTTTTGAATGGCGCCGAGAGGTAGGGGGGTGCCTTTTTGAATGGCAGCAAAAAGACTGAGAAAGTTGCCTTTAACCCCCGGGCCATAAACCAAAGGTGGGCGTAAAATAACAACCTCCAGACCCGTGGTTTGAGCGATTTCAGTCAAAGCCTGCTCGGCCTCCCATTTGGATTGCCCGTAAGCATCTTCAGGTTTTGCCGGATCGTTTTCTGTGAAACCACCTTCAGGACTGTTTTCCCCGGTGACTTTTACGGTGCTGATAAAAACAAAACGCTTAACACCCGCTGCAGCTGCCTGCACTGCTAAGGTTTTAGTGCCGGCGGTATTTACGCGCCTAAATTCCGCCAAAGGATCGGCCGCGCGATCTTTCATGACATGAACCCGGGCGGCGAGATGAATAACACTGTCAGCCCCTGAGACCGCTTGCGACCAATCTGTATCTGGGCCGATTTCGGGAATATGGTACATCGGCACCCGCTCCGGCCCAGCGCCAAGGTCAGCATTTCGGGTTGAGCCGGTAAGCATGTGATCGCCGCCCTCGCGTAAGCGCTTGCAAAGCGCCTGGCCGACAAACCCGTTAGCGCCCGTAATCAGGATCTTGCTCATGACACGGCCTTTTCAAAGACGGCAATCATCTCGTCAGCCTGAACGGTGCGGGAATGCTTGGGGGCGGCGGCGAGGGAACTGGCGGCCAGCTGGCGGTATAAATCTTTGTTGGTTGAAATTTTCTCAGCGGCGCTTGCCAACGCATCAGGATTTCCAGGCGGCACCCAAAGTCCCGCGGCATGATCCTCCATGATGCCGCGCGCCTCGCCATCTGGTACGGCGAGGAGTATTGGCAATCCCATTGCCATAGCTTCAAATATTTTGGACGGGATGACTTCGGCAAAGGCTGGGTTGTCTTTTAAATGAACCAGCGCGACATCGCATAGGCTCCAGACGGCAGGCATTTTTTCTTTTGGCTGCATCGGCATGAAAACTATATTTGAAAGTTCGCGTTTTTTGGCAGACTCTAGCAGCATGTCACGCTCGGCCCCAGCGCCGGCTAAAAGAAAATGAATATGATCGTTGTCTTTTAATTTTTCGGCAGCGTCCAGAACATTGCTGAGACCATGCGCCATGCCATGGGTGCCGACATAGCCGATGACAAATTTATCTTGCAGCTGCCATTCTTTGGCGAGCGCTTGATCGCGGGCTTGCGGAGCATAGCGCGGCAGATCAACGCCGTTTAAAACTACATCAATTTTATTTGGATCAATGCCACGGCTGATTAGGTTTTTCTTAAAAGCGTGGGTGAGGGCAGCAACCCGGGCCGAGCGGCGATAAAGAAACAGCTCAAATTTTTCAACCATGCTTAGCAGCAAGCCTTTTTTTATGGCGCCAACAGCGGCAATTGAGGTTGGCCAAAGATCACCGAGCTCAAAGATAAACGGCAGGCGGCGGCAGGCAGCAATCGCCCAGCCAGCAACTGCGGCAAAAAATTGCGGCGAAGTGGCGGCAACAATATCGGGCCGAGGCTGAAACAGCCCAGCGATAAATCCCATAAAGCCGAAACTCAAAAAATCGAGGCTGCGACGCACCACGCCCCGGTTGGCCGAGATATAGGTTTTAACGCGAACGACCTTTATGCCAGCCATATCTTCGGTTTGGTGCCAGCGATTTTGATAGTCTTCAAACAAAGCCCCTTGCGGGAAATTTGGTACGCAGGTGATCACGGTGACGTGGTGGCCGGCACTTACCCAATAGAGGGCACGTTCAAAAACACGGGTCGCGGCAGCATTGGTCTCGGGTGGAAAATTCTCAGTTAAGAATAGAATTTTCATAGCACTTTAGTCTCAGGTGATCCGCGTAACAGAAAAAGCAAGCTACCGACCAAAATGAAGGCACCGATTAAAGCTGGCAGAGGGTGTAACAATGACAGAACCGCGATACCGATGAGCAAAATATTTGCGCCAGCAATTGTTAGGGAGACGCGGGCATGGCTTAATCCGCGTCCTGTTGCCTGCTGGTAGAAATGCTCTCGGTGCGCTCGCCAAACGCGCTCGCCTCTCAGCGCACGGCGCATCAAAGTAAGTGTTGCGTCGCTGAGATAATAGAGCGGCAAAATAACGGCGATTGGCCAATGCGGGCTCGCTAGAATTTCGAGCAACAACCAGCCCAGTAAAAAACCTAACGGCACACTGCCGACGTCGCCGAGAAACAATTTAGCTGGCTGCCAGTTCCACCACAAAAAGCCGAATGCGGCTGCCGCAATAACGAGACCTAACAGGCCCTGGGTCATTTGCACGGCCCCGAGCGTCATTAAAAGAAATATTCCAAGCCCGATGCTGCTTGCCTCAACAACTGAAATGCCGTCGATACCGTCCATGAAGTTAAAGAGATTGATGAACCAGATCCACATAAAGACGGCGATGAGGTTGTCGAGCCATAGGGGGAGCAGGCCATGGAAATAAAGGTTTGAAGTTGGCATTAGCCAAAAAATCAGGCTAACCGCAATGAACTGGGATAACAGGCGCACTTTTGCCGAAAGGCTCCTGCGGTCATCAATCCAGGAAATCCCAGCAAGTAAAAGAGTTGCCACAAAAAGCCATTGATGGGCGCTAAAGGCATTGCCCAGTGAAAGGCCGAAGGTTCCTAGTATCACCAAGATTACAGCAAATCCACCACCTCTCGGGGTCGGGGTCGCATGGCTGGAGCGCTCATTCGGGGTATCAACAATACCGCGCCGTTTTAGCACGCCCAGCATAAAGCCAGACGCCGCGAAGCTCGCGAAGGCTGTGCCAAAAAACAAAAAAGCGATATGAAGTAACGTCATATCGCTTGTATAGCTGAGAAAACCTTAAAACTAAATAAGGGGAATTTAAAAAAGTGTATTTAGAGCCTTATTGCTCCCCAACATAGACTTCATCTGTCCAGGTGAGGAACCGCTCTAATCCATCTTCAAATCCGACAATTGGCTCAAAGCCGAGCTGGAGATGGGCTTTTCGGATATCAGGACTCCGGCGCATGGGCTCATCTGCCGGGTAGCTATCAGGATATTCAACCAGATCACATTTAAGCCCCTTTTTTGAAATTTTCTTGAGCGCTTCGGCGAGATCAATCATGGAGACTTCGGGTTTTGGATTGCCAATGTTATAGGCTTCGCCGGGAACGCCTTTGAGGAAAATATGGAAAAATCCAACCAGGGCATCCGTGATATAGCAAAAAGTCCTGGTCTGGGTGCCATCGCCATAAATATGGAGGGGATCACCGGATTTTATCCGGCTGGCAAAATTCGGCAGGACGCGGTAATCGGTTTCCTGCATCCCCGGGCCATAGACATTGAAGGGCCGGATCGTATTGGTCTTGGTGCCGTTTTGAGTGTGATAAATATAACAAAGCGTCTCACCGACCCGTTTGCTTTCATCATAACAGGCGCGCGGTCCTTGGCAGGATACATTACCTCGGTAGCTTTCCCGCATTGGCACATGCTTGGCGTCAGGATCGCCATAAATCTCGCTCGATGAAAAGAAGCTGAAACGGGCGTTCGATTTCTCGGCGAGCTCCAACATATTACGGGTGCCGCTAATTGCGACCTCCAATGTTTCTAGTGGATAAGCGCGATAATAATAGGGGCTCGCAATGCCAGCGGCATGAATAACGTAATCAAGCTTGCCGTCATGATCATAGGGTTGAATGACGTCATGCTGGATAAATTTTATATGGTCGAAATCTGGTATCTCGGCACCTTCTTTGCCGGCGGTAATAAGATTATCAAGAACGGTGAGCGTAACAGGCTTGTCTAAGACATCTTTATTGAGGCGATCGAACACCTCCATAAAGTAGCGCCCGAGAAAACCGCGGCCACCGGTCAAGAGCACATTCTTGCCAGAAAAATCTTTGGCGGCGTCCCGGATGCGCTCGATGACTTCATCAATGTCACTTTGAAGAGAAAAATTTTGCACTCTAGTAAATCCTTAATTCTGGCAGCGGCACAATAAAATGCCCGCCGCTCTCAAGGTAGTTTGGGTGGTTTGCCATAATTTGCGGGGCAAAGTTCCAGGCTAAAAGTACCACGTAATCGGGTTTTTTGTCATAAATGGCTTGGCCCGATAAAACCGGGATGTGAAGCCCCGGACTGTAAAGCCCTTGTTTTAACGGCGCGTCATCGGCGATGAAATCAATAATATCTGGCCCGAGATTAAAATGATACATGAGCGTTGTTGCTTTGGCGGGCGCGCCAAACCCGGCGATTGATTTTCCTTCCTGTATTAGGCTTGTTAGCAAATCGACCAACGCATCCCGCAAATGATCTATTTTCTTCGCGTATCCAGTCCAGGTTATCGATTGGTTGAGCGCAAGATTTTGCTCATAATCAATCAAGCTTTGCACCGAGCCATCGACTTTGTGAGGACCGCCTTTAATCTGCACCATGCCACGCAGACTGCCGCCATGACTTGGGATGCGTTCAGCGGCAAAAAAATCCAAGCCCTTTGAGTTAAAAAAGTTAACCAATGGAATAACGGAATGGTAGGCCACATGTTCGTGATAGATGGTATCGAACAGGGTGTCTTCATAGACATCACCAAGATAGGAAACTTCGAAAACAAACACGCCATCTGGTGTAAGAAGTGATTTTATGTTCTCGGTTATGCCCGCAAGATCATCTGCATGGGCAAATACATTATTGGCGGTGACCAGCGAAGCCAGCCCTTTTTCTTGTTTAATTTTGTCCGCAATTATTTCATCAAAAAATTCGGGCCAAGTTTCGATGCCATTTTCGGAAGCTTCTTTAGCAATGGCGCGTGCCGGATCGATACCAAGGACATTTAATTTTTTATTTTGGAAGAAATTTAGCAGGGTGCCGTCATTGGAGCCAATATCGACAACGAGGTCACCCGGCGATAGCTCAAACCTCACGATACAAGTGTTGGCATGGTCTTCAAAATGCTTAACGAAACTGGCTGAGGTTCCTGAGACATAAACGTAGTTACGAAACAATTCGGTGGGATTAACAACATCCAGGAGTTGGAGGTGAGAGCAGTCTTCACAGAAAAAAAGTTCTAACGGAAAACGGGCTTGTTTCTCTGCAAGCTGATTTTCAGACACGAAAGCATTGGCCGGCGGTGTTGGGGTTAGCGCAAAGACTTTGGCGAGGGCCGCGCTGTCACATAATCGACACGTAGAGCGGTGATGGTACGCGATGGTCACTGATCTCCGGCCTCAGGCGTCCAACTTTTGAGCCCATCGGTCGAAACCATATCTACTCGAACAACATCCGCCTCGTAGGAGGCTTGATCCCGCGGGTTCCTGGAGAGTGTTAAAAAGACTGTATCGACTGGGAATTTCATACCATGATCGATCATTGGTGGCGTGAAAACCATCTCGCCTTCATTGACGAGAATTGTCTCGGGAGTTTGATTGCTTCCCGTGGGACGATGTAGGTATTCAATTTTACCGGATATGATATAGCAATAGTGCCAGTCTGTTTTATGATAATGATTAGCTCGCAAAGAGCCAGCTTTGGATTCGATCATGACCGCACTTTGCATCATGATGTCAACTAAAGGTTTTATGGAGCCTCGGACATCTACAAAGGGTTTTTCTAATTTAATCACGCCATGGTTAGGCCAAGTCGCTTTTTCTTCATCCGTAACTGGAGTTATCTCTATTTTAGCCATTAAACTTTAACTACCGCTGACGTCGTCAATTATAATTCTGTTTCATCTTGGAAATTAGTTCAACCCACTATTAAAATATTTCTTAAAGTAAATCATTAGTACTTTTGGTGGCAAGCTAGTATTTGATACTAAATATTTAAACATCTTTTAAAAAAAGCCACATCAACATTTAAATTATTTAAAAAATTCTGCAGACTAAACGCAAAGCCTTTCCTCAACATTCCTTTTGGTAGAATACAGAATTGAACATAAAAATTTTCTGTAGAAAAATGGATAAAACTAAATGCTGACTGTAGATAAGTATACTTAAGAAAATATTAGGTGAGAACGCCATAATGTATATAGGATGTTGCAGGAAATTTGAAGTTACATTGCTGCCTCTGGTGAGGCTGTTTTAAAAGCCAGAATTAACGGATCATTTTGTTTTAACAGTTTTAATGAAGTCACGGTGATCGACGTCTGCAACAACTTTTGACTGACCATATTTGCGGCCTCCGATATTTGTCCAGACAAGAGATTCGGGAATATTATAAAGTTGGTCGCAATTGGCGCAATAGGGAATATCAGCGAATCGCTTATTACTATGATGGTCACGTAAAGTGGTATAGGGGTAGCCGGAAACAACTTCTTTAATAGTTTGATCATCGAGGTGACCGAGAACGCTTTCTGAGTCTTTACCCAAAACCATGCAACAGGCCACGACAGCTGCATAGTGACCCTCAAGACCACCAGCGCGGACCTGCAGAAGTGGTGAAAAGGGCCGCCCGCAGGAACGTTGGCCCTCTAATGCAGCGGTCATTGTCTCGCGGTGATAGCCAAGTTCAACCTCACTGCCTGCCCAATTATGCATCAGCCAAATCTCAGCCTTGGCGCCGGTATAGTCAGACCAATTTTTCCGATACTGTTCGGTTTCATAATCCCGGTTGTCGATGTCCGTGACCAAATGGTGAATGTGGACTTCTGACGAGCCACCCATTTCCTGGTTGAGATCGACAAAGTTTTTCACGTTATCCCGGACTTCATCAAAAACATCGAGGCTCATCCAATGGGCATAGGAATCCCGATTATAGCCGATACAGGATATCCGCAACACATCTATGCCCGCCTCAATCAGGCCTTTTGCCATCTCTCGGGTCAGCCGGTAGCCATTGGTGAAGGAGACGCATTTAACGTCTTTGCTTTTAATGTATTCGACATATTTGGGCATGTCACGGGACAGCGTGGGCTCACCGGAGCCATGCAGCGATACCGTATCCAAACCGTATTGCAAGGCATCATCGACAATCTTGGTAAAAACATCGAACGGTAATTTTTTAAGAAAATCTTTTTCGCGGCCGTCGGCTTGCGGGCACATTGTGCATTTGTAATTGCAGCCGCCGTTCAGCTCTAAATCGAGTTGTTTAATGACGAGGTTTTCTGGAATGGGCAAGGCTCTTCTAAAGTCCCATTACGGCCTTGATGGCGGGATGGAGATGAAGCAGACCGATAAATTTTTTGCTATCCTGATCAACCACAGGAAGATCCCAAATTTCTTTTTCTTCCATCACAGCAACGGCCTCGCTTAAGGAGGCGGCGGCGCTGATTGAGGTGAAGCAGGCGGTTGCGTGAACGCTAATATCGTCGACGAACAGAGCGGCAAATGGTTTTTGCGATTTCAGTAAAAGCCGCCGGACATCACCATCGGTAAATATACCAATCAGCTTTTCTTCTTCATCGACAATACAAACAACGCCGAGATGAAATTTATTCATTTCCTCCAAGGCTTGTTTTAAGATTGTTGTCGGCTCCATCACCGGTACCCGATCCGGTGGCAGCAGGACATCTTTGACTTTTAAATCACTCGTCGAGATGGACACGATCCTCTCCCCATTGTTTTAATATGTCTAACCGCATTTTATGGGCTAATTTGGCCTGGGCTAAAATCCGCTCCAGATATTTGATGTCCAAAACGGTGTTTGCATCAGAAAGGGCCTTTGGTGGGTTGTCATGGACTTCCATGAAGAGTGCGTTGAT
>Ga0115002_10006133_pt1 | contig 13938 bp, 14 predicted proteins | sample ArcticOcean_MG_C_8_FD_89576 | JGI IMG/M metagenome (GOLD analysis project Ga0115002, IMG submission 89576) | Marine microbial communities from western Arctic Ocean - ArcticOcean_MG_CB11_86 | ecosystem: Environmental > Aquatic > Marine > Oceanic | place: Arctic Ocean: Canada Basin | collected... | reverse complement strand
CGGGCGAGTAGTATGTGGATGCAACTGGATTTGGGCGCGACCTTTTGGGTCGACCGCGTTTTCCTTTCGCCGATGCGGGCCGGATTCGGCCTTACTTTGGCGCAGCGCTTTTTTGCCGAGGGCGAAAATGCGGGCTTGCAACCACTCTTGCCCAATGGCGAAACCAGTTCCGGGTATTCGCATTTTTATTATGCTTTTGCACCCCGTAAAATCCGCCACCTGATCGTGCATGCGCTCGATGGCCTGTCGTGGGGCGGGGGCGTCGGTGAATTGATGGTCTATGCGATCGGGCATCCGGCTGAGGTGGTATTGCGCTCGGACTTTATCGACCTGGGCCAGGTTGCGGGCGATAATCGGCAGAAGGCCGTCGCCGGCATGTCTTGGGACGCAGAATTGCCGCCGGGCACTCGGATACGGCTCCGGTCGCGCTCCGGAAATTCGCTACGGCAGGAATATGCCTTCTACGACCGCAAAGGCGAAATTATTTCGCAACTCAGCTGGACGAACTTGCCGAAAGTGCTGCGCGGTCCGATCGATTCGACGGTCGTTACGGGGGTAGATTGGGATGAATGGAGCAATATCTACCAGGTCTCCGGCGAGCCGTTTAAGTCGGTGACGCCGGCCCGCTTATTGCAACTGGAGGCAATTCTTTCGACCGAGAACCCGCAGGTGACACCCGTGTTGCGATCGCTGTCGCTGGATTTTTCCGACGCGCTGGTCCAGCGGGCACAGGGCCGGATCTTGCCGCGCCAGGCCGCACCCAATCAAAGCGTGCGTTTTTCCTATGGCTTATGGCCGAGCGGCGATGGACAGGATCGCGGTTTTGACCGTTTGCGTATGGAAGTGCCGGGGCCGATCGCGGTCGAAGCGGTGACCGTTGAGGTCGGGGGTAAGAGGGTGACGCCGGTCGAAGTGCGGGTAGAAGCCGACTCGCTATTGTTTATCACGTTGCCCGCGCCGGTTCGAAATGACTCGGTGCGCATTGGCTTTGCGGTTGGGGTCTTGCGCAATGCCACGGTTTTTTCGTTGCATTTGGGCGATACGCGACGGAGCGATATATGGCAATTCGTTAATCCGATCGAACGCTATGCCGATGTGGTTTTTCTGCCGGAGCTGATCGGCCGTGATAAGCTGATCGGTAACCTAGAAGTGTACCCTGCCGTTTTTTCTCCCAATAATGACGGCATCAACGATACGGTCGAGATCCGCTTTGCCATACTCAAGGCGCAGGTCGCGCAACCGCAGGTGAAGATACGCGACTTGGCCGGGCGGTTAATCGCCGAACTGGCGCGTGATGGGCATCGGGGGGTGGTCGCGTATCGCTGGGACGGACGCGATGCGCGCGGGCTAGTGGTCGCGCCGGGTCTTTATTTGTTCGATGTCGATTTGCGGGCCGAATCGGGGGATGGGCGTGCGGTTCGGTCTGTTGCCGTAGTTTATTAGAGTCTGTATTGGTTATAGCAGGTAGTGAACGGTTGGGACGAGGGGAGGCTGCCTTCGCTTATTATCGGATCACATCCTGTGATCCTCCGTGGGGTGTCTATCTAGATATCCTGTTGATCCAGGTGATTCTTTCGGATCAGAGCCGTGGACTAGTTAAGGCGCGGCAGTTGGGTTTGATGCGACGGTCGGCCTTTCTGGTTAATACGGCGCGTGGGGCCATCGTCGAAGAGGCCGCGCTGGTCGCCGCGCTTAAAGATGGTGTAATCGCCGGCGCGGCACTGGATGTCTACGAGCAGGGGCCCCTGCCAGACGATCGTGCTTTATTGGCTCTGGAGAATGTGTTGTTGACGCCGCACCTCGGTTATAATACTGGGGCGATGCTGCGGCCGTTTTACGAGGCGTCGGTGGATGATTTGCTCGCCTGGATGGCGGGTGCGCCGACGAATGTGATAAACGAAGAAGTCTTGGGTCGACGGAGAAAGTAATAAATAACTATATGGTTTCAGCTAATCCATTCAAGATATTCGCCCCGTATTTAGCCCCTTATAAAAGACGGGTCGCGATCGGTTTTTTTTGGCTGCTTTGCACGCAGACGATCGCGCTTTCAATGCCGATGTTGATCAAGGGGGCCGTCGATACGATAGAGGCGGGCGTGCAGGGTACGGGCGCGGAATTTTACACCGATGGCGTTATGGGGGATATCGTCTTTTTCGCCAGTGTTATCGCCGGCCTCGCGTTGATCGAATGGCTTATGTCCATCGGGATGCGCTGGCAATTCGGGGCGATGTCGCGTCTGGTCGAGGGCGATTTGCGGCAGCGCTATATTCGTCATCTGCTCACCTTGCCGCTATCTTTTTTCCACGGTGAGCGGGCGGGCGATCTGGTGGCACGGGCGAGCAACGATGTCGAGTCGATACAACGCTTTCTCTTCTTTGGATTGCGGATGGCGATCTTCGGGGTGCTGACCTTGGTGTTGAGCCTGGCGTTGATGTGCAGGATCGATTGGGAACTGGCCCTGTTGGCGCTATTGCCGATGCCGGTCATGATTCTGCTTACCCGTTGGGTCGGGCGCCGGGTACACCGAGGCTTTCGCCGAGTGCAGGATCAGTTCGGGGCGATGAGCAGCCAGATCCAGGAGAATCTGACGGGTATGCGGGTGGTCAAGGCCTTCGCGTTGGCGGACGGTGAAATCGGACGTTTCGTCGAGACCAACAAAGCCTATGTCGATGAAAATCGACGGCTGGTCAAACTGCGCAGCCTGTTTTTTCCCTTCACCTTTCTGCTCAATGGCGTGTCGATGGTGGTGATTTTGTGGTTGGGTGGATTGCGGGTCATCGATGGGGCGTTGAGTTTGGGCGCCTTTGTTGCGTTCAATGCCTATCTGACCCGGTTGGGCATGCCAATGATGCTCTTGGGGTGGATCGTCGATGAATATCAGCGTTGTCGGGCTTCGCTCGGGCGGTTGGAGGAAATCTTCGCCGCCGAGCCGCAGGCGGGGCAGGGATTGGTGGGGGAGGCCGAGCCGATTCGCGGTGAGATAGAATTTCGCCACGCCGATTTTGCCTACGATGACCAGCCCGTGTTGCGCGATGTCAATATTCGCGTGCCGGCCGGCGGTACGTTGGCGGTGGTTGGTCGGGTCGGCTCGGGCAAGACGACGATCGCACGGCTGGTGCCCAGCCTGATTCGGGCTGGTGCGGGGCAGGTGTTGATCGATGGGGTGCCGATCGAGGAAATCCCACTTGTGCGCCTGCGCGCGGCGATCGGCTATGTGCCCCAGGATTCTTTTCTATTCTCCGATTCACTGCGTGAGAATATCGCGCTGGGTGCCGAGTCTGAGGCGGCGGACCGCGCGGCCGGAATCGCTCGCTTGACGGCGGATCTGGAGAGGTTCCCCGGGGGTATGGAGACGGTCGTCGGCGAGCGGGGGGTTACCTTGTCGGGCGGACAAAAGCAGCGCACGGCGCTGGCCAGGGCGATTGTGCGCGATCCACGGATCCTAATTCTCGACGACGCACTGGCGAGCGTCGACGCGCACACCGAAGAAGAGATTCTCAAGGGGTTGCGGGATGTGATGCGAGATCGCACTACGATCCTAATTGCCCACCGGATCTCCACGGTGCAACACGCCGACCATATCGTGGTGCTTGAAGAGGGGCATATCGCCGAAGAGGGGACGCACGAACAGCTGGTTGCGCACAACGGAATTTATGCCGACATGTACAATCGACAGCATCTCAGCGAGGAATTGAGCGAGCTTTAATGGAAGAAGAAGAGCTGGGCAGCAAGAATTTTGATCTGAAGTTAACGGCGCGGTTATTGGGCTATTTGCGGCCCTATGGCGCTTGGGTCGGGCTGACCTTCGCGTTAATTTTTATGGCTTCGGTGATACAGCAGGCCGGTCCCTATTTGACCAAGGTCGCGGTCGACGGGTATATCCTGCCCGGCAATGCCGAGGGGCTGGGGGAGGTCATCTTGCTCTTTATCGGGTTGTTGGTGCTGCAGTTCGCGCTCGGTTACGCGCAGAGCTGGATGACGAGTATGGTCGGCCAATGGGCGATGCGCGACGTGCGCGTCGCGTTATTCAGCCACTTGCAGCGTTTGCCGTTGGGCTTTTTCGATCGCACGCCGGTGGGCCGGCTGATGGCCCGCAATACCAATGATGTCGATGCGCTCAATGAATTATTTACCAATGGAGTGGTGTCGATGCTGAGCGAGCTTTGTACGGTGCTCGCGATCTTGGCCTATATCTTCTATATGGATGTCGAGCTCGGCGCGATAACCGCCGCGGCGTTGCCGCTGGCGTTTGCAGCGACTTTGTGGTTGCAGAGCAAGACCATTGAGTCGTTTCGGGAGGCAAGGGTCCGCTTTGGCGAATTCAGCGCTTCATTACAGGAGACGATCTCGGGCATGGAAGTGGTGCAGCTCTTTGGCTGTGAAGAGCGCCGCGCCGGGTTGTTTGAGGAGTCCAACGAAGCGTATCTCGGTCTGCGCATGCACAGCACATGGTACCACTGTATTTATTTCCCCTTTATGGAATTCGGCGGGGCGATGCTGACAGCGCTGGTCTTGTGGTACGGCGGTGGCCAGGTTTTGCGCGATGAAATTCAGTGGGGGGTACTGGTTGCAATGTTGCAGTACGTGCCACGTTTTTTCTGGCCGATCCGCAATATCGCTGAACGCTTCGGTACCTTCCAGGTTGCGATGGCCTCGTCCGAGCGCATTTTCGAGCTACTCGATACAGAACCGGAACCTAAGGGCGGTGGTTTTAGCGCCGAGCGGGTGCGCGGTGAAATTGAATTCCGCGAGGTCTTCTTCGCTTATGAGGATGAGAATTGGGTTTTGCAGGACGTCTCTTTTCAGGCCGCACCGGGGCAGGCGATCGCGCTAGTCGGCGCGACCGGTGCAGGCAAGAGCACGATCATCAATTTGATCGGCCGCTTTTACGAGATCCAGCGCGGGGCGATCCTGGTCGATGGCGTCGATATTCGCGAGTGGGACCTCGAAGCGCTTAGAAGGCGTATCGGTGTAGTGCAACAGGACGTATTTCTTTTTGCCGGTGATATAGAGCGCAATATTAGCCTCGGCCAGCCGCAAATCACCCACGAGCAAGTGACGCGGGCGGCGCAAGGCGTCAATGCCGACGGTTTTATCACCGCTTTGTCTGACGGCTACGCGCATGCGGTAGCCGAACGCGGGGCCTCTTTTTCTTCGGGCCAACGGCAGCTATTGGCCTTCGCTCGGGCGCTTGCTGCCGAGCCGGATATTCTGGTGTTAGACGAGGCTACCGCCAATATTGACACCGAGACCGAGATGTTGATCCAAGAGGCGTTGGTCAAATTGATGCGGGACCGCACGTCGATCGTGGTTGCGCACCGCCTGTCGACGATCCGCAAGGCCGACAAGATACTCGTCTTGCACCACGGTCGGGTCCGCGAGCAGGGGCGGCACGAGGAATTGCTGGAGATGGGCGGAATCTATTATAGGCTGCACCAGTTGCAATACAAGGGCAATGATAAGGTGGATTGATCGGACGCAGTTATAGACGGCACGAGCTGAGTTTTAGCCTATATATCATTGCTCGCGACCACTGTGGAGGCGAGTTGAACTGCGAGGAGGGCATATGTATCGCCTTAGCGCATGCTGTCGAGAAAGCGTTGTCTGACCCACCCCAGATATTGACATAGTGGAGGGGGTGGCCCCGCAGCTACTCGGGACTAACAAAACGGACATAGCCAAGGCGTTCGGGCACGTGGTAGGACTGCAGGTCGAGCGGCGCCCAACCGGAGAGTTCCTCGCTCGGCTGCGCTGTGCGAAGGCGTTCGTAGCGATTGACGTTTATACGCCAGACATCTCCAGGGTGTGGCGGTATATTCGCCGAGCCGGCGATCTTGCCGAAACCAGTCCACGGTAGGGCCAGTTCAAAGACGGTGCCCTGGTCGACGTCGGAACTGTTGTTCACTGTGCCGTGGTTCACCAGCGCGTGGCGCATGCCCTGCTGGGTCCAGGAGAATAAATCGGGCCAGTCGACTGGCTCGCCATTGGCATATTTGAACTGTTTACTTGGTATCCAGATATCGTTGATCGTATCCAGGCTGTTGATATGGATCTCGGCGTAGTCCTTGCCGTCGCCATCCGGGTCGATAAACAATTCGATCGTCTCTTCCTTGCACAGACAGTCCTTGTCGCCCTCGACCATCGTGCTCCAGATATCAGGGTCTTCGACGGCGATCAGGAAATAGAGATATTGCTGGTCCCACAGCATCTTCGCCATCGTCTGGTGCTGGGGGACCAGATTGTCGTTTTGGAAACGGGTGAAGGGGCCGACCTCTGGTGCCAGTTGCCAGGCGAGTTCGTTGGCGAGGCCGTCGATGACGATGGGGCTACTGACAAAGGCGTTGTCATAGTGACGCGCCCAGTCGGGTGCTTCCTGCGCCTGGGCGGTGATGGCGATGAGAACGATGGGGTAGACGAAGTGAGCAATTTGCAACATGGTAGACCCGTCCTTTTTTGCACCTGGTTAAGTTATGGTTATCGGTATGGATCTATGATTCGAATAGTGCCGTCGCTATTATAAAAAAGCTCGGTGGTTTTGACACATCGAAGATGGCTAATGCTCTTTGATAATGTCGAGCCGTGGTAGAACAAGACCCACTTTTCGTCTATCGCGCAGATCGAATGGTGGGTCGTCCATCCTACCACCGGGTTCATGATGCGTCCTCTGTAGGTAAAGGGGCCGTATGAATTGTACTATGTGTTTTTCATTTAATTTGAGGACTTCCTTTGAAAAGTCAACTAGATCCATCTCCTCCAGATCTTAATTCAATTGCCCTTGTGAAAGAGCCGCTGTTTCTATTACAGGCACGATAGAAAGCGAGTAATATTTTTCGCAAATGTCTCTGCCTTTGCCATTGTTTTGATCACAGGCAAACCGTGTTGAGACCACAGTAGATGATAATTTTCAACGTTTGCCTGTATTGCAAAAGTTGTCAGGAATATTAACAGTAAGCTAATGACTTTTCACATAAGTAATATTCACTTTATTAAATACAAAAAATAATCTCGACACTAATACATGCAGATTGTCAGCGACGGCCAGGCTCCTGAATCGGCCCTTCTCGATAATGCGGTCGTCTTTGCCCGTCGCCGTCAACGCCACCGTCAGGCGCTTGTCGCGCTGTTCAAGACGCTGAGTTTTCCGTTCAAGTTGCTCAAATCTCTCATCAACAGTCATCAGTCGTCTCCTTTATCATGGCCCAGGCTGGAGCGTCCTGCCTATGCCTTTGCGGTTCCAAGCGCCGACCACGCCGTTGCCGTACTCGTCGGCATATAGCTTGGACGATTTCGTCGCCCGTCTTGTTCGTGACTACGATCGCCCCTGCCATTAAATGGGCGAGTGGCGACCAGCAGGCTCGATTTTTTGCGCTCCATGCCCTTGGCGATATGCGCGACGATCTCGCCGGGCTCAAGTCGGTTCAGTATTGCGAAAATGCTTAGCGGCGGCGGGCGGGGTGCGGAGAGGCGACGATTGCATCGAGCGCATCTCGGTCTTCGCCGCTCAGTACCCACTCGGCGCTGGCGGCATTGGCGACGACCTGCTCGGGACTAGTCGCGCCAGTGATGATCGAGGCGACGGCCGGTTGCGCGGCGAGCCCGGCGATCGCTAGATCTAAGAGGCTGTGCTCCCGTTCTTGTGCGAAGCGATCCAATTGCTCTAAGATGTCGAAATTGGCATCGGTGAGCAGTTTGTCGCCGCGCGGTGAGCCGGTGAGTCTTGCACCGTTGGGCGCGGCTTCGCCGCGGCGGTATTTACCGGTCAGAAAACCTGATTCGAGCGGGAAGAAGGGGATAATGCCGACCCCGTAGGCTTCGCAGAAGGGCATGACTTCACATTCGATATCGCGTTTGAGTAGGTTGTAGTAGTTCTGTACTGAAACGAAGTGGTTGAGGCTTTTGTTGCTAGAGGTCCATGCGGCTTCGCACAGGTGCCAGGCGTCGAAATTGGAGGCGCCGATATAGCGAACTTTGCCTTGTTGCACTAGGTCGTCGAGCGCACGCAGGGTTTCTTCGATGGGGATGCGGCGGTCGACGCGGTGTAGTTGATAGAGATCGACATAGTCGGTTTGCAGCCGTGCCAGACTGGCGTCGATGCTGTCCATGATATGCTTACGCGAGGCGCCCATTTGCATCGGGCCGTCGCCCATTTCCATGCCGAATTTTGTGGCGATAAGCACCTGGTCGCGCTTGCCTTTGAGCCAGTGGCCGATATGGCTTTCCGATTCGCCGGCCGAGTAGATATTGGCGGTATCGATAAAGTTAATGCCGGACTCGATGGCCTGGTTGAGGACTTTGGCCGATTGCGCCGGGTCGCAGCGCCGACCGAAATTGTTGGTGCCGAGGCCGACGAGCGATACTTCGAGGCCGGAGTGGCCGAGTTGACGGTATTGCATAATATAGAGCTCCGAGTTCGGGGGGGTTATTTGTGTGGAAAGGGCATGCCCTCGGGCCAGGTATCCCGTGGTTCGTAACCGAGAGTCGCGCGGGCCGGGCTGAGGTCTAGGCGCGGTGTGCCTGTGGGCTGGCTGGTAGCGAAAACGGTCAACGATTCGCCGGGGCCGGGTGACGGCGATTCGACGCAGCACGCAAAAAAATGCGCCGCGTCGCCGTGACTAAAGTAGACGCTGGGGCCGTGCTCGTATTGGGCCAAGTGCCGGGCTTCGTCGGTGTTGCGCGGAAACCAGCCGATGCGCACTAGGACCACCGAAAGCTCGTGCACGCGGGCGTACATTTCGCCCAAATCTTCGGCCCATACTTTAGTCAGCGCATAGTGGTTGGTGGGTGCGACGCCGTCTTCGACGCGAATCAGCCCTTCTTTGCCGAGACCGCTAATCACCTGCAGGCTACTGGCGATGACCAGGCGTTGGACCCCGGCTGCAACGGCGGCGGCGCAGACGTGGTAGAGCCCGCGCACATTGGGTTCCAAGAGCACGTTGAGGAAATCGGCGTTGTTGGGATAAGCGCCCAGATGGATGACGGTATGCATGTCTGCAACGGCTTCGTGTACTTTGTCGAGATCGCTAAGGTCGCCAATGACGGAATCTGCAAGGTCTGTATTGGCTTCAAGCGCCAAGCCGCGCACCTGGTGTCCGCGCCCTAAAAGATGGCGGCAGACGGGGGTGCCGATGGCGCCGCTAGCACCGGTGACGAGGACGCGGTGCGGGGTAGGGGTTTTAGCATTCATGATTTTGGCTGGTGGTATGTATTGGATTTTAAGAAAAACTGAAAGAGATTTAGGTTTGCGCTATGATAACTTTGCAATGCTGACTTGTTGCGGTTGGTCAAAAGTCGTACGCCTATTGGATTGATCTACTTGTTGTGTGGTGCGATTCGCTGTCTTTAAATCAAAAAGTACAAGGTGATACTCGGCCAATTATCTACATTGCTCTACCGCATGCGGGTAACGCAACAAGGCGGCAGATTTTCCGATTGATATCGATAGGTCATATTGGACGATTTCATCCAAGAATAATAGACCTAATCATCCGCACGTATTTTTCATGGCTTTTTTGTCCCTAAGTATTTATAAATAAATTAAAAACAAGAAGGCGCTATCGGCCTATCGCTGGCAGTGCTATTGCTTTATAGTGTCTATTCATAGTTATCTAATTCGGGCGATGCGCAACACCCGCTGTAAAGGATCCGACACTTTTACATCCTAAAACTTCTTCAATTTTACTGGTCTTATGTTTCGCCATGGCCTGTCCGCTGCAAGTGGATGCACAGTTTGCCGACGCCGATTGGCCCTTCTATCACGGTGATCCCACGGCATCCCATTATTCAGAGCTCGGTCAGATTACTAAGGAAAACGTAGGGCAGTTGGAAGTAGCTTGGACCTATCATTCGAGTGAGAGTCTGCCCGAAGGCCGCACGCGAACTGGTGGGCTCGGCGGCGTTCGATTTCTATGGCGCTGAGCGTCTAGGACAGAATCTCTTTGCCAACTGCGTCATCGCCCTCGATATCCGCACCGGTAAGCGCATCTGGCACTACCAGATTGTGCACCACGACCTGTGGGACCGAGACGTGCCGGCCCAGCCCAATCTGATTACTGTAATGCACGGTGGCAAGCGCATCGATGCGGTCGCGCAGATCACCAAACACGGCTATGTTTTCGTGCTCGACCGGGAGACGGGCGAGCCGTTGTTTCCAGTCGAGGAAAGGCCGGTCCCGCAGAGCGTGGTCGGGGAGGACAAGGCCTGGCCGACCCAGCCCATCCCGTTGAAGCCACCCCCCTTCACGCGCACCGAATTGAGCGAGGCTGGCTTGAGCGACATTTTGCCAGGGATTCGCGTATATATGCCGTCGGTATTGGCGGCGACCAATATTCTGGGGGGCCGCGGCAGGTATATGGGCACAGCACCAGCTCGATTGTGCTGCTGTCGAGTATGCTCTTCGTTGACGTAGATGCCCGAAGCCGGCCGGCAGATCATTTGTGGCGCGGTGATTATCGGCATGCTGCTGGTCTACGCTCGGCAAGAGGAGCACTAGTGTTGGCTAGGGTTATGCGATGTCGTTATTAAATAATGCGGTGGCGCCGATTGCGCTTGTTGGCTTATGTGGCTTGGCCTTTGTTTTGGGCATTGGCCATTACTCGCAGGAACAGACGGCGATTCATATGCGGCAGATCGAACAACTCCGCGCGGAGGCGGAGGCGATTCGACACAGTGAACAGGCCGCTCGTGTACAGGCGTTAAACACCCGAGTGGCGGCGGCGAGGGCACAACAGGCCGAATTTGCCGCTAAAATGGAAGAAACTGCCCGGGCTGCTGCCATTGCCGCGCTGCCTGGTGACCCGGCCAAGGGCAAGATGACCTATATGCCTTGTGCGACTTGCCACGGCATGCAGGCGGAGGGCAAGCGCGTGTTCAATGCGCCGCGTTTAGCGGGCCAGGAGCCGTGGTATGTGCGAAGCCAGCTATTAAAGTTCAAAGAAGGTGTGCGCGGTAAGCATCCGCACGACATTTACGGCATGCAGATGGCAATGGCGACTTCATTGATATATAATGAAGAGGTTCTCGATAATGTCGTCGCCTATATCGCCTCGCTGGGTACTGGGAAAACCGTCGAACGGGGCAAGGGGGATGCGACGGCGGGCAAGCAACACTACGCCGTCTGTGCCACCTGCCATGGCGTCAATGCCCAGGGCATCGAAACACAGCAAGCCCCAGCGCTTAGCAAGCAACACGCTTGGTATTTAGAGACACAGCTCAGGCATTTCAAATATGGTCTACGTGGTACCCACAAAAGCGATCTTGAAGGTCGGCAGATGGTCCCAGTGATGCAGGCGCTACAGGATGAGGTCTTCGCCGATCTGGTCGCCTATATTCAATCGCTTAACGATTTATAGATTAGAAAGGATCGAATGATGAGCGTGGAAATCAGAGATGAACGGTTTAAGCAGGTTGTCGGTGAGGGCCGTGAGCTGGAGCAAGTGGCGACGGATTTTATCTTCACCGAAGGGGCGATGTGGAATGGTTCGACGCGGGAGTTGGTTTTTAGTGATATACCGGGCGACGTAATCCGCAAGTGGTCCGCTGAGGGCGGCATTAGCGTATTGCGGCAACCCAGTTCGAAAACCAATGGCAATTATTACGATCTTGAAGGCCGTTTGATCTCGTGCGAACACGCGACGAGTAGAGTGGTGCGCGAGGAGGCCGATGGCACATTCAGCGTTTTGGCGACTCACTACGAGGGTAAAGAATTAAACAGCCCCAATGACGTGGTCGTAAAATCGGATGGGGCGATCTATTTCACCGACCCGACCTATGGCCGTATGGATGTTTTCGGTTTGCTGCGCGAGCAGGATCTGGATTTTCAGGGAGTGTATCGGATCGATCCCAACTCGGGTGATCTCTCCCTGTTGGCCAACGATTTCCAGCAGCCCAATGGCCTGACCTTTTCGCTCGACGAGCAGCAGCTATTCGTCAACGATACGGACGCCGGCCATATCCGCGTGTTTGAGGTTGCGGAAGACGGCAGCATATCAGGCGGCGATGTCTGGGCGGTGCCCAAGGCGGCCGGCGATGGCGGCTGTGACGGCATGAAAGTAGACAGTGAGGGCAATCTTTATTGCACCGGTCCGGGCGGGTTGCACGTATATGCCTCCGACGCGACGTGTCTCGGGGTGATCCAAGTGCCGGAAGTCGCCGCGAATTTCACCTGGGGAGATGACGATTTGCAGACGGTGTATATCACGGCGTCTACCTCACTTTATCGCATGCGGGTCAATATTCCCGGGCGGAAGATTTCCTGAAATGAGCGAGAAAAAAGTCCGTTGGGGAATTATCAGCACGGCGCATATTTCCAATTGGGGATTTATTCCGGCGTTCAAACAGACGCTGCGCGGGGAGTTGGTGGCGGTCGCGAGTAGAGACCAGAGCACTGGCGAAGAATTTGCCGGGCGGCACGAGATTCCTAAAGTCTTCGACAGCTATTCGGCGATGCTGGAAAGCGATGAGATCGACGCGGTCTACAACCCGTTGCCCAATTCGATGCATGCGGAATGGACGGCAGAGGCGGCCAAATACGGAAAACATGTCTTTTGCGAAAAACCATTAGCGGCCACTAGCGCCGAAGTGGCGCAGATGGCGGCTGCGTGCAAGGACGCGGGGGTGCTGCTTTTTGAAGCCTTTGTTTTTAAGTGCCATCCGCAGTCGCTCAAGCTACGCGAGTTAATTGCTGGAGGAGCGATCGGCAAGTTGGTGCAGATGCAGGCGCATTTCAGTTTTTTTCTCGAAAGACCGACCGACAATATTCGCATGAACAAAGAGCTGGCCGGTGGCTCGTTGATGGACGCGGGCTGTTATCCGATTACTTTCGCGCGTTATGTCTATGGCCGTGAGCCCGTTTCCTTGATGGCCCAGTGCCGTATCGATCCGGACTATGGTGTCGATACGCGTGCCAGTATCGTGTTGGATTTTGGTGCGGACGCGCAGGCGTCGTTAGTGCTGGGTTTTGACGCGCCGGCGGGGTCGGGCGCGATGATATTCGGCGAAGATGGGTATATCTCCGTGCCGGGGCCCTATCACCCGGGCGAGCAGAGCGCGTTTACAGTACACAATGGTGATGATGTGGAGACCTTCTCCTTTGCAACGGGCACGATGCCCTTTGCGCCGGCCATCGAACATTTTAATGACTGTATTCTCGATGGCAAGGAACTAATGGTGCAGGCCGGTAGTGCGGCGGGCACGATGGATATCATCGCGGCGACGTTGGAATCTTCGCGCTCTGGCAGGCGGATAGAGTTATAGCACTGTTATCAATAGAGGGGCTGCGAACGAATAATTTTAGACACCGGTGCCACAGGGGAAATTGGCCGCGCAGCTAAGCAGCGCACGATATAGCCCCAAGCATTTTCGTGCGCGATTTGGAGCGGACAAAAGCCCTATTGTCGGGGGATTGTGAATGCTTCCAGGGCGACGTTGCAGATCCGATCAGCCTGGCGTCCGCCTTAGAAAGAAGTGCATAAGGTCTTAACGCTCTCGCCATCCTAGTCGCGGCACATCGAATGACAAAACAATGTCGTGAGAGCTGCGGCGTTCGACCAGCAGGACCTAGGTGAAAAAGCGATCCGGGAGATGCTGAAAATGTATTTGGCAGATGATGTCGATCGGCTAGTGCCGGGGATGAGGTCCAGCGGTGGCTGATACCAGATATACTTAGCTTTTTACAAAGAGGGGTAGCTGGCCGATGAGGTCGGTACATGGGATCGCGGGGGCCTTCTTGGGATGGTATTTTCGTGGGCCGCCGAATGTAAAGGCCTGGATCGAAATAGCTTGACGAGGTTCACAATCGATCTGCTAATTAGCTCAACTGTGGGGCTAAAAGTCTTGTTTGCTAGTACAATGCGATGGTATTTTACGAATTACCAATATGATCGGTTAATACTCTTTTAACCAGCACGCTTATGCCCGACAATGCCGAGGCGTAGCAGGTCT
>Ga0115002_10006132_pt1 | contig 13939 bp, 7 predicted proteins | sample ArcticOcean_MG_C_8_FD_89576 | JGI IMG/M metagenome (GOLD analysis project Ga0115002, IMG submission 89576) | Marine microbial communities from western Arctic Ocean - ArcticOcean_MG_CB11_86 | ecosystem: Environmental > Aquatic > Marine > Oceanic | place: Arctic Ocean: Canada Basin | collected... | reverse complement strand
TGAGCGGAACCTGGGATCGTGCCCAGCGCTACGGATTGGCGGACCGCTGGCTGTTGTGGTCACCGACAGGATCTTGACGGAGAGAATTTCTTGAGAGGTATCGCGGTTGCCATTGCATGGTTCGTGATCGCGGGCTCCTCGGCCTGCAACACCGGCATAGAGCCTGCCGCACAATCCAGAAGACTGCTCGTCGATGATTACCTGAGCAGGATGAAGGCGGGTTGGATCGGACAGATGGTCGGGGTCGGCTGGGGCGCACCCGCCGAGTGGACGTCGCTCGGCGCCATCATCCCCCCGCAGAAGGTCCCGCCCTGGGAGCCTCGATTGGTCAATCAGTTCCACCAGGACGACCTCTACGTGGAGATGACCTTTCTGAGGACCTTGGAACGATTCGGACTGGGCGCCTCGGCGCGTCAGGCCGGCATCGACTTCGCCAACAGCGGTTATGAACTGTGGCATGCCAACCAGTACGGACGCGAGAACCTGCGCAAGGGCATCTCCCCTCCCGACTCGGGCCATCCCGAGTTCACCCAGCACTCCGACGACATCGACTACCAGATCGAGGCGGATTTCGCCGGCCTCATCGCCCCGGGCATGCCCAACACGGTGATCGAGCTGGGGGAAAAATTCGGTCGCCTGATGAATTATGGAGACGGACTCTACGGGGGCCAGTTCGTCGGCGGCATGTACACGGAGGCTTTTTTCGAGGATGACATCGTCAAGATTATCGAGGCTGGCCAGCGCTGCATTCCGGCACAGAGCCAGTACGCCGAAATGATCCGCGACGTCCTCAAATGGCACCATGAAGAGCCTGTCGAGTGGAAGAAAACCTGGCAACGGGTCGAGGCCAAGTACCATTCAGACGGGAACTACAGCCATGCACTGTGTAGCGTGCCGGGGGCGGAGGGCGACTTCAGCATCGATGCCAAGCTCAACGGCGCTTATATAATGATTGGCCTGTTGTACGGCGGAGGAGATCCCGAGCGCACCATGCGGCTCTCTCTTCGGTGCGGCCAGGACTCGGACTGCAACCCGTCCAACGCCGCCGGCATCCTGTTCACGACCATGGGCTACGAGCGCATTCCCGATCGCTTTAAATCAGAACTCAACATGGAGACCAGGTTCATTCACACGCCCTACGACTTCCCGAAATTGATGAAGGTCTCCGAATCACTTGCCAGACAATCCGTCGAGCGCTATGGGGGCTCGACCGAGATAGACGAGTTGGAGCGGGAGGTTTTCGTCATTCCGCTTACCGCGGTAACACCTACCCCGCTGGAACGGTCGTGGGATCCTGGACCGGTCGCCAGCAGCAGGTTCACGGAAGCGGAACTGGCTCAGATCACTGTGGGACCGTAGGACGAGGAGGAGAGTTCGAGCTACCTGACCAGGTCAATGTCGAACCATCACGTCTCCAGCATTTGTTGCGAGACTGCCATTGGCAGAGGATCAGGAGTCCTCCACCTGGACTGCAGCACGCGCTATCGCCCCTTGCCTGCCAAACGCGTTGACACTCCGAACGGCTAGTCGATTCCTTCCCCAATGCAGAGGCCACGACAACGGCGCCTGACGCCGTTCCCAGGTCTCAGCATCGTCAAAACAGACGACGAAATGTGAGAAATTCGGCGTCGCGTGATCGAAATCGACCAGCAGCTCGTCACCAACTCCTGTTGCCTGGAGATAGATGCGAGTCTGATTCACTGACCAGTAGAGATCGCCTTCCCGCGTGGTCTGCAGCGAGTACTCCGGGTATTTCGGATCGATATCCTCCGTCCACCAGATGTAGCCGTCATAGTGATATTGCGTGGCCCCCTGCCCGATCTCCGCCGGCTCGTCCTGCACCAGGTAGTTGTTTCGCGGCGGGATGGCGAAGCGGCAGAATATCTCGGGTAGGTTTGGCTTGATTGGTTCGAGCTTGCCGGCAAAGTTCCGCATCTGTATGTGTTCCCCGTCTCCGCGAGCCACTGCCTGGTGGATATCCAGGGCGTTGAGCATCTCACCATCCAGCTCGTAGGTGGCGTTGTAGTAGCAGTAGGGGTCCTGGAGAATCCACTTCTGCAAGTCGTCCGACCAGATCTCAGCCAGCGTGTGGTGATCGACGATGACATTGCGCGCGGTAAATCCCAGTGCAGCTGCGGCACCGCAGAACAGGGCACCGTAGTGAGAACAAAAGGCATTGCCCCAGTTTCCCTTGGTCACGTCGAGAATCTCGCGCGGATTCCACGTCGGCAGGTATGGCCCGCGCGCCGCCCCCTTGTACCACTGCCGTTGAGTCCAGTCCCGCAGCAAGGCGAACTGTTCGAGCTCACTGTCCGCGGAAGCGATGACCTGCTCCAGGCGACACTCGTAGGCGAAGCGCTCGACTCGAGGCTCGGGGGCCATGTTTGTGAAATAGTATGAGCTTCGCACCAGCTTTGGATGATCCAATTCGAGCAGTTCAATACGATGGAGGGCACCGCAGTCCTCATCGACATCTGCCTCGAGGATCATGCTCGTGATTACGGGAGTGCGGTCCGCCTCCGTCGTCGTCAATGTCGCCCGCCACTGTAGGTAACGGCCTGGCTGCCGCAGTTGCGTGGATTCGCTCCAAGGGGTCCAACACGTGGGATCGAATCGCGGCCTTGAACCGGAGCGCAGCTCAAAGCTAACCGCCGTTCCATCGGGCAGCTCTTGCTCACTGGCCAGGTTTACCACGCTGATCGTCGCGGCAGCCGCCACGACTCCTTCGCCGTCCACGTCGGCCAGGTCGATGACGTTGGAGGTCACGGTGCCCCTTGGTGGATGGCCATGCACTCGAAGGCGCACCATGTACTCACCCTCTAGATCGCGGCCGGCGCCGAGGCTTCCTGTGTGCCAGGTTCCTCCTGAGTCGAAACTGCGACTGCTTTTTCCGTCCGGCAGTGGATCAATATAGAGGATACCGCTGCCGCCGAAGACGAGTTCGTTGCCGCCAGGCACCAGCATGGCGGCAGGAATATCGGCGCGATCCCAGCCGCCGGTGAGCATGCGCTCGGGATCCTGGGTGTGACTCAGTGGTTGTGCACCGTTGACGTGAATGGACATCGGCTGCGTCTGCGTCGTCGCGTTATCGTTGACGTAAAACAGCAACTGGGCGCCTCGGACGCGGTCCGAGTAGAGCTCGAATTCAACCTTCGCGTTGGTGCTTTGGTCTAACTCATCGAACAGATCACGAGCAACACCCGGTTCGTTCGTCAGCAGAAAGGAGGGAGTCAGCCTGACGCCGGGTCCGGAATCGGTATCGATAAACCGGTCCCGCGGGCAATCCCGGAAATCGGCAACCTCCGTTCGCCTGGTAGTCATTCAGCTCGTCCGGAAAGCGACGCTGTCACCATAGACGGTGATGGCTCGATGGCGAGCCACAGCGCGAAATTCGTACGTAGTACCTGCCTGAAGTTCCCGTGACTGCCCCGAGAACTCACCGGCTGACTGCCGGCGCTCGAATGCGGTCTCCTGCCACTCATCGGATGCGTCCGTCAGCAGTTTCCTCATCCGGTACTCGAAACCGACCTCGACTCCCTCACCCGGTTCGAGATCTACAAGAGTCGCCTCGAACTGACAGCGCCAGGAGGAGGCGTCCCATACCGCCTTTCTCGAGGCCACGGTCGGAGGCACCAGCCCGAGTTGCGCGTGAGTGATCTTGAGGATAATCGGGTTGGGCCACCGTCTGTTGTTGTAGAGCCTCTGTACCCGCGTGGCGCTGATCTGCAGTTGATCACCTTCCTGCTTCCACGCCACCGCCGGACGATCGGCGTACGTCGCCTCAGGCGACTGGCCCAGGACCTGCACACTGGTCTGGTCGCTGGCTCTCACCGAGAACAGGGACAGCTCCCGCCGTCCACAATAGGCCCACGGCTCGTCACTCTCGACCAGGGCATAGACCGTATCATCCTTGCTCGTGAACCAGACATCCCCCTCGAATGGGACCCTCCAGGGTCGGACTCCGTATATCGCTTCGTCGTTGACGAAGTTCCACAGGGCGATCTCGCGTAATATCGCCTCCTGCTCTATCGGCAACTCTCCGTTCGGCTTGGGACCGACATTCAGGAGGAGATTTCCCCCTTTGGCCCTAGTTTCGATCAGCAGCTCAATCATCTGCGTCCCCGACTTGTAGACTTCGTTCGTCGGTTTGTACTGCCACCCTGTCCCCATGGTCACGCATGCCTCCCAGGGCTCCTCGGATTGCACCCCCGGGATGTGTTGCTCCGGCGTCTTGATGGCACCCCTGGTGACGACGATGTCCGGATCGATTTCCCAGCACAGTTCTCTCAGCCCATCTGAGGGACCGTCGAAGAACATGATGTCGATCTTGCCGTAGTTCGTCAGCAGCTCTCGTACCTGTTTCTGATTGTGCTCAAGCAGTCCATCACACTGCTCTGGCTTTACTCCGCGGTGGATGGGCAATCCCATTCCATGCAGGAAGTAGAAATCATCGGGTGAATGGTACCACCCAATGGCTATGCCCTGCTTGCGGAAGGCATCCGCAATCTCGCCCGTGATGTCCCTTTGAAAGGGTGTGTTGGAGATACTGAACGAAGTGCTCTCGGTGTGGAACATGCAGAAACCATTGTGATGCTTGGTCGTGAACACGACGTAGCGTATCCCGGCCAGCTTTGCCAACTGAGCCCATTCATCAGGGTCGAAACGCTTCGGATTGAACGTCGAAGGAAGTACCCGGATGTATTTCTCCAGGTACTCCTCCGAAGCTGAGGCCATGGAGTGACCGATCACCGAGCCAATCTGGCTGTCTATGCTCCAGTGGATGAAGAGGCCGAAACCGATGTCATTGAACCACCGTAAGCGCTCTTTCCTGTTGCCGGGGGTACTCGAGTCAGGCATGGCTATTGTGACATCGACATCAAGGCCTTCGTCGCCTCCGCTCGCCAGTTGCGGTACTTCAACAGCGGCAAGCCATGGTAATAGGGCAGAATCGACGGGTAACTCCAGATCTGGCCATCCATCTCACCGGAAAGGATCTTCGACTGCTGCAGCAGGGTCAGCATCTGGCTGATATTGTACTCGAACATCATCACCTTCTGACCGATGGTGGTGATGCGATCATCAACCCGGGGCCAGACACCGTGCTCATTCTGGGTTGCCAGCATCTCTTCCGCTTTTGGCATCATCTGCTCAATCCAGGCGATCATCTCGGCCTCGGTCATGGCTTGGGGCTCCGGCCTGGCTCCAGCCTGCCTCATGGCGAGGTCATCAGTCGTGGACTCCGGATCGGGCGGACTCACCCAGCGAAACTCCCCGTCCGAGAGCTCGTCCGGATTGGCCATCAGGTCCAGTAACATGGCCGCCCGCTCTTCGGCATCGTCCAGGTGAACGATGGTCCTGTTGTTCGAGCGAATCCCTCTGCCGGTGTCGATTTCGTAGTATTGCGAGCGCCCCATCTTTTCTGTGCCATCGGCAAAGGTCAGCGTTATCGTCGAGCGCTCCTGCTCCCACCTGGCATACCTGGCCACAGGCTCCAGGTACCTCGCGTCGCCCGTCATGTCGTACATCGACAGCAACAGGTCCTGCGCCCCCACCTGCGACATCGAGGGCGGCTCGAACACCCGCCCCCATGAAGGCTTGTTGTCCTCATTGTAGTGAGCGGCCCAGCCGTAGGTCGGTGGCCCCAGCTGGGCGCTGGCGATCCAGTCGGCTGCCCGCACCAGGGATTCCGCGTACTTTTTCTCACCGGTGATTCCGTAGGCGACCAGCATGACCGTCATTTGTGAATGCATGATGCCGTTGCTGAAATCGCCGGACTGCCGCTCGCCGAAGCGATTGACGCTCGTTTTCTCGGCCACGTCATAGTTGTGGGACCAACTACCATTCGGATTTTGCGCACCCAGCAGGAACTCGGATGAACGCACGAACGCCTGCAGCCACTTTGCCTCCCCCGTGGCCTCGTATAACGTCGCCAGGAGCATCGCTGGCATGTGCTGCAAGCCATCATGGAAGGCCGTCTCTGTCGAGTCCCCCTTCACCGTTGGCCGGCTTGCCGTGTGACGATCGTAGCGGAAGAACCAGTAGCCTTCCGGATCCTGAGCAGCTACCACCCAATCACCCGCCTGCTCGGCGATGTCCAGATAGCGCTGATCACCGAGAACCTTGTAGGCCAGGAGGTAGAGCTGGCCTAGACCGGGGGTGCCATTGGCACCGTGCACGAAGTTCACCCAGCGGCCAGCGTGCGCGAAGGGCCGATAGCTGGTCTCGCACGGGATCATGGCCGGCCAGGAGTAGGCGGGTGCGCTCCAGGCACCGTTGCGCTGATGCAGGGCCATGAAATCCAGATGCTTGGTTACGGCATCGTTGAGCCGCATGGCAAGATCGTCCGTCAGATAAGTCTCCCCGCCATGCAGGGAAACCATTTCCGGCATGGTGATGTCGCTGATCTTGAGCTCGTCCAGCGTTGCGCCGGCGGTCGCGAAGGCAATGGTCGCGTCCTTCTTATCCCAGCCCCCGTCGTGGGAAGCACCGAGAAAGACGAGGAAGAACTCCTGGACGTCCATCTGGCTTCCCATCTGAATGCTGCGCCATTTTCCGTTCACGGCCAGCCAGATACGGCCGGCATTTGAATCCCAGGAGACCGCCAGGTGATGCCAAGCATCTGCTTTCAGGTTATGGACGGAGACCTCGACCGAACCGACCACGTTTTCTGCCCCCTTGTATGGTCTTCGACCCCAGACCAGCCTCAGCTTGTTGTCCGTGTCCTTGTAGAGCTGCAGATCATTGTCGGTGGCCCGGGCGGAGAAGAACCAGTGACCGTTGCCGTCATTCCAGATGTTCCGCCCCTTCTTGTTACCCCGCACCCAGAATTCCAGGGTGCCACGCGCTTCCCGTACGTTGCCCTTGCCGGAGAAATGGATCTGCGACTGACCTTTATCAATCTCCACGCCACCCCCGAGCATGCCGTCCACTGAAGGGTCAAACCACAATCCGTTGGAACGATGGTCGCCGCGCGCATAGTCGGCGTCACAGCTCTCGGAATCATCGAACCGGGCAATCAAAGTCGTATGCCGGTCACGCTCGACAGGTGCTCCGAACCAGTCGGGCATCTGGCCCGTGTTCGCGGCGTGCGCTGGTGGAGGAGTGGCGTTCAGACATATCACCGAGAGGAATGCGGCCATCATGGCATGGGTGTTCATTCCAGTCTCCGATCTGTGGGGCCAGACATATGTTGTGGAGTTTGCCGTGAGTATTCCGTGGCGCATCTACTCCTGCGCGTGGTTATAAGGGTATTAGCGGCAGTTGGTCAAGTGGGTCGCGACAGCGCCCTGCGGGCATCACTGGAGGATACCCCTACGGGAGGCCATCGACATCTCTGGCGCCGGTCCATGACTGGGCGCATTATTGTCGGGTTACCCCAAGGCCACAACAAAGACCGATAGATAGTCCGCTTTGTCACCAATCATTCGCTGGAGATCCTCGTGCCTTCATTGACCCGTCACAACCCTCTTTTCACCATCGACACCCCTCAGCCTCCACCTGATTGGGCTCTGCTCGAGCGCCTGCTCATCGACGCACAGTCCGAGGCCTGTATCGAGTTCTTTGACAAGTATTTCGATGATCGCGGCTACCTCGAATGCATTCCGCGCTGGGGAGGTGACGACGGACCGGACGATGCCATCGAGAACCTGCTCAACTGGACTACCCTTCACGCCCTCGGCGGCCCCGACGAAATCCTCGACTTGTTCCGCAAAGGTTTCGAGGGCCATGTGCGCCAGTACACGGAAGCCAGGACGACTGAAGTAGAACTGGGTCGCGACGGCATGTACTACAGAGAGTTTCCCACCTGCTTCGACTGGTTCCATCACGGCGAGGGCCTGTCTTCCTACTTCCTCTACGGCCTCAGCGACCCGTATGACCCGCTGTACGAACAGCGCATGCGCCGGTGGACCAGCATGTATGACGGCAGTGACGAATCTTGTCCGAACTATGACCCAGAGCATCGCGTCATCCGCTCGATGTTCAACGGTAGCCGCGGTCCCCTGCTGCGCAAAGCCACCGGCCTCGACTGGGCCGGCGACTACATCGACGTCGCCGACCTCCACCTGGCCCACGGCGAGCGCTCGCACGACGAAATGATCGCTCATTTTGCCGAGTACAATGACGTCGTCGGTGACAATCCGCTCAACCTGGAAGCCACGCACCTGGGATTCGTCGCCTACGCCCTCACCGGAGAAGATCGCTACCGCAATTGGGTCGTCGACTACGTCGACGCATGGCTGGAACGGACCGAACAAAACGGCGGCATCATCCCTTCAAACGTCGGCCTGGATGGCACCATCGGCGGCGAATGTGACGGCAAATGGTACGGCGGCGTCTATGGTTGGGGGTTCACCGTGACGGTGCCGCAGACCGGAGCCAAGGCCAACCGCCCGGCGGCGTACTCGCGCCCGTGCTATGGCTTCGCCCATGCGATGCAACTGACCGGTGACCGGTCCTACGGTGAGGCCTGGGGCAAGGTTCTTGACGCCGTCAGTGCCAACTCCAAGGTGGAGAACGGGCAGACGGTCTACCCGCGAATGTACGGTGACGACGGTTGGTACGACTTCGGGCCGAAGCCGATGAACCGGGGCGCGCAGGAGGTCTGGTTCTGGTCCATGCGGGATGCAGACCGGGCGCGGGTCCCCGACGACCCGTGGGTGCAGTACCTGACCGGGACCAACGACGATTATCCGAAAACTGCACTGGAGAAAGAATTTACGCGGCTTCGCGACAAGATCGAGCGCATGCGCAACGACGGATCTACCAAGGACACGCGGTTGTCCGACGTCTCCCTACCGATGAACCCGGCCCTCACCGATCAACTCACCCAACTGATGATGGGCGGTCTGCCTACCGGCCGGCGCTGCCATACCCTGCATTGCCGACTGCGCTACTTCGATCCCGACCGCAGGCGCGCAGGACTGCCAGCCGACGTTGGTGCACTAGTCGAGCGTATGTCCGATGACTCGGTCACGGTCTCGCTCGTCAACCTGAGTCCCGTGAACGAGCGCACCGTCGTCATCCAGGGTGGGGGTTACGCGGAGCACACGATGGAACGGGTGACAGTCGAGGGCGGAGCGACCGTCGACGTGGACACGAGCTACGGCGCCGATCGCACTGCCTTCGCCTTGTGCCTGGCGCCGAGTGCGGGGTGCAGACTCCAGATTCAGCAGAAACGCTTTGCCCACCGTCCGACGCTGGCATTCCCCTGGGATCGCCGGTGATGCGACCAAGACGATACTTGATCTGCGGCTACCCGGCCTCTGCGCTTCAGAACCCGAGTTTCACAAGAAACGGTGGGTTGAGCGCCCACGATCGCCCCAGTTGCTGAAGCCGGTCGTCACGGGCTTCCCCTAGCTCGGCGAATCTCTGTTGTGCCGCCTGTCCTCCCCCGTCTGCTCTTTCTCTGGCAAGAATGTAGTCGCGACTCAATGGCACGTAGTCGAGGCCGGTGCGCAAAAACTGGATGCGTCGCTCGATGGTGTCGTCGCCACCAGCGTCAACGATGGCCACATCCAGCAGACCCTGCAGCTCGTTGATCAGATCATCCGTATAGAACTCGGCCAGAACACCTGAGTCCACCTTCCACACCTTGAAGGCCCGCTTGGCGGCGATTTGCGTCGTCAGCAGCTCGATCCGCTCGAAATAGCGGCGGATGGCAGCCGCAGCCGGCCCGAATCCGGCCTCGCAGTACTCGGCGATGATACCGTCGACGTCTTCGTAGGGGTCCCATAACAGTTTGGCGACGACGTAGTAGTTGAGACCGCTCGTTGACCAGAAGTTCTCGAGACAATCAAAATCCGTGAAGAGCATTCCGTGATCGGCGAAAAAACGCACGTCCTGTGCCAGACGATGCACGTAGACGGTGGGAAAATTGTACAACGACCGCAATGAATTCGGTCGAAGAAAAAGCTGCTCGGCAGCTTGCGACCACCCATACCAGGTTTCAAGCATGTCCTCACGCAGGTCGTCATGCTGGTACACCTTGGGCAGTGGCGTGATCCCGATGATGACATTCGGATGTAGTTTGGCACGCACCGGCGGCGGGTAGTACGACTCATAGGCGTAGGCCCCCAGGTATCGATCCGGAAGCTCGCGTGCCACAATCTCAGCGACCGCCGAATAGAACCGGACATAGCGGTCCGTGAGGGCGAGAATCTCCGTCGGCTTGCCGCCCTCCCATATCGAGATCCGCCTGGCATCGGGTTCGTCCCAGGCCAGGCATCGATCGCACAGGCAGTGGGTCGTGCCGCTGGCATCATTGGGTGAGAGGGATTCGCAGTTCAGGGTCGGGTGTTCCTTCAAGGTCTCGATCGCCTGTTGCGCTACATACTCGATCAATTCGGGATTCGACACGCACAGCCTCGCATCCACGCCTCCACCACGCTCGGGACTGTTGTCGCGCGAACCATCCGGTTGCAGGGCAAACCAATCGGGATGTTCCTCGTGGTGCCATTCCCAATAGCGGCTGAACGCGTGACCGTAGTTGCCGCGGTAACTGCCCTGATTCAGGCGGTGGAACCGAAACCACGGGGCCGCCTCGGCGCGGTAGTCGAAATCTTCCCTCCTCCATCCCAGCTCCTCTACGTACTGGCCCAGCCACTCGTCAATCTGCAGGTTGCGCAACCTCCGCTGACGGAGCAGCGGCTTGTGGCGTATGGCCAGGTCATCGACCGAGATAGTGGACCGTGTCGGCACCACCTCACCCAGCTCCCCGGGCCACAGAAATCGTACTCCGAGGACTTGTTCGGCAAAGGTATTCACCGCCACGAGCGTTCCTTCGATCTCCATCCCGTCCGGACGCTCATCGTCACCGACAATGACCAGCGCACTCGGGAAGGTCTGGATTATGAATTCCTCAATGTCCAGTTCAGCAGAGTGGATTCCGAGCGCTCTCACCCTCTCCGAGTCCCCTACCAGGACGAGCAGATCCTCTGCGTCCGGAGGCACCTCGCTTTCACTCTTCACTGGCACCATCGCGCCGCTCGACTTGTGCAACCACATCTGCAGATCAGCGGCACCTGCCCTTGCCGCATCGGTTGGGCTGTCGGCGATGACGATGGTCGAGGTTGGCTCGCCCTCCTCAATCAGAACAACGGCGGCAACCTCCTGGACGTGCAGTGCACTGTAGGCAAGTGCGGCGAGGACGATGGGCATTGCTCTCATACGATTTCTCCACTTGGCGTCAACTCATCCAGCTGAATATGTTCCAGGTGCTACCAAGACGACGTGAATTATCTCTCCGCGCAGGCGTACAGAGAGCCACCAACCTGGATGATAGTCTGGCATGAGATCTTTGGCGAATGCGCACCACTCCTACCTGAGCGCGGCCCTGACGTTGATTCTCGCAATGCATACTACGGGTTGCGGGGAGCGGGAAGAGGAGACCAAGGTAAGCGGGTTTGGGCCTGGCGGTATCAGACTCGCCTACGCGGCCAGCCTCGTCGGGTCTGATGTTTGTGCGGACTGTCATGCCGATCAAGCTGAGCAGCATGAGAGTCACAGAATGGCGCTGACAGGAAAGTTGGTAACGTCACAGAACCAACACCTGTGGTTTTCGGGCGAAGAACTGGCACGGCCGACGGACTGGTCAACGACGGCAATGAATCGCGCGCCGCGATATCAAAAAACAGATCATGGTCTGTTTCTCGTACACCCGGATGACGACTCGCGCAGAATCGAAGCGGAAGCTGTGTTTGGATCGGGCGCCCACGGTTTCACGCCGATCGGCATCGAGGACGGACGCACTGTAGTTGAGTTGTCCCTTTCCTTCCTGGCGCATCCCGGAGTTTGGGTCGTAACACCGGGTCAAGAAATGGGTCCGGATCCGTTGGGACGTACGCTCTCTGCCGAAGATGGAGAGCGCTGTCTTGAATGTCACATGACCAGTGTCGTCTGGCGTGGCGACGAACTGGACACCGAGCGTTCCGTCCCAGGCGTTCAGTGCGAGCGCTGTCACGGCCCCGGGAGCGCACACCTGCAAGCTGTCACAAGCGGGCATGAGGACAGTCACATTTTCAATCCGGGAAATCTATCGCCGAAAGAGCAAGCCGAATTCTGTGGCCAGTGCCACCGGCGATCATCCGATCTGGACCCCAAAGAAATTCTCAATGAAAATCCCAGCAACTCGCGGCATGCCGGTGCCGGCCTGATGCTCAGCGCGTGCTACCGGCAGTCACCTCCAGAGACGACCATCACCTGCACGGACTGCCACAATCCGCATAAAAACATAGCGGATGGCCCCGCCTCGTTCAGCGATTCGTGTCTTCGTTGTCATTCCACGTTGACTGTAGAGCATGCCGACCCAGCTATCGATGCGACGACAGACTGTGTGGATTGTCATATGCAACGAGTCGCAAGCCTGGGCGATATAGTCTTTACCAACCACTGGATTCGCGTTCCTGAGCAGCCTCGAACTCTTCCAGACAGGTTTCGCCAAGAATACATGAGTCATATGGACTCTGTGTACCGGGCTGCACTGCTCGACACAAACCTCGGGCCTCTCGCCCGTGCGGACTTGCTCGCACGTGTCGCTCAAGCGGCGAACACTCTGGGAAATAGGGAGTTCGCCATAGCCAGCTACGAGGAGGCACTGTCTCTGGGCCCACGCTACGAGACCAGAGTCGCAATCGCGAACGATTACACCCGCATGGGAGAGGGGCCTGACGCTGCTCCCATCCTGGAAGGCGCCACCGACCTGGAGCCTCGACTGAGGGTTGCCTACCAGAAACTGGTTCGCTTGTACGTAGACCGTGGCGACCCGGGTCGGGTGGAGCAGGTCATACAGCGATGGTCCGAGAATGCGCCTGGTGACTGGCTTCCCGGTGTCACTCTCATGTCCCTGGGACGACTGGCGCCAGCCGAAGCCGAATTCGAGCGTATTTTGCAGAATGATCCTGCGTCAGCACCGGCGTACCTGCACCTGGGGAACGTTCGGGTGCTTCAGGGACAGATCCGTGAAGCCATCGGATACTATCGGCAAGCACTCGAGATCGCTCCCGGGTACCTCGAGGCGCGGGTCGAGCTGGGGCAATCGCTGGCGCAGACCGGCAGTGAAAATGAGGCCATCAGTCAGCTTCGCCGTGCCCTCGAGATCCAGCCGAGGTCCGCACCGGCGCACACTGAGTTGGGTCTGGTGTTCGCCAGACAAGGCGATTTCGATAGGGCATCATACCATCTTCTTCAGGCGTTGGCCATCGACCCGGGAATAGGAAAAGCTCATTGGGGTTTGGGAACCGTCCATGAATCGGAAGGCCGGGAATTCGACGCTATCCAACAGTACCGCGAGGCCATGGCACTTGGTCCGACAGCGGCGATCGCCGGCAGGCTTGCCTGGATACTGGCTGCTTCGAGTGATGTGAGCCTGCGGGATGGCGATGAGGCTGTGACACTGGCGAAGAGCGTGGTGAAGCTGACCGAGGGCACAGACCCGGTCATCATGCATACGCTCGCCGCAGCTTATACAGAAGCCGGCGATTTACGCAGCGCCGACACCGTATCTCGGCGTGGACTCGGACTTCTCGAAGGAGATACGTCTGTAGGGGCGGGAAGACTACGCGACAGACTGAAGCTGTACTTACAGGAACAAAGTCGATGAGCTTGGTAAGGCGAAACATAAGCACTCGCATCATTCTGCCTATTGGGATTCTTCTTGGCTCTCAGGGGGTCGAAGCACAGACCTTCCTGGAGCCAATGCAGATTGATGAGGGAGTCTTTCTTACTTCTCACGCAGTGAACATGATCACCGACAACAGTTTCTTCCAGGTTTTCGAGACGTCGGACATTGGCGTCGGCCCGATTGCGCGCGAGTTTTACCGCCATTTTCCCGATCGCTTCGACTTCCTCTTCGTATTCGCCGGCATGCCGATGAGCACGACGTGGGGCGCCCATTTTCCCGTGAGCAATACGACGGCTGGTATAGGGCAAATCCACCCGGTCC
>Ga0115002_10006126_pt1 | contig 13943 bp, 7 predicted proteins | sample ArcticOcean_MG_C_8_FD_89576 | JGI IMG/M metagenome (GOLD analysis project Ga0115002, IMG submission 89576) | Marine microbial communities from western Arctic Ocean - ArcticOcean_MG_CB11_86 | ecosystem: Environmental > Aquatic > Marine > Oceanic | place: Arctic Ocean: Canada Basin | collected... | reverse complement strand
ATCCAGAGACGCATCTGCAAATCGCTCCAGACCGGAGATCCGTTCCTGAGCAAGAATATCAAGTCTCGACTACGCGCATGGGGACGCCCACTGCACTTTTTGGATTTCGAGACGATTGCTCCTGCGCTACCGATCTATGAAGGGACGACGCCGTACCTAGCAATTCCGTTCCAGTGGTCATTGCACACGATAACACGAGATGGTGCGCTGGAGCACCGCGAGTATCTGCACGATGACACAAGCGACCCCAGGCCACAGCTCACCGAAGCGCTTCTTAACGCGGTAGGTTCTGAAGGCCGAGTGGTCCATTACACGAATTACGAGGCAACAATGCTCGGTAGGCTCAAGGCTGCGGTGCCGCGGTCGTCAAGACAACTAGAAGCAGTTAAGGAGCGACTAGCAGATCTCGCTGTCGAGATTCGAGAGCACTTCTATGATCCAGCCATGAATAACTCATTTAGCCTCAAAGACGTCTACCCCGCCTTGTTCCCTGGCGAAGGTTACGACGAGTTGGAGATCTCGGACGGCACGATGGCATCGCGGGCATTTCTTGAAATGATCTGCGCTGACACTGCAGCAAGCCGTCGATCCTCAATACGTGACGACTTGCTCGCGTACTGCCGCCTAGACACTGAAGCGACAGTGAAGATGTTTCGGAAACTCGCTCAAGAACTGTGAGGAGTTGTAGAGTGGACAAAGCTCAACAAATGCTGCACAAGCGACCGCTGAGACGCTCCTTGTATGGTGTTGCGACAAACTGCACAACGCACGCGCGATCGTGACCGACTTACGCGATATGGGTGACGACCTGTGATCTCGGTTCAAGGACGGTAAGGAAAGCCGAAGCCGGTTTCGTTGGCAATCGCGAGGACGAGTTCGCACAGTTCCTTCGGTTTTCGCTGACCACCCTTTGGTTTCTTCGGCTGCGGTTTGCCACTCTTCGCTTCCCGAAACCAGCGGTAGAACGTGGCCGGACTGACAATCGAGACGAGTTCGTCGATAGCTCGTCCGATGGCTTTGCCGTACTTCAACATCCTTGATGCGGATCTCCTCCGTCAACAGGGCAACTTCTGCTTCGAGTCGACCATTCTCGGTTTTGAGCCGCATCCGCTCATTCGGACTGTTGGCCGCCCAACTGCGGGTGTAAGCTGTTGCGTACTGGGCCAGACTGATGACATGCAGGACGGCGGAGCGGACATTACCCGTCCAATCCTTGGGTAAAGGGATCTTGGGTTTTTCCTTTGCGGTCATCGTGTTCTCCGGGAATGCCTCGTCTTGATGCTGGGAAAACACGGTATCACGAAATCAGGGGCCATTTCCATTAACACGCGTGCAGCGCAAAAGTCGCTGGACCAGCACAGGAGGATGACATCAACATCATTAAGCGGGTGTATTCACGTATTACCAACGCCAGTCGTCGTTTCAATCATTCTGATGTGAGCAATGCAATCGCGCAACGAACGGCCGAATTCATCCCATGAACGCCTTAGCCGAGAACTTGGTGACCTTTTGCGGAGATCAGCCGCTTCGTGAGAAGTGGCTAATTGCCCCTTCGCGCCGTATAGGCCACCAGTGGCTCGGTTGCCTGGCCCTTGGCGGCGAGTCCGCCGTCAACGTCCACATCAAGACGCTGCGCAGCATGGCTGTCGATCTGGCGTCGCCCGTCATGGTGGAACGGCAGGCGACTCTGGTCTCGCCGCAGGGCGCTCTGTTTCTCATGGATCGCGTGCTGCGACGGCTGCCGAAGGGGCGATTGAAGTATTTGGCAGGCGCGGCTGCTGATCACAGGCTGGCGGAGACAGTTCTCTCCTCAATCGAAGCTGTCTGGCTGGCGGTACTCGATCCTCTCAACCTCGATCACGGTTGCCTGGAAGTACGCGCCAAGAGCGAGGACCTCGCTGTCATCGCTGCGGAGTACGCGAAGGACCTGGCGAGTGAGCAACTTGTCGACTACCCGCACGTCTTGCAAATGGCAAGTGACCGTGTGACGAATAGTCCCGACTGTTTGGGAGATGAAACGATCGTCCTGCTTCCCGATGATCTGCGTCCCAGTGCTCTTGAACGGCGATTACTCGAATCACTGCCGTCCGCACGTCGGCACATTTTACGGACCGATCTGCCAGCAGACGCATCGTCCGAAAAGACTATCGAGTCTGACATGGAGCGTCTGCGATGGCTACGCGTACCAGCCGAAGCACCGGACCCCGTCGGCGAAAAGTCCGTGGAAATGGTTCGCGCCGTAGGCGAGATAAACGAGGTCCGCGCAATAATTCGCCACTGTCTGGCCAAGGAAATTGGATTTGACACTGTGGAATTGCTGCATACGGACACGGATACATACGTGCCACTGATCTATGACTGTCTTTTGGCAGTCGAACCGGCAGCAGTCGAGTCCGGCGACGACCTGCCGGCTACATTCACAGAAGGCATCCCGGTCCGCTATTCGCGTCCAGGACGCTCTCTTTCGATGTGGCTCACCTGGATGCGAGAAGACTTTCCGCAGGCAACGCTGGTCAAGGCGATTCGAGAGGGGCTACTGGAAATACCAAGCAGCGAAAAGGAACGATCGGGATTGAACCGTCTGGCAGCGCAGTTTCGCGGCATTGGCATCGGGGTTGGTCGCAGCCGCTACTTGAGCAAGATCGACGAGCACATCAACGGCTTAAAAACGCAGCTCGATGGAAAGTCCGAAAGCAGTGAAGAGGGAGAGGAAGGTGAAGCGGGAAAGGCAATTTGGCTTCAAAACAAACTGCGCGACGCCCTAGTTATCCGCGATCTGGTTAGCCGCATATTAGAAGTCACCCCGGACTTTGACGCATCTGCAAAGGATGTGCTCGGCGGCGCAAAGAAGTTCATCGAAACACTGTCACGGCGAGCCAACAAGCTCGATCAGTTTGCCGCCAAGGCGTTATTGGACGAGATACAGGGTATTGAGCATTGGTTCTCTGGTGACGGCGGTGAAACGGGGCTCGACGTCTGGCGATGGCTCGCCGATTTGCTTGGACAGGTACGCGTGTTGGGAAGCGGCCCTCGCCCTGGAAAATTGCACGTCGACCATGTGCGATCAGGCGGTCACAGCGGCCGCCCCCACACCTTCATCGTCGGCTTGGACGACAGCCGGTTTCCCGGAGCTGGGCTACAAGACCCGCTTCTGCTGGATAGTGAACGCCGCAAACTGTCGCCAGCAATGCCTACGGCCGCTGCACGGCTCGAAGAGACCATCGAGGATTTCGTGCGTCTGCTGTCACGGTTGCGAGGTCACCTCGTAATGAGCTTCTGTTGCCATCATATTACTAAAGACCAAGAGATGTTTCCCAGTCCGCTCCTACTGGCAGCGTTTCGCGTGTGGTCCGGCCAACCTGACGCGGACCAGAGCGATCTGCTTGCTGCGCTCGACGTTCCAGTTTCCTTTGCGCCCGTCACGTCTGACCGCTGCCTTACACCGGACGAATGGTGGCTGTGGCGATTCTGCGGACCAGAAACGGTCGAGGGTGCGAATAGCCTAGTCGCGAAGCAGTTTCCACATTTGGCGCAAGGATCGCTCGCGAGGCAACAACGACTGAGCGACGACTTCACGGTTTATGATGGTTGCGTGCCTGCTGCCGGAAAGCGTCTTGATCCCACCACCGACGAAGGACGCGTCGTGTCAGCACGCGGGTTGCAAACGCTGGGCCAGTGTCCGCTGAAATTCTTCTATCAGTACGGGCTGGGGATCAAACCTCCCGACGAGGTGGTTGTTGATCCTACGCGATGGCTCGACCCGCTCGCCTTTGGTTTATTACTGCACGAGCTTTTCGAGGAGTTCATGCGCGAACTGCTCAAGAAGAATGAACTCCCGGAGTTGGCTCGCGACCACGCTCGCCTGGAAGAACTGTTGGCGAAGAAGATCGTCCAATATGAAGACCTTTACCCGCCGCCGACGCAGAGCACATTTCAGTCGCAGTCACGCGAACTGCGGATCGCTGCGGCCACATTTCTCCGCGAGGAAGAGCGGTTTTGCAAGGAAACGGGGAGCAGTCCCGTCTACTTGGAGGCGTCGTTGGGATTGCTCGCGGACGGGCACGGGACGCCGCTCGACACAATCGACCCGGTTCCCATCACGCTCCCCAACGGCAAACAGATCAGCACCCGCGGTCGGATTGACCGCATCGACCAGGTGGGAGGCGGCGCGATCGAAACGTATGCCGTGTGGGACTATAAGACTGGTAGCATGTACGGCTACGATCGGGCCGACCCGTTCCGACAGGGCAGGCTCATGCAGCCGCTGCTTTACGTCTCGATCGTGAGCCATCGGCTTCGCGAGGCCGTGTCCCCGAAGGCGCAGGTTATCAACTTCGGGTTCTTCTTTCCGGGAATCCGCGCCGCGGGACAAAGGGTGAGCTGGAGTTCAAGCGAGCTGGCCGCCGGCATGAACATCCTGGAACAGTTGTGTGAGGTAATCCATCACGGCGCGTTCCTCCCGACGAACGATCACGAAACCGACTGCACCTATTGCGACTACGTAACGATTTGTGGTGATGTCGCAACGGTCGCTGCGGCGAGCCGGCGTAAGTTGGACAACCGTGGGAATCGGCTGCTGAAACCACTGCGGGAGCTACGCTCCAATGGCTAAGAAGAAGCAAGTCAAGGCGACGAAGACGACCGCGACTGCAATCGCAGCGGATCGCGACGCGCCCCCAGATCACAAGGACCGCTGCCGGATCGTCAAGGAACTGGACACGACGATGCTGGTTGAAGCGGCGGCCGGCACGGGCAAGACAACGAGCATGATCGCCCGGATGGTGGCGCTGCTGCGCGAGGGAAGGTGCGAAATTGGCACGTTGGCGGCCGTCACATTTACGCGGAAGTCGGCTGCCGAAATGAGGGCGCGTTTTCAGGTCGAGTTGGAGCGATCCGCGCGCGAAGAATCAGGTCCTGCGAGGCAACGTCTCGTCGATGCGGTTGCCCATGTGGAGCGGTGCTTTATTGGGACGATCCATTCGTTTTGCGCTCGTCTGTTGCGAGAGCGGCCGATCGAGGCGGGTGTCGATCTGGCTTTTGATGAGTTGGAGTCCGAGGTCGATGCGAGGCTGAAGGGCCAGGCATGGGACGAATACGTCGCTGAACTGTTTGCCTGTGACGGAGCCGTGCTTGGCGAACTCCGCGCTCTGGGACTCGAAATCGAACACCTTCGACCGGCGTTTGCAGCGTACGCGACCTACCCCGATGTGGATGAATGGCCCGCACCCGAAGTCGAGCTGGGCGATTTGCGACCCATCGTCGGCAGACTCCGTGAGTACATCCGACACATGGAGCTGCTCCTGCCGACGTTCCCCGATGAACGTGGCAACGACAAGCTAATGGGCAAGTACGAGTCCATAGTCCGCCAGGCGCGGCAGATCGCCCTCGATCGCCCTACTGATCTGATGGAACTACTCGAAAACTTCGGTAGCCAAAAGGCGGTTCAAAAACAGTGGCCAGAGGGTAGTGCGCAAGGAAAACAGGAACAAAACCGCTGGGCTGAATTTGCGGATAGCTCTGCCAAGCCCCTCGTCGAGCGTTGGCGAGAAAAGCGGTACGCGGCCGTAGTATGCGCACTGGCCGAAGCGAAAACGCGGTATGACCGACTGCGAAAGCTGAGCGGTGGTCTGAACTTCCAGGATCTACTGATGCGAGCCGCCGAGCTGCTTCGAGACAAGCCGACGATCCGTCAGTATTTCCGCCATCGGTTTACACACCTCTGCGTTGATGAGTTCCAGGATACCGATCCGGTCCAGGCGCAAGTCATGATGTATCTGACGGCAGATGACCCCAACGAAACGGATTGGCGCAGTTGTCGTCCCATTCCGGGCTCGCTGTTCGTCGTAGGTGACCCCAAGCAGTCGATCTACCGGTTCCGTCGCGCAGACATCGTGACCTACAACCAAGTCAAAGAGATCATTGAAGATTCGGGCGGGGCGGTCGTCGCGTTGACGGCCAATTTCCGTACGCTCGGCAGCTTGGTCGAGTGGGGGAACGACATCTTTGACCAAGTGTTTCCTGCGACCGCAGATCCGTATTCTCCCGCTCAACGAAGGATGTTGATCGGCCGTCGAAATGGTAGCGACGGCGATCTAGCGGGAATCAGTACGCTGGTCATCCCGAAAGAGCTAGGCAAAGCCGAACTGGTCGTCGAATATGAAGCTGATCGCATCGCACGCTTCATTCGACATGCGATCGACGCAGAACTCACAGTCCCTCGGACGGACAAGGAATTGGAACGGGGCGTCTCTCGGCAGGTCCGGCCGAGCGACTTCATGATTGTGGCCCGCAATAAATGGAACTTGGCCCGATACGCGCTGAAGTTACAGGAGCTGGGCTTACCGCACCAGGTCACCGGCGGCAGCGCTCTGGGCCAAGTGGCAGAACTGACCCTCTTGGTGAAATGCCTGGCGGCGCTCGCCGAGCCCGACAACCCGGTTGCGCTCGTGGCTGCGTTGCGGGGTGATCTGTTCGGCTTCAGTGATGAAGCGCTGTACGCATTTCGCGAGGCTAACGGAAGATTCTCATATCGAGCGGCGATCCCGGACAAAGCGCCCAAAGAGGTCGCTCGGTTGTTTAAGGATGCCTACGGTCGGTTACAGCGTTACGCGACCTGGCTCAACCGGTTGCCGCCGTTGTCGGCCATTGAACGGATTGCCGGCGATCTTGGACTTACGGTTCAGGCGGCTATGGCAACGGGCGGCAACATTCAGGCGGGAATTGTCGCCAAAGCGTTTGAAATGCTGCGGGCGGCACAGGTCGAGTTCCATTCTGCCTCGGACCTTGCCCAGTATCTCCAAGACCTGATCGACCAGGATGTCGAGTTTGACGGCCTCCCGGCGCGTCCTCACGACCAATCGCCAGTGCGAATCATGAATCTGCATAAGGTAAAGGGCCTGGAGGCCCCAATTGTAATCCTCGCCGACGCGACGGGTAAAAAAAACCACGATGTCCTGCTTCACGTTGATCGTTCAGGAGCCAAAGCCAAGGGGTACCTTGCCGTATACGGGCCAAAGCGCGGTCGACGGAGCCGGCCTCTGCTCGCGCGACCGGCGGGATGGGACGATTTGACGGCGGAAGAAAACAGGTTTGGAGAGGCCGAAGAGAAACGACTGTTGTATGTGGCGGCCACTCGGGCCGGGACTCAACTGACGATCGTGCATCGGGACGCCGGTGGAAACAAGAACCATTGGCAGTTTTTTGCTCCGCACACGCAGGGTTACGACGAGTTGGCAGATCCTGGCCCCCAACTGCCACCAACCGGTGAAACGGTCCACGTTGATGAGGCGGCAGTGAAGGAAGCAATCGGCGCGATTGCCGGCCGCTGGCAGACTTCGCAGCAGCCTGGTTACGCATCCGCCGCCGCAAAGGAGATTTCTGTCACGCCCTCTAGCCTTCACCACGTTGCTGGCAGCGGGGAACACGGGACGGAATGGGGAACCGTGATTCACTACTTGTTGGAGACGATCATGCGCGAACCAGACTGCGACCGGCACGCGCTGGCTCGGATGGCGCTGGCTGAGCAGGAACTGGACCCGGCGGCGGCACCCGCTGCCGTCCGCTTGGTCGAGCAAGTGACTGCGTCCGAGATATGGCTCCGTGCTCTGAATAGCAAACAGCGGTTGGTTGAGGTGCCTTTCGTGACGCGCATCAGGGCCGAGCAGAGTACGACGGGCCTGCCGACCGTGTTGCGAGGCGTGATTGATCTCGCGTTCGAGGAACACGATGGTTGGGTCGTTGTCGATTACAAGACCGACGCTGTGACCGCGGGCCGGCTGCAATCACTCGTAGATCACTACCGAGGTCAAGTCGCCACGTATGCTTCCGTGTGGCAAGCGATGCTGGGACAGAAGGTGAAAGAGAGCGGACTGTTTTTTACGTCATCTGGGCAATATGTAACTGTTTGAATCGTGCGAGGTATCAGGCCATGGCCATAGACGCAGAATCCGAAACATTGACCATTCGTCAGCTTCGCGGTCGCTGGAAGCCGAATAAAGAGCGTCTGACAGCCGAACAACCGGAGAATCCGACACCGATCCGCTTCCACAGGGCGTGCAGTTGGATCGCCCCGGTCGAACAGAACGCCGCGAACGAAGACCACGATCTGGGGCTCATCAGCCTCTGGATCGCCTTCAATTCGTTATACGGGCAATGGGATCAACAGAAGCGGGAGCCAAAGCCCGATCGTGAGAGCTCGCGGAAGTTCATTGACCGCATCCTCGAACTCGATCACGATGAGGTTGTCGCCAACGCCCTCAAGGAACACAAACGGCTGGTTATGTCTCTGCTAGAAGATGAGTACCTCAGCGGCTATTTCTGGCAGGAACCTTCTGCGAAGCGAGCCGGACAATCGAAGAAGGCGATGTACGACGCCCGGACTTGGTACATGGAGCGGCGCTGGGTACTCATCCTTGATCGACTCCTAGAGCGGGTTTATCTGATGCGGTGCCAGCTCGTCCACGGCGCTGCCACGTACGGTGGGAAACTGAACCGGACCTCGCTCCGCCGCTGCGTGATGATGATGCAGCGGTTGCTGCCGGCGTTTCTGCTAGTATTGGCCGACCATGGGGCCGACGAAGACTGGGGGCCGATGTGTTATCCACCGCTCGGACCAATGCACGAATCAGCTTCGGAATCGAAGCACCGCCTGAAACAACCCAAGTAACCTCAGCAAGCGAAAGACCATCTCAACGCAATTATTGGTCAGACAGGAGCATGCCATGAAAGTCATTGAGAACTTCGCCGAAGTCATCGCCAAGACGACAGGGATGGTCCGCGACGAAGCGGTTCAAGGTTTGGCCCAACAATGCGGGCTCCACGTACTCGACGTCACTTGGGAGGACACGGCACGGTTCGACAACTCTGCGGTTGGCCCGAACATCAGCGACATGACGATCCAGGTTCAGCACAAGCTCGCCAATAGCGACGAATACGAACTTAGTTGCATGCCGGTCATCCGGTTTCCGAACTTCTCCGACCTGAGCGGTGACATCTCGCCTGACCAGTTCTTCTTGCTGATGGGCAACGAAAAGGAGAAGCCACTGGAGAAGATCACTCTTCGCGAACTGCTGGGAAACCTCCGCGCTTACCTCACCGATTCGAGCAGTTGGAAAGGAGACGGTACCTCGCTCCTGGCAGATGAGCGTGACTCCCATGTCCTGGTCAGCGCCCAAGCCTGTTTCCTGCCGATCCCGAAGGATGGAATCGCCGAGTTCAATCCCGTGCTGTTCAACTACCAATCCCGTGCTGGCGACCCGGCGGTCCTCACGATTCTCGCCACGAGGGAAGGCACGAGCATCACGGTGATTGACAACGAGCGTGATGCGTTCGAGGCGGGCGGAACCTGGGGCCAGCGGCTGTTCTTCAATCAGAATGGCGAACGAGCCAGCCTCACCGGCCAGCGCAAGAGCGACTTTCTGGCTGAAGCAAATAGCGAAGCCACGGGGAAATCAACTGGCTCGCCAACACCCGACGATCGCGAGGGGCTGAATCTGGTGCTCCTGATCCAGGTGCCGCTCAAACAGAAAGAGCCGATGCGATCTGTCGCCTACGCCGCAGGAGACACGGGCATCATGTATTGTGACGCTGCTGCACCGAGCGACGTCGAAGAAGCCGTCATCGGACACGGCAAGGTCGAGGGACCGTTCACGGAAATCGACGGTCTGGAAATCGAACGTGACGATCAGTACCCGATTCGGGTAACGGTGCAATTCTACAAGGCCACGAGCAATGGTGTAGTCTCGGAACAGGACATGGCTGACATCGCCGAGCAAATCAACAAGGTCTACAAGCAAGCCGACTACGTGGGGAGCCTGGTCGTGGAAGGTCCCACGGGCCGGCCCACCGAGTATCACGGGATGCACGTCGAGCCGCCACATTGGTGGGACGCGTTCTGGAAACGACATTGCGAGAACACGGGGCAGACGCGAGAGGATGCCATCGAGATGCTCCGCAAGCTACTTGGCGAAGATTGGCAGGAGGCGTCGCTGGAGCAGGCGGAGCAAGCGGTCGCTCGGCGTCACCGCCGGTATACTGCCTATTACCGAATAGAACGATCCAAGGAGCATGGAAATATGAGGCCCGAAGCACTGAAGCTTGAACTGAGAGAAGCCGCATTAAACTATGCTCGAAAGCGAAACTTGACCATTGATGAGTCACCAACGTCGGCAGTCATCTTCTTCAACCTTGGGGCCAACATTCATCCCGAGTCTTTCGAGGCGATCACTGGTCGCGATGCGTGGCACGTTCGCACTCAAAAACGACATCCAAATGTCGCTGACGCTTTGGAGATGCAATCCTCGAACAGCAGCGATGCTTTGCTCATGAGTATTTTCTGCCATCCAAACATCAGAGAATGGAAGGGTGTGCGGAACTTGATGGCGGATACCCTTGATCAGGTTTGCTTCGGATTCAATGCCGAGGTTTGCGTCAACAGTGGCCAGGCTGACGCCACGGAAATCGACATGGCACTGACCGGGGCGCTTTGTGAAGCCAAACTTACGGAGGCGGATTTCACGGCAAAGTCGAGTGATGCGGTCGAACGATACGACGGCCTTCAGGAAGCGTTTCATATTGCCGAGTTGTCCCGCGTTCGAGAACAACAGTACGACAACTATCAGATCATCCGAAACCTGCTCGCCTCGATTCAGCACGGCAAGAGGCATCTGATGTTGTGCGACGAGCGGCGACCTGACCTGGTGCGGCGGTATATGCAAACCGTGGCCTGCCTCAAACACATTGAACATCGGAAGAAATGTGCCGTCATATTCTGGCAGGAAATCGCGAGGGCTTGTGGCGAGTCGCTGCGTAGCTGGCTCGATGAGAAGTATGGAATCAGCTAACTCTAGCTGGTTCGCTCGACCGCGTTTGGCAACAACCTGGGTCAAAGGCATGGTAATACAACTCAGAAAGTGATGACTGATGGCGCGAGCCGATGAAGCAAAAGGAATAGCAAATCGTGATAGTGTGTTCCCAAGAGTCAGAGAGAAGGTGAGGTTTGCCGATTACGTAAGTTCACTTCGATGGGCTGTCCTGGTCCAGCGACTTTGACGTACACGGTCGCACAGTGAATTCGGCGCGAAATCGAAAATTCGAAACGGATCGACCGATCATCGACCGGATTCGGCGACTGTTCTTTGAAAATCGAAGACAAGAATCACGCTCTTTCGGAGAGTGTGCGCAGTTCGATCGCAGACTGCAATCAGAAACAGAATGGATTTACGCCGCACGTTGCAGTGTCACGATCGGCAGATGCTTGCGACCTTCGACGAAGTCGATCTTGAGCGAGAACTCATCTCCCGGTTGTCGTTCCCCGTCCCGAAGTACATCTCGTCCGGTGTCTGGCCTCGGAACGCCGAATGTGGAAGTTGGGTATTGTGCTCGTCCACATCCAAGTAATGACGTTCATTGATGATTCCTGTATACTGCAATCGTCGTTTAGACGTCGTTCTCGGGCTCACATTGAGGACCACTTCGGATGTTGAGTTTTAGGGACAGCAATTCGTTCCGGCAGTGTGATGGCCTGTCACGTCGGTCATTTCTGCAGGTGGGTGGTCTTGCACTGGGCGGGTTGTCGTTGCCCCAATTGCTGCAGGCGGAAGCAAACTCGGGGAATCAGAGTCCTCACAAGTCCGTGATTATGGTCTATCTGACGGGTGGTCCTCCGCACCAGGACATGGTGGATTTGAAGCCGGATGCTCCGAGTGATATCCGCGGCGAGTTCAAACCCATCGCGACGAAGCTACCCGGTGTCCAGATCGGCGAACACTTGCCGAGGCTCGCACAGCGCTTGGACAAGCTGGTGACGATCCGCTCGGTGGTCGGCTCGGACGGGCGGCACTCGTCATTTCAATGTGTCACCGGTCGCCGGTTCGGCAATCAGCCTCAGGGAGACTGGCCCTGTTTCGAGGCTGTCGTCTCGAAGCTCAACGGTCCCGCCCATCCGGCGGTGCCGGCGGGAATCAACCTCTTCATGAAAATGGAGCACCTGCCGTACAACCATCCCGGAGCGGGCTATCTGGGAGCGGCTCACAGCCCGTTTCAGCCGCAAGGTGATTCGAAGTCGAGCATGACACTCAACGGTATCACGGTCGATCGTCTTGGTCAGCGACGAGACCTGCTGACCGGCTTTGATCGATTCCGCCGCGATGTCGAGCGGCAACGTGATTCGGCGTCGCTCGATCCTTTTACAGAGCAGGCTTTGAATGTCCTGACTTCGAGCCGGCTGGCCGATGCGCTCGATCTGAAGAAAGAGGATCCGGCCATTGTCGCCAGTTATGGCAAAGACGACCCGAAAGCGCTTTCGTACGGAGCGAAGGGATACCAGGCAATCATGTCGAAGTTCCTGCTGGCTCGACGACTGGTCCAGGCAGGAGCCCGCTGCGTGTCCACGACGTTTGCCGACTTCGACTGGCACGGCGGAAACTTCTCGAACGGTCGCAAGGTGCTGCCGTTACTGGATCAAGGCCTGGCAGCACTTATTGACGATCTCTATCGACACGGGTTGCAGGACGACGTGACGGTCGTCGTCTGGGGCGAGTTTGGTCGCACTCCCAAAATCAATGCAAACGCCGGCCGCGACCACTGGACGAGAAATACGTTTGCTTGGCTGGCAGGTGGTGGCATGCCAGTCGGACAGGTGATCGGTGCGACAAACCGCTATGCGGAAGAGCCGATCGATCGGCCGGTCCACTTTCAGGAAATCTTCGCGACCTTGTATCGCAATCTTGGTATCGACATCGATCACGCCACCGTGACGGACCTGAACGGCCGCCCGCGCTATCTACTCGATCCTGAGTACCGGCCACTGCCTGAGTTGGTGTGAGCGCTAACGGTGCTGCGCGTCAGCACATTCTGGACTTTTCGCGCGAGAACTCGCGCAAAAACTCCAGAATGTTGTGGCACACTGTGCTGGTCCAGCGACTTTGACGTACATGGTCGCACAGTGAATTCGGCGCGAAATCGAAATTTTGAAACGGGTCGACTGATCGTTGACCGGATTCGATGACGGTTCTTTGACAATCAAATGACCTACTCCCGATGTTTGTTCCACCCCGAGTGAGAGAATCGGGTTGAGGATGCTTGGCTGAACACAGCTTGCCGCGAAGGCGGCGGGGGTCTGGTACTCCAAGGCACTATGCGGTCGTTGGTGGTTGTAGTCAAGCCGCCAACTGCACCCGATTGCGACGGTGCGACTCAAACTTTTCGGGTGACGCATCCGTTCCATCCGCTGCTGGGACGTGAGTTGCGGCTGGTCACGTTTCGGCAGAACTGGGGTGAAAAGCGAGCATATTTCTACGACGACAGCGGTCGCGGTGCTATCAATTTCGACATGCCGGCGGATCCACCCGGCGTTATCGCCACTTGAGATTTTCGACGCCGAGGTCGCGAGGTTGTGGATGATCCGGTTCCGTTGATCTCGGAGCGGAAAATGGATGATTCAAGAAGTCAGCCGTCGGTGCCGCGGATCGCCGACCTGTTCGAGAAATTCCTGTTTGGCCCCCGACATACGATTGTTCAAAAATGTAAATATTTCGAGATTGCTGTTACATAGCTCGATTCAAAAGCGCGCCCAGACAATTCCCAGACAGTAACCAATGGCTTCTGATTCTGCCGAAACGACACGGCCCGTACGGGTGGACTTCCAACGCCCATCGTCGGTGCTCCACGCAAGCGTCGGTCGTTCACCGACCGCTAGGAGAGCAAGCGTCGACGGCGAGTCTTGAGGCTCGCCCTGGCAGATCAGGACAAGGTCTCCTCGCTTGAGCCGTCCGGAAGAGTCGTCGTCGGAGACGCGATAGACGTACGAGTGAACCGCATCCCCGACCAGATAGACGGCCGGTCCATTGATGGAAACGACCGCGCCATCCCACGCTGACGATCGACGAGGTTCCCCGGAAACCAATTCCGTGAGCAACGGGAGGACGGTCGAATCCGCTCCCGCT
>Ga0115002_10006124_pt1 | contig 13945 bp, 18 predicted proteins | sample ArcticOcean_MG_C_8_FD_89576 | JGI IMG/M metagenome (GOLD analysis project Ga0115002, IMG submission 89576) | Marine microbial communities from western Arctic Ocean - ArcticOcean_MG_CB11_86 | ecosystem: Environmental > Aquatic > Marine > Oceanic | place: Arctic Ocean: Canada Basin | collected... | reverse complement strand
GTGATCACGCCATCGACGCCCTGCTCGATTGCCTTTTTAGCATGCTTAACATTGATCACGTCGTGAAACACGAGACCACCGTAGCTGTGCACCGCCTCGACAACTTCAGCGGGCGGTCTAAGGCTGGTAATGATGATGGGGACTTGATGTTCGACACACGTCTGCATGTCCTCCATTAGCCGGTCGTTACTCATGTGCGCTATTTGGTTGACCGCGTAAGGGGCCACAATTTTGTTCGAATTGGCAAGCGCATATTCCGCTAGTTCATCGCGAATTTGCGTGAGCCATTGATCCAGTTTTTCCTGCGGACGGGCATTCAATGCAGGAAACGATCCCACAATGCCGGCCTTACACTGGGCAATAACCAGCTCCGGACCTGACACGATAAACATGGGTGCCCCAATGACCGGAATCCGAAGTTTCCCTTCAAGTGCCTTAGGTAATGGCATCCAATTCTCCAATGTTTGTTACCAGGAAAAAGCGCGCAGATGCTATCACTAGCATCGTGAACCGCATCACACAGCGCTAGAACCATCCTTGTAAAAATTGCTCGTATGGATCAGACAGCCAAACACAACAGCCTCGCTGCCGACGCATTTTCTGAGTTATTTGAGCGCTTGCAGAACGTTGACGGGGCAAAATTATCGTTCGTTCAACTACGACGATTACAAGACCAACTCATACGCACGAGTAACGTTATCGAACGCGAAGTAACAATGCGAGCTGCCGAGGATGCCTCCGGCGACAATCGACTAACGCGGCAAATTTGTCATTGCGTACAACCGTTAGGCCGTCATAAAGCGCGCTTCGCAGTCAGCAACAAGCACGTCACCGTCGGTGGTTCTGGCCTCGCCTTTGAGCACAATCAAGCGTCGCTTTTGACGCTCAATCCAGCCGGTTAGGCTAACTGTCTGGCCAACCTCGAGTGGTTTGCGATAGCGAATTTCACATCGCGCTGTATGGGCTTTAATTTTCTGTAGGTAAAGTACATTGGCCATGACGTCATCGAGTGCGGAATAAATAATGCCGCCGTGTACAGTATTTTCGTACCCAACGTGATTTTCATTCGGCGTGAATTCACCGGAACAACGGCCATCCACCAGTGTAAACCGAATTTGCAGCCCGACCGGATTGTCCGGTCCACAGGCAAAACACATCGTTGCTGCTTCGAAAGCCTCTTGTTCGCTCAACTCAGTCTCCTAGGTCGATTTAGCCGCGATCATCTCGGGGTAAATTGGGCGCCATCGATAGGCTTCGATACGCTCATTCAGCGTCGCTAGGTCAGTTTGTGAGGCGACACCATCGCTCATTGCCCTTGTGGCTGTGGCCAGTGCTACCTGACCGCAAATATTCCACAGGCGTGACACCTCCGGCATGAGACAACCTTCTGCAATCTCGTCATCAGTCAGACTGTCCGCGAGTGCCTGTGCTGATGACGCGATCATCCCATCGGTTACTTCACTCGCACCCGCCACGATAGCGCCAAGCCCAAGTCCGGGAAAGATAAATACGTTGTTTGCCTGACCGATACGTTGCATTCCACCACGCATCGGTACGGGATCAAACGGACTGCCCGTAGCAACCAGGGCTTTACCACCGGTCCAACGAAGAACGTCCTCCGGTATTGCTTCGCTAATCGAGGTTGGATTCGACATCGGCAGAATGACGGGCCGTGCCGTTACTGCCGCCATTGCCTCAACGACGGCTTGATCAAAGGCATTGAATTGTCCGGAGGTCCCAATGAGCACGGTCGGTTTGTAGGCCTCAATAACACTTACCAAATCGTTAACATTCTCGCCTTTCAGATCTAGCTCGGCAGCCAAGTCCTTCGGCCATGCGAGTTCAGCCTTATAATCGGTAAATTCTCGCTCAGCCGTCAATATGCCGCGACTGTCCATTGCGAGCACTGACTTGCTTAGGTTTGCACCGGACAAGCCCTGGTCTTCTAATCCATTTAGGATCATCTTGGCGATACCGTATCCAGCGGCGCCTGCGCCATAGATCAGGATACGATTGTCTTTAATGTCAGTGGCCGTAATCTTGCAGGCAGCCTGAATACAGGCGTAGGCCACCGCGCCTGTGCCTTGAATATCGTCATTAAATGAGGGAATGGTCGCTTTGTAACGATTGAGCACGGTCAACGCGTTGTCTTTGCGAAGGTCTTCCCATTGAATCGTTACCCTCGGAAACACCGCTTTGGCTGCAGCAACGAACTCGTCGACCAAAGATAAATAAGCATCGCCACGCAATCGCTTGTGCCGCCAACCCAAATACAGGGGATCATCGAGTAAATCCTGATTATTAGTGCCCACATCGAGACTGATAGGCAACGTATGCGCTGGGTGGATACCGGCACTTGCACAATACAAGGATAATTTTCCGACGCTGATTGCCATACCCCCGGCGCCTTGATCACCAATGCCAAGGATCGCTTCGTTGTCAGTGACAACCATCAATTGCACGTCGGAGAATGGCGCTGCGTTGCGTAGCACTTTCTCAATGCGGCCAACATGATGCGGTGTGATCCAAATCCCACGCCCCCGCCGAAATACTCGACTGAAATATTGAGAGACCTTACCGACTGTCGGTGTGTAGACAATCGGCATCAGCTCTTCGAGATGATCCTCCAGCAATTTGTAAAAAAGATGCTCATTCCGATCCTGCAGCGCTGCCAGCCCGATGTGTCGGCCCATCGGATCCTTATTGAACATGATCGATTTGAAAACGCGCTCCGCTTGCGTCTCAATGTCGCTTATCCGCGCGGGCAGCAAGCCCTCCAAACCAAATTGTTTGCGTTCAGCGTCAGTAAAGCCCGTTCCTTTGTTGTACAAAGGATAGCGGAGCAAAGAGTTCCCACGTTTGGGCACCTTCAGCTGATGCTTGTCACCGTCTCGTGTGAGATCGTACTTATCCATGAATTGGGATCCTGCTTAAGGAACTTGTTGATTGATTTCGATATTAACCGCGTTCGAAATCGCAGGCTCTATGGTGTCCTGACCATACCAATCACCACTAGCGGCGATGGGTTGTCCCGTCATAGACACGCGCGCGACGATTTCCAATCGTTCAAAACCCGATAGCACTCGACCGGGAATCATCGCATCGCTATCGCTGATGTGTATTTCTGCCGGCAGCTCTGATAACTGACGTCGAACGGCTGCGATCGGAGGCCGCGGCTGTGCCGGATCACGCGCAATTATAAAGACGGTGGTGTTCGGAATACTGGCCGCAAGCGCCATTTCGCCCAATGAAACATTTACCGTGACTACCGGCGCGCCGCCGCCCGCAAGATCGGGCGCGGGGATCGATGCGACACTCGTGCCACGCAACTCGGCGATTTGCTGTCGCAGTATTTCCTGAACATTAATCGGTGGTGACGTTGCAAGAAGCGCTTCCCAACGATCCGCGCCAAGACTCTTGTTACCGCGTTCTACCGCCACCATGCCGCCATAAAAAAGCGCCTTAGGATTGTTTGGTTGTAGAACTAACGCGTTCTCAAATAAGTCACCGGCACGACCTAATAGCGCTCGGTCATCGCTGTACAACACCGCCTCACCAAGGTCCGATAAGGTCTGACTATCCTGCGCCGATTCAAGCGCCACTGCTTTTTCGAACGCGGCAATAGCACCTGCAAAATTTCGCATGGAAAAATATGATCGTCCGAGCATTTTCCAACCCGCCAAGTCATCCGGGTTTTCCTGCAATCGGCTGGAAAGTGACGCGACCATACCATCGATGTCTGGCGCCGCATCCGCGGCAGCGGAGCTGTCCGGCGTGCCGTTTTCCACATAAAGCCCGGCGGATACACCCCCGACTAATACAGTAGCCACAACAATGGTCGCAGATAGTTTATTCTGGCTACGATACAACGGCACGACCACAAACATGACCGCAACAAACAACATCGCCCCAATTACAAACCAGAGCATCGCCTAGCTCGTTACCTGGTCGATTTCGTCATCATCTACATCGAGTGGCATCGTCATGCGTTTGGATATCACACGCGCCGCTACGATTCCGCCGATGAGCAAAAATAGGCCAGGGGCGATCCACAATAATAGGGAAAACCCGCTCATAGGCGGTCGGTAGAGCACGAAATCGCCGTAGCGCTGCACGAGAAACTCAAACACCTGGGCATTAGTTTTGCCTTCGCTAAGTAAGCGACGAATTTCTCTGCGCAAGTCACTGGCAATCTGAACATTAGAGTCTTTAATCGTTTGGTTTTGACACTGGACGCAGCGAACTTCAGAAATAATTTCTACATAACGGGCCTGCATTTCGTCATCTTCAAAGGCTCTGCCAGTATCGATAGCCCACACAGACCACCCGACTAGCAAAAATATGACACCGAGAAACAAACGACTCACGGCTGATTACCTTCTGCAGCAACGATTGCAGGCAAGAAATCGTTTTCCCATGCGTCGCGACTCAACGGGCCCAGATGCTTTAAAAGCACGCGCCCATCCTTGCCTATCAAAAAGGTTTCTGGCGCACCGTACACACCCCAATTTATCCCTGTGACGGAATCAGCGTCGAAACCGGAGGCGACATAGGGATCACCTAGCTGACTCAGCCACTGCAGCGCCGGTTCGCGTTGATCACGCCAATCGATACCATAAATTGGCACGTCCGAGGTGCGCGACAATTCCATTAAAAACCCATGTTCCTGACGACAGCCAACACACCAAGTTGCCCAAAAATTGACAATTGCGACCTCGCCATCATAGGCCTGATTACTGATTCGTTCATTTGGCACCTTTAGCCGCGGCAAATCGAAATGCGGCGCCTCTTTACCCAAGAACGGCGACGGCAATTTCTTTAGGTCGCGCTCCGGGTCCAATCCCTTAATGAATACCCCTACCAGCAAACCGAATGCGATCAGCGGCACCACAAACTTAAGCATTACGCAGGCTCTCCCTGCTGAATCCTGACGCTTTCTTTTTGCGTCGCCGTTAAACGATAACGGCGGTCGCTTGCTGCAATCAAACCGCCAAGGGCCATGATGAAGGCACCCAACCAGATAAAGCGAATAAGCGGTTTGTACTGCAGGCGCACACTCCAGGCGTCGTTCCCCAACGGATCGCCAAGCGCGACGAATAAGTCACGATTCCAGCCCGCATCAATTCCGGCTTCCGTCATCGGACTTTTTTGGACGAGATAGGTGCGCTTTTGCGGCCGGACCTGACCGATGAAATCACCATCCTTGTATATATCGACCTCGCCCTCAAGCGCTTGGTAATTCGGCCCGGTAGTATTCTTTAAGCCGCGCAACTCGAACTCATAACCCGCAACATTTTCCCTGTCGCCGATTCGCAAACTTCTGTCAGCCTCTACCGTGAAGGCAGACACAACGGTCACGCCGAGAACAAAAAATCCAACACCGAAATGGGCAACCGACATACCAATTGCGCCGCGTGTGAGTGCCACGGAACCGGCGCCACGCTTCCATGAACGAATCGGATCAATGACCGATGCAAGCATGACCCATATTGCGGCAATTGCACCAACTGCCAGCATTACGCTTGTGCCACCGTAAAATATTAACGGAATCAGGATGCCGACAACCACAGCAACCATGGCCGGCAGTCGCAATTTATTCACGAGCGCCTTCGGCGCCTGGTTACGCCACGCGGTATGCATGCCGATCGCCATCAATAGAACTAACGGAACCATAGGAATAGCAAAGGCAATCTCGAAGTACGGTGGTCCAACAGAAATCTTGCTGCCGTCCAGCAGCTCCACAAACAAAGGTGCCAGTGTCCCGCCCAATATTAGTGCAGTTGCGATTACCAGGAGAACGTTGTTAAGCACTAAAAACGTCTCGCGTGATACCGGGCGAAACCCGGCTTCTGAATCCATGCTGGGTGCTCGCCATGCATACAGCACGAGCGCACCGCCGATGACGATCCCAAGAAAGGCCAAAATAAACAAGCCTCTTTCGGGGTCAACCGCGAACGAATGAACGGAAATCAGAATCCCCGAACGGACCAGAAAAGTGCCAAGCAAACTCAGGGAAAATGCCGAAATCGCGAGCAACAGCGTCCAGCTTTTGAATAAGCCACGCTTTTCAGTCACCGCCAGCGAATGAATCAGTGCTGTGCCGATTAGCCAAGGCATGAACGATGCGTTTTCAACCGGGTCCCAAAACCACCATCCGCCCCAGCCGAGCTCGTAGTAAGCCCACCAACTGCCTAACGCGATACCGACAGTGAGGAAAAGCCACGCGGATGTCGTCCAGGGCCGAGTCCAGCGAGCCCATTTTTGATCAAGATCTCCGCTGATCATTGCAGCAATCGCGAAGGCGAACGCAACTGAAAAACCAACGTAACCAATGTAGAGAATGGGCGGATGTATTGCCAAACCGGGGTCTTGCAGAAGCGGATTCAGATCAGCGCCATCGGCAGCAGCTGGCAGAAGTCTTTCAAAGGGATTGGACGTAAGCAAAGTGAACAAGAGGAAACCGAAACTCAAGCCGCCCATAACAGCAATCACGCGCGCACTAAATTTCTCAGGAAGCTCGGAGCTATATCGGCAAACCAAGACCGTCCAGCCCGCTAACAACAGCACCCATAACAAAAGGGAGCCTTCATGTGCGCCCCATACAGCAGATATTTTGTACGCCGTTGGCAAAGACAACTGCGAGTGGCTTGCAACATATAAAACAGAAAAGTCACTTTGCAGAAATGACCAAGTGAGGCAACCGAATGATATCGCAATAAAAACAAACTGGCCTACCGCCGCGGGTCTAGCTACCCCCATCATTGCTTGATCATTACGATGCGCGCCTAACAATGGCAAAGCGCATTGGCAAATCGAAAGCGCCAGCGCCAGTATCAGCGCAAAATGTCCAACCTCAGGAATCATTGTTTAGCCGCCTCGCTCTTGCTAATTGCTTCCTGCGCTGCCGCAGCTTTCGCTAACGAATCTGCGACCTCCGGTGGCATGTAATTTTCATCATGCTTGGCAAGAACTTCATCCGCAACAAATGTACCGGAATCATTCAAACGACCATGCGCCACAATGCCTTGGCCCTCCCGAAACAGGTCAGGCAGGATGCCCGCGTAATTAACGGTTAGTTTGCTAGTAAGATCTGTGAGGTCGAAAGCAACCATGAGCTCTCCTGGCGCACGTTGAACACTGCCTTCAACCACAAGGCCACCGACGCGAAAATTTCGATCAGCCGGGTAATTGCCTTTCTCAACCTCGGAAATCTCAACAAAGAACATCATGCTATCTTTGAATGCTTGCAACGTCAGCATCGCAGCGATGGCGATACCGGCCACCGTAAGGCCAACGGCCAGCATTCGTTGTTGTCGTGGTTTCACGATTTCGCTTCCATCGCACGAATTCGATGCCGAACGTCATTAATCGCTTTGGTATGTCGCACCGGTCCGCCAACTATACAAACAGCCAACACAATGATCGTCAGGCCATAGGCACCCCACACGAAGTTTCCGTAGCCGCCCATCGCTAAAACTTCCATCATGTTGTACCTCCATCGCCCAGCAACAATTCACGGACCCATCGGGCACGATATTCCCGATACAAGACTTCTGTACGGACACGCCCCAAGAGCAAGGCACCAAACAAAAATGTGAAACCCAAGATCATTGCCAGTAAAGGATAGAGCATGTCCGGCGCCATGGCGGGACCTCCTTCACGAACGAGCGTTGGACCCTGATGCAAAGAGCTCCACCATTCAACCGAAAAATGAATGATCGGGACATTTACCACCCCAACAAGCGCCAATACCGCGCTCGCCTTGTCAGCTTTAGCGATATCGTCGATCGACGCCCTCAGCGCCATGTAACCGATATACAGAAACAACAGGAGCAATTCCGATGTGAGTCTTGGATCACCCCACTCCCACCAAGTTCCCCACATCGGCTTACCCCAGATAGAACCGGTCGCCAGCGCGAGGAACGTAAACCATGCGCCCAAGGGTGCGGCAGCAGCGGCAACAGCATGCGAGAGCTTTATTCGCCAGATCAGACCGATCCCGGCCGATATGGCCATGATCGAATACGCCATCATCGACAGATAAGACGCTGGCACATGCACATAAATAATGCGAAAAGCATCACCTTGCTGGTAATCCGCCGGCGCGACAAAAAGGCCGGCAAATCCGCCGTAGCCAATACAGGCAATGGCGATGACCGCAAACCACGGCACAATCTTTCCAGCAAATTGATAGAAATGTGGTGGTGAAGCCAGTTTATGAAAAAATTTCCACATAAATTCAGAAAGTCACTCGTTGCTGATCCTTAAAGCTGCGGCCGTGGCGAATGGTGCGAGGGTTAACGCCAACATGCAATAGGCTGCAAGGAAGTAGACACCCGCAGAAACGGCATCGTCTGAGGTGGAAAGAGATACCGTGCGCGCACCAAAAATGAGGACCGGCATCGCCAAGGGAAGAATTAGTAGGCTGAGTAACGCTGTTCCTCGATGCAGACCGACCGTGAGCGCTGCACCAATGGAACCAAGCAGGCTCAGACTCAGGGTGCCGAAGAACAAGGTCACGGCCATAACCTTGATTGACTGATCTGGCATATGAAAACTAATCGCAACCAAAGGCGAAATTACGACCAGTGGCAAGCCACTCACCATCCAATGACCTATTGCCTTTCCGAGCGCAAGCACGGTTAACGGCTGGGGACTCAGCAATAGTTGATCCAGACTCCCGTCTTCAAAATCACTCACGAATAAGCTGTTCAGTGACAGCAATGCCGCTAGCAACGCGGCAACCCAGATGACCCCGGGACCGATGCTGCCAAGTTGCTCAGAACTTGGGCCAAGCGCAAGCGGGAACAATGTGCTCACCATGGCAAAGAAAAACAAGGGATTCAGTACGTCACCGGGCCGTTTCCACGCCAGCAGGATATCACGACGGACGATGCCAACGAATCCCGACCATAAAGATGGCACCAGAGGACGGGTATCGGTCATGAAAGGGATACTCTCTTAACATCACCAACGATCTCTAATGGCTGGTGTGTCGCTACGATGGCAGAACCACCATTGGCTAGGTGCTCAGATAGCACAGCATCGACCAAACTACGGCCAGCCCCATCAAGATTGGTAAAGGGCTCATCCATCATCCACACCCGGCCCTTTGATAAGAGCATACGAGCAAGGGCTACACGTCTTTGCTGCCCGGCGGATAATGACCTCAATGGCAGCTCAGTTAACAAGTCTAAACCGAGACGGGCCAGAACCGCCATTACCGAGCCTTCGTCAAACGAATGCAGCGACTGCTCGAAGCGCAGGTTTTCAAGGAGGTTGAGATCGTCCTTGAAACCGACTTTGTGAGCGAACCACGTCAGATCGGCACGAAATGCCTGATAGTGCCCATGCAACGGATTGCCTTCCCAATGTATCTCGCCCTGCTCAAACTCAAGCAATCCGGCAATACCCCGTAACAGACTGGTCTTGCCACTACCGTTGCTACCCTCAACAATTAGCAACTGACCCGGATTTAGCGCAAATTCGAGCGAATTGAATAAACACTTATCGCCCCGAAACAAGCACAAGTCGTGTCCTGATATTAAGAAATTCAAACGCTTAGCTCCGCTTTCTCATGTGGATCAATAGATTGTTCAACCTGTAACAATGTTTGAAACTGTTCAGAATCATATGGTAAGTCATCATACATAAAGTGAAGTTGTCAAAACATGCATTGGCCATTGATTTATAACGAATCATCCTAAGCTGATTGCATGGCTTCGGACCCAACCGTAGACTGATCGGCCCAGTTAGTCGCACTCTGAAAGGATGCGCCAAGTAACTGTATCAGAATCATAATTAGACTATTCGTACCGGGTTCAAGTTTATGGAGTTAGCCGCAGCCGGCCTCAAGGAACAGCCGTTCCGTGCACACGGGAGACCTCTGGTCTTCGTGGGATACGAGGGTCAGCAAAAAGCGTTCGATTTTCTCGCAGAAACCTGCACATATAATTCCGGCATGGCCCTTTTCCAGGGGCCCTCCGTTTTTGGCAAAACCACCCTGCTACGGCAATTTGCTGCCGAGCACTAGACACTCTGTTCTATCGCGGTCGTCGACGGCGCGAACCTGAATACGACTGCGCTGCTGGAGCAAATCCTGCGTGAATACGGCTACGAGTACCAATTTGACTCGGTGAATGAGTTACTTGGCATGCTGACTGTCTTCATCCGGCAGCAGACCGTCACCACAATGCCGCCGCTGCTGATCGTCGAAAATAGTCACGAGATGAATCCAAGCGCGCTGCACGTGCTGTGCCAATTAGCCGCAATCAGAATCCGTGAGAAATTTGCGCTCAAAATTGTCCTGGCGAGCAACCGACCCATCAACTACATCCTCCGCGGTCCTGCGATGGAGTGCATGCAGAAACGCCTGACGGGTGACTTTCACTTGCAGCCGTTGACGATGGCCGAAACCAACGACTATCTGTACGCAAAAATGCGCCATGGTGGTTGCCTCGAACCAGATCGTGTCTTTCCTGAAAGAACTTGCGACGAATTATATAAGTCGTCCGGCGGTTGGCCTGGCACAATCGATCGATTAGCGCTGCTCGCGCTCGCCAGCGCCAAGAAATGCCCAATCGGAATGAAATGGGTGGAGCATCCGTCTATTTCCGCGCCAACAAACGTGAGTAGCGACTTCATAGAACCAGAAGCTGGCAAAAATGCTGGACGCGAATATCCACTCTTATTCGTCACTCATAATGGTAGGGGCTCGAGAAAATAAAGTTTCAGGGGTCGGGATTGCTCGTAGGACGGTCGGCACACAACGACATAACGGTTGAGAGCAAATTCATCAGTCGCCACCACATGCTATTGGTTCGAAGCGGCGAATCAACTTTATTGATGGATTTAAACAGTGCGAATGGTACCTACGTGAATTCGTGGCGGGTGTCGAATCAGGTTCTGCAAAATCAAGACGTCATTACGATTGGTGAACACGGCTTGAAGTTTGTGCATGCAAGCGCGCAGGATCGCGAGGTTCTGGAAGCAACACAATTTGACTACACGGTTGTAATGAGTTCGATGGCCGATATGCGCCGAATTCTGGCCAGAGAAAGCGCCGAACTAGTACCGGCGCCAGAACGTCCATCTGAATTGCCGCGAGACCCTTAACCGTCCGACTCGATGACGTCCAACGGCAGCTGATGCTGCGGCACCAGCGTTTCACGGTAATAATTTTCTTTAAAGTGTTTGCGACACATCGAGACGTATCGATCGTTGCCGCCAATTTCGACCTGCGAACCCTGCGTTATCGCATTCCCGTCTTCTGCTAAACGAATGACCATAGTCGCCTTGCCCCCACAAAAACATATGGCCTTTAATTCCTTGATGTTATCCGCCCAGGACAGTAGATATTTGCTGCCTATAAAAGGCTCGCCCTGAAAATCGGTTCGTAGTCCGTAGGCCAGAACCGGAATGTTCAACTCGTCAGTCACATCTCCGAGTTGATGGACCTGCTCTTTGGATAGGAACTGGGCTTCGTCTATCAATACGCAATGCAAAGGTCCTTCATTGACGCGCGCAGCGATGCTCTTGAATAAATCCTGATCAGTCGCGAACGTAATGGCTGCCGCTTCAAGCCCTATCCGGGAGGTTATCTTCCCTACTCCGTAGCGATCATCAAAATCAGGCGCGAGCACCAGCGTCTGCATGCCCCGTTCCCGGTAGTTATAACTCGACTGTAGTAACGCCGTAGATTTCCCGGCATTCATCGAGGAATAATAAAAATAAAGCTTCGCCATAGACCTATCCTAACCGGACACGATGAACCCTGCACGATGTACAAACAAACCGGGTCAGAAGCAAACCGGGTCAGAGCCCGTTTATTGAGGGGTGATTTGACGCAAAAGCTGTTGGCTGCACATGTAGCCGGGCGTGCCGGTGACTGAACCGCACGGATAGACGCCCGACCCACAGAGATAGACATTTTCAAGATCTCCGAATCGATAGAAATTATTCTCTGCATCGGAAGAGTAGTTTCGATCAAAAAAGGTTTGGCCTCCCGTCAACATGGTGTGATCCAGATTGCCGCCGGGAAACAAGAACAATTCCTGTAAATCTTTCGGTGTCAGCATACGAGACCAAACGCAGTCTTCGGGATTGTTTACAAAGGCCAGCACTTTACGCTTCGCCTCTTCCTCGATCTCGGGCAATGCTGCGCCATTATTCGCCAAAGAGAAATTCTTAAAGAAAACCGCAAGACGGTCGTAGGGCTCCGCATGATTCAGCTGACGCATAGCAGCGCCTTCACAATAGATCTGCATGTAGCCCGGCACATAATCGACCCCATCATCGGTCACCGCCAAAGCAGCGCGCTCAAAGTCGGCTAACGAGTCCACATCAAAAATGAATCGAAATGCTGCATCCGAATCGGCAGCATTACTGCCATGCTTCCATTGCACCGGATTCCTGAACATGAGGTTTAGTTTGCCGCTGCTGCCACGAAACTTTTGCTGGCCTGTTTTTTCAAGCTCTGTGTCGGTCCCGACAAGCTTTGTCGCCGTTAGCGGGTCCGTGCCTAGAATCAAGAAATCATAGCTCGCAGTGCGCTCTCGGCCGCTTTCCTCGAAGGTAACAACGTTCGAGTCGGAATCGACATTGATTACCTTACTATCAACATGAATATCGACGCCGAGTTCGGTGTTTATCTCGCCGAGAACTTCGGTAATTCTCCAAATGCCACCCTTTACGAATCCGTAGTACCCGTCGAAAATCGATCCGGAGTCCATCAAGGGAAGCGTGAAAGCTGAGTACAGATCATCAAGTGGCACAGGACCGCTTTCGGTCACGGTCATCGCCATATAGATCTTGCTACGCTCGCTGGTAAAGTAGTGATCTAACAGGCTGCGTGCGCTACCCGATATCCACAAATCCGTGAGCACCTGTCCAAGCACATCGGTCGCTTCTGTTATCGATGGCGGCTTGGCAGCCGCATAACCCGATTGCAAATACTCAACGACTTTCGCCTCATCCGCACGAAACGCTTCGACTTTGCCACGCTCACCCCATTTGGCTGCCAGTTCGCGGTCTAATTCGACAGGGTCTCGATATATCCAAGTGGGTTCATCTTCGCCAGCTATGTGGATCAATTTTGGATGATCCGGTACGAACGTTTTAAGTCGCTGAGCGAGCCCGGTGTCCTTGAACACGAAGTCCTGCATCAGTCCGAGTACAGAGGCGCCGAGCGCATAGTTTTGAGCCTGACCAGCAATCATTGCGCTGTCGGAAATACAGGCACCGCCGACCTTCGACGCTCGTTCAATCATAGAGACCTTGTGACCGGCCCTTTGCAGATAATTGGCGGCAACCAGACTATTGATTCCTGCGCCTACGATAAGAATACTTTTCGATTGCATATTTAGAACTTGGTTCGTCGTTGTCTAAGAGGCCTAAACTTTCACGGAGCATAGCAAGAGCCTCGTTCAAACAGTATCGCCAAAGAAATCATTCCTTAGTCGCGCCGGACATTAACTTAGTTTGTTTTATGTAAAGCCCGCGCGGAACCCTTTCAAGCGAAGAAAGGTGTAAGAGATATAGAGAGTCCTAGTAGCGCCGAGCAGTACCAAGGAGAGATTAATGAGCATGGATGCCTATACAAAAATAAAAAATATAAGCGAATCCCGCACAGAAGCGGAAGTGTTTGTGCCAAGCAATGTGAGTGTCGTTTATTCGCTGAGCGATCGGAAATTTCAGATTGAGCAACAGATATCGTTGGATCTTGATGATTGTGGCGGGTTTAATCCCTACGACACTGCATCGCTCTATAAAAAGCCAGCAGTGACATAAGAACGAATCCCCAATCGACATTCTCTGGTCCAGAACTATTCTCGTGGTTATATTTCAAGGCAACCGGTAAGTTCGACCCTTAGAGCCACATTTCAACGCCAATTGCTAATCCGACGGCTGTTGATCAAGAATAATTGTTACGACTAAGGGGTCGCTC
>Ga0115002_10006117_pt1 | contig 13953 bp, 15 predicted proteins | sample ArcticOcean_MG_C_8_FD_89576 | JGI IMG/M metagenome (GOLD analysis project Ga0115002, IMG submission 89576) | Marine microbial communities from western Arctic Ocean - ArcticOcean_MG_CB11_86 | ecosystem: Environmental > Aquatic > Marine > Oceanic | place: Arctic Ocean: Canada Basin | collected... | reverse complement strand
TAGAATGTCGAATAGCTTGCGGAAATCGGGAGCTCCGCGCACGGCGAAGTATCGATGTAAGTAGCGATGCAGTCGCGCATACTTCCACGGGTTCGATTTACGCGCGGACCGTCGGTTTTTCTTGGCTTGTTTTGACATGGTAAGTGCATCTGGAGTGAAGGCAACCGCAGCATTCGAGAACGCTGGTGCACCTGGGGATCCACATGCGCAGCGTTTGAGACGAGCGGAATTGGAGATAAGTTTTTCCTGCGGCTTGCACGCGAATCTGAGTATTGCTGCGAGAGAATTAATTCTGAAGCAGCAGGTTTTGCGCACAGCGACTAGGGAAACCAAGGTTGTCTTTTGCATTGCGGACGGATTTGTAGATGCACCAATTTGCCGTTGGAGGTTCCGCCGTTGGCGGGCCAATAATTCACAAATTGACGGCGACGGTTAGATCGCCTAGCAATCCAATGTCGAGTCATTTGGTGCCGGGTTCTTTGGTGCCGGGTCTTTTGGCGCCGACACTTCGAAACTCTTCACGAGCTCTGGCGCCGAATGCGATGAACCAGATTGCAATAAGACTTGAGTCGTATGACTAAACCACGAAAAGAAAGGAGTTGTCAAAGAAGTCAACGTTCGCTGGTTAGACGGTGTTTTTCACCGGGAGGTTCGCGCAGTTTGAAAAAGATGTTGTTTGCCAAGACTCTCGTCGCAATGGACGCCGAGTTTTAGAAACTCGAGTCGAACGTTAAGCTTCTTCCATCAGTTCCTGGACGGCTTGCAAATCTTCATTAAATTGGGCAAGCGTTTCTTGGAACAAACGGAGGCGATTTTGGAAGCTAAGCCAGCTGGTGTAGCCGAGGATTGCCCCCAGAATTGCCAGCGGTGAGCCGAGTATCACGAGCCAGTTAGGGACGCCGAGTTGGTACGCGTTGTCGAGGGCAAATGCGGCGGCGGTCAGCAGCACGGGAAGTGATGTGAGCAGGAAAATCAAACCGAGTCCGCCAAAGATTCCGAACCGTTTTGCCAGTGCCAGGTCGTATCGCAATTCCGCTTCCGCCAGCCGTTTTCGCAAGGCCAGCGATTCGGTGACATCGGAAATGGTCGCTTTCCCATCTCGAGCGATCTGTTGCAGCCACGGACGGTTATTCATCCCCGCCCTCCTCGGCTACGCTGTTCCAGGCGGTTTCGTCGCTGCTGTCGGTAGTTTCGCTGTTCGCTGTCTCGTCCGTCGACGGTTGTTTAAACAGAGTGTTGATTAGACGGCTGTAAATTTGCTGCCAATCCCAGTTGCGCCAAGTCGATTCCGTTTGTTCTCGCAAGGGCTGCCACCAAGATTTAGCGGTAGCGAGGGCCGCGGCGGCGAGTCCCATGGTTACGATCAAGCTGCCGACTGGAAAGTCCGTAAAGAGTCGTTTACCAGTCTGGTAAGCGGTAGTTCCTTGGTCGAGATATTTGCTGGCTCGTCGTTGCGCGCGTCGACGAACGCTGCTGATCTCTTGTCTCAGCTGTTGAATGTCGCGAAGGTTTTGGTCGAGCGGCGAGACCATGTGAAGTTTTTACCGAGTTACAAGACTATGTGTTGCGTGACTATGTGTTGCAGGACTATGTGTTGCAGGACTATGTGTTGCGAAGCTTTGGGTTACAGGCTACGTGTTACTGAACGTCTCTAGCGTTTTGATAAACGACCGATGATGAAGCCGGCGATACCGGAGGCGAAGACACCCGCTCCTGGATTCTTTTTGACAAATTCCAATGCGCCATCGACGAGTTCGCCGACGGTGGTTTCGCGGAGTTCCTCAATCTTCTCGGCGGCTTGAACGCGAGCGTGTTCGTATTGTTCTTGAGCAGCTGCGAGTGCTTCGCGGGCCGACTGAACTTGGCTGGCTGCATTCTCGAGTTCGACATTTGCATCGTCGACTTCCGCTGCCTTTTCAGGTGCGGCAGCTGAACTCTGTTCGGTCGCGCTGCTACGCGGATTCTTACTAGCAGTTTTCTTCTTTGCCAAGGTGTTACTCCAACGAGGGTCGATCGTCGAATTTACGAATACGTTCCATTTAGAACGTACCTTAGAGATAACGCATTTCCCAGTGAGAAGGCCTGTGTTTTTCCTGCTGAGTTTGCGATGTTAACGAAAAAAGGCCGAGCAATGATGCTCGGCCCTTGAGGTTTATTCGCTGTGTTCGTTTATATGTCGAGTTTGGCGGAAGACTAGCAAGTCAATTCGTCAAAGTTGCTGTCCATTCCCAGTCGCATCTTCAGTTCCTCGAACTGTTGAAAATACTGTTCGTTGGAAGAGTGGACGTGTTCTGCTTCGGTAATGAATTTCATTTCGTCGTCGCAGTGGACGTTTTGCGACTTGAGAGCGCGATCGTAGCTCTCAAGTGGATTGCCGTAGATGATAAGCAGCTTGTGTTCGTCGAATTGCACTTCTTGTGGGATGTGTGGGTTGAGGACTGCGATGCCAGTGCAGCCATCGTTGAGCAGCAAATCTTCGTAGTCCCACAAGATACTTTGTAGGATTGGCATGTCGATGTGTTCGCGGTAGAGGTCAGTGTGACCACCGCCATCGCGATTGTGGCTGGTCTCGAGTACGACATCGACTTCAGTGCCGAGTTCTTCGATGAGTTCCATGAACAGGTCGAAGAGTGTTTCTTTGGAGGCAGACGCCATCAGAACGGGAACGTTGCTGCCAGCTTCTTCGTCGCGATAGACGTCGTGTCGAAATCCCTGTTTGGGGACGACTTGCAAATCGAACGACGGACGCACAGCATCGGTCAACGAGAAGTTACCGTATTTGGCGACTTCCAGATATGCTTCCAATTCTACTTCACTAAGTTCTTCGAAGCTGCTGTGGTCATGCGTAGCTTCGGCGACGCCTTCGTGAAAAACGTTGCGAAAAAACTGCTTCAAGAAGTCCATGTTTGACCTCGGTATTACTGCGTGGAAATTCTTGGGCACGGCAAGCCGCGATGGAAGTTCGTCACCTAACTCTACGTTACTAATTAATTACGTTTGTTTGCGCTCATGTTGTCTGTTGGGTGGGTGCAGACAACGAAGCAGCCAAGTGTTCTGACTGCCGTCGTCAAATCGCTTGACCGTTACAACCCGTAACAGTCGGGCGATCCGGCGAACCCGCATTGGGAGGTGCCGAACGCGTGGGGCGATGCCGTTCCGTCAGCAACTCTCAACTCTAGCACCGGACTTTCAACGTGCAGGTGATGCCGAAGAAGTTCTCCGAATTTCCCGTCTGATTTCGTTCCAAGTGGAAAAGGAGTGCTCGATTCGTTAACTTTTCGCGTTGTCGTGGCGATTCAGCAACATCGAGAATGCGACGCATGTGGCTAAACGGCAGCAGTTGGAGAAGCAATTCGGCTTTTGTCAACGTTGCGAATACGACACAATGCATATACCCGTGGCGCTGGTGACAACCTTGTGCATTACTTGGCGAATTCCAACAATGCGGGCTGGGTGTTCCCTGCCCCTAAAAAATATTCGACCCTGAAAAAAACTCACCGCCGTGTCCAAACGAAAAGCAGAATCAATGAAGAACAAGTTAGGCCAATTTTGCCTGCGAATAAATGGAACCATGAAACAGACAAATACCTCGGGAATTCACCGCGAAAGTCGTCGTGCTTACTGGACCGTTACCATACTGACCATTTCCATCTGCCTGACATCATTGGGATGCTCCCCTGCGCAGGAGACGACAGTTACGGCACAGCCGCCAACTGGTAAGGTCGAAGTCAACGAATCGACTGACTATTGGGATGTGTATTACATTCAAGACAAGAAGATCGGTTATGGGCACACCGAGATAACTTCGGCGCTCGACAAAAACGGCGCCCCGTTTATCAAAATCCATAGCACTAACTCGATGAAGATGAAACGGTTCGGCGATTCAGCTAAACAAGAGGTTGCAATCGTCAGCATCGAACGCCCCGATGGCTCGCTCGTAAAATTTGCCTCGGAAACGAAACTTGGACCTGTCGTCAATCGATCGACGGGCGAAGTAAAAAACAATGAACTGGAAATTGTCACCGAGACGGCTGGAAAGAAGACGACCAGCAAAATCGATTGGAACAAAAATTACAAGGCACTCTTTGCTCCCGAACAATCCCTGCGGCAAAAACCGATGAAACCGGGACAATCTCGGATGATGCAGTCACTTTTCCCAATTTTCAACAGTATCGCTACAGTGCAGCTCGAAGCGATTGGGCACGAAGAGACCGATGTGCTTTCCGTCAAAAAACGCCTGTTGCGCATCGAAACCACCATCGCGCTCGTTGGAGGAAAATTGGCGATGACGATGTGGGTCGACGAAAAAGGAGAGGCCATAAAGACGTTTACGCCAGGGATTGGTCAGTATTCGTATCGAACGACAAAAGAGATTGCGACTTCGTCGGTGGGAGCAGGTGAATACGACCTCGGGAAATCGACGACCGTTCGCATTGCAAAGCGAATCCGAAACCCTCACGGCACGAAACAAATTAAGTATCGAGCTGTCATTAAATCGGAACCTTCCGAAGCAGCCAGCTCGCGAAATCCGATTGAATCGATTTTTGTGGCTGGACCGACTCAATCGTTTCGCAAGTTAAACGACAAGACGCTCGAACTTCTCGTCCGCTCGATTCGACCCGATAAACCAGCAAAGCTAAAGAAAGCCGATACTCCGCCGACCGACGCCGATCTGGCTCCGAACAACCTCATCCAGAGTGACGATCAACTGCTGGTCAAACTCGCCAATGAAGTTTTGCCAACAGAGCAAGATCCTTGGCTGTTAGTTTGTGCTTTGGAGCGACATGTCGACAATCTAATACGGGAAACAGATTTTACTCAGGCCTTCGCCACAGCAGCGGAAGTCGCTCAATCTCGTCGAGGCGATTGCACTGAGCATGCAGTATTATTGGCGGGGCTTTGCCGAGCTCGACAGATTCCGGCTCGGGTGGCGATGGGTTTGGTCTACTTTGAGCTGAATGGTCAGCCATCATTTGGCTACCACATGTGGACCGAGGCTTGGATTAAGGATCGATGGATGCCGATGGATGCGACGTTAGGCCGTCAGGGAGTGGGGGCAGCTCACATCAAAGTCGCACATTCCAACCTGAATGGTGCCGCCGCATATAGCGCATTTCTCCCGGTTTACAAAGTTCTTGGGCGTTTAGAATTAGAAATCGTGAGCATTGAGTGAATCTTCGATCCAATATATGGCTCCAACCGTAGTACATCCAACGGCTTAAGAGCATTTTGAGCTAGTTGGATTCCATTGCAGCATCCGCTAAGATATTCAAAGTTCTAACGAATACCCATTCGAGGTGTGTGGAACGGTTTTTCCCCGCATTTGCTGTCTAGAATTTATAGCCATATGGAGGAGCCACCATGACAGACCAGGGGGCCAACCAAGAGCGCAAGGGTACACGGGTAACATTCTTGGATCAAACGGGAGCCAAGTCGGTAGAAGCGGTTATCGCTGATACAGTGACCGTGAAGCGGATATTGCCTAACATTATTACTAAAATGAACTTACCTGTGATGGGACCGGACGGTCAGCCGATGAGCTACAGTCTGGACCACAAAGAGGGTGGGCAGCGTTTGCGAGAAGATCAAACGTTGTTAGAAGCTCAAGTTCGCGAAGGCGACCACTTGATCGTCTATCCCGAAATCGTTGCGGGTTAAACAGATTCGTTAAATGAAAAGGCGAGCGACACGTCAGGTTGGCGTCGCTCGTTTACGCGCCAGCGGGGTACTAGAGGGTATCTGGGAATTTCGATCTGGATCTGATAATTTCGATTTGGATCAAAATTCCGAATTGGGAATTCGATTGAATCCCGATCTCATCCCCGGATACCTTCGAGTAAGGTTTACGCCAAGGAGAGAATTATGCGCGAGTCGCCTCGTCTACGCCGACTCCGTACGGATTTAAAAGGAATGGAAGCTCTCCGTGAGGAAAGCTCCATCATCGATTTTGAAGTTCCGGGTCCGTTACACGGAGGTCCGCCGGAGAATTACTTGGTCCGATTTCTCGGAAAAGGTGTTTGGCGGGATGAAAACAGCGAGCAGATTCATGTCCGCGAGCTTCACGAAGTCAATATTCAGCTTGGGGCTTCGTACCCCCGCATGATGCCTGAATTGCAGTGGAAGAGTCCAATTTTCCATCCCAATATTTCTGCCAGCGGCATTGTCTGCCTGGGAGGGTATGGGAAGCATTGGGTGCCAAGTTTGAATTTGGACGAGTTGTGCGTGATGTTGTGGGACATGATTCGTTACCAGAATTACGATATCGAAAGTCCCTACAACCGGGACGCAGCATTTTGGGCAAAGTCGCACGCTGGATTTACATTGCCATTGGATGTGCGACCATTGCGCGACAAAGTTGCTGGAAAGGCCCCGTCGAAGACTGAACCACCCATCACGGCAAAGCCAGTTGAATTGGCTCCAGCTGAAGTGGTTTTTCTAGAGTCGGCCAACGGCGATATTGCCAACGGCGATATCGTCGACGCTGAGATTATTGAGCCCGAAGATCCTGACATTCTCTTCATCGACTAAAATTTATGGTCAATCCGATTCCAAAACCCGTTCCAGTCCAATCCGGCCAAATGTCGGGGCAGACTATCGGTAAAATTTACGACGACGCTTTGCCAGTGTTTATTCACGAGCGGGTGTTGGAGCAGATTATTCAATACTCTGAATCCGATACGACGCGCGAGGTCGGCGGTTTCTTGTTGGGTGGGTATCACACTGATAAACGTCCCTACCTCGAGATCCGGCACTTCGAGCCCGCCATTGAAGCTCGCTCAAACGTCGCCTCGATTACGATCAGTCATCAGGTGTGGGCGCGGTTACATCGGCAACTGGAGGATGATTATCCCAACGAGATACTCGTCGGATGGCACCATACTCATCCGGGGCACGGGGTTTTCCTGTCCGGTTACGACCTGTTTATTCACGAGAATTACTTCGATCAATTGTGGCATGTGGCGTTGGTTGTCGACCCCAAACAAAAAGAGCTTTGTTTCTTCCAATGGCGTGCCGGGGAGATAGTTGATTGCGGATTCGTATGTGTCTCTGATTAGCCGTCTCTGATTTACGCGACTTTTGGATAACGCGACTTCTGGCTAACGGAGCGATACTACAACAGGCATTACAACAGGAAAAACGCATGAGCGACGATACACTCATTATTGATGACAACGACCGATATTCTCGGCTTCGTTTGATTGCTTGGTGGGAACAGGAAAAACTCGTCAACGCAAAAGTCTTGGTTGTAGGTGCTGGCGCGTTGGGCAACGAAGTACTCAAAAACCTCGCTCTCATGGGCGTCGGTTCTGTATACGTCATCGACTTTGATACGATCGAAGAGTCGAATTTGACTCGTTCGGTTTTGTTTCGACATCGAGATTGCGGACGGCCCAAAGCCGAAGCGGCGGCGGAAGCGTTGCGGGACATGAATCCGGACATCAAAGTCTACCCAATGCTGTCCAACGTAATCACTGATCTCGGACTAGGCATGTTTCGGGATGTGGATGTTGTCATCGGCTGCCTCGATAATCGAGAAGCGAGATTGTGGGTCAATCGCAGTTGTTGGAAAGTGACTACTCCCTGGATCGACGGTGGTATTCAAGAGATCAACGGTGTCTGTAAAGTTTTCTCGCCACCGGACGGCGCATGTTACGAATGCGCGATGACCGAAAATGACTATCGCTTGATAAATCTGCGATACAGTTGTCCCTTGTTGCGGCAAGAGGACTTGTTGGCTGGAAAAGTCCCAACGGCGCCGACGATCTCGTCAATGATTGGTGGTTTGCAGACTCAAGAGGCGCTAAAACTGATCCACGGAATGCCAGTCGCGTCAGGGGAGGCGTTGATTTACAACGGCATTGCCAATCAGTTTTACAGCACCAAGTTCCAGCATCGCGAAGACTGCATGAGTCACGATACGTATCCCGAACCGGTCGAACTCGACTTCAAAGCAGCCGAAACTACGGTGCGACAATTATTCGACGCGGTTCGAGAGCAGGTTGGCAGTGGTCCGCTGCAACTAAATCTCGATCGAGACCTCGTCGTGTCGGTGAATTGTGTGACGTGCGACTACCACAAAGACGTCATGCAGGCTCTGCAGTCCGTGGGAATGAAACAGGCCGAATGTCCCAAGTGCGGCGAAACCGCTCGCCCAAATATTGAGCACACTGTGACCGAAGATTCCGATTGGCTCGATTTGCCGCTGAGCGGTGTGGGTGTTCCTGCCTACGATATCGTGCGAGTGTCGGGCGCGGATAGTGAACTGTTCTTTCTATTGGCTGGCGATCGTGAAAGTGTGATGGGGTAACTCATGGACATGGACATGGAATTTGGCGAACTGGAAGAAGATGCTCCCGATGAGTCTCTTCGACCTGATCAGAATAAGCACTTCTGTGTCGTCGGCTACGATTCTCCCTCGAGCGAAGACATGCCGATTTACGTCGACATTGACGTAATGCGAGATATGGAATTGCACGCATTGTCCGATATGAATGTCGAGCTGGGCGGGGTGTTATTGGGGGGCCAATACATCGACGAAGATGGTCGGCCCTTTGTCGTCGTTTCGGACAGTTTACGAGCCAAACATTACGAGAGTACTAAGGGTAGTTTTAAGTTTACTCACGATACTTGGTCGGAGATTTCCCGCGAGCGGGACGAGTTTCCCGATGATCTCCAAATGGTTGGCTGGTATCACACTCATCCCGACTGGGGAGTGTTCTTATCCGGGATGGATATGTTTATCTGCGACAACTTTTTCGCTCGTGAATTAGATGTCGCCTTAGTCATCGATCCCTGCCGTCAAGATCGTGGGATGTTCCAGTGGACTGGCAATCCTGAAGATCGCATCCGCAGAACAGATGGCTTTTTTATTACAGCGTCCAGGTTTCGCGAAGTCGAACTAGAGCAATACATAGCGCAACTAGAAGGTTCAACGATGGCACACGATCCTCGCTTTGCAAGTCAAGGTTTTTCCGCTCCCGTGGTCAATGTTACGGGCAATCGAGAGCAGCCGTGGCAGGGAATTGCAATCATCGGCATTCTCGTAATTCAGCTCAGTTTTCTCGCTTTGATCGGCTGGAAAATGACCATGGTTGCCGAAGAGAAGAAGCCTAACGACGAGATCGCCAAGATCGAAAAGAAACTCGAAGAAATGGTCGCGTTGCGAAAAGAACGAGAGGACCTCGATGCCCAACGCAAGTTGCTCGATAGAATCGTCGGTAAACTTCCAGGGGGTGGGGCTGGAGTCGTCGAAGACCTCAACGATGCAAATCGGCGACTCGCCAAGGCAGGCGTCGACACTCGGAGTCGCGACGATCGAATTTTGGTGTTGAAAAGCAAACTCGAAATCACGGTCCGCGAGTTGGAAAAAATAGACGCCAGCTTCAAATCCTTGGACAAGAGTCATGTGAAAGTTCGGAAGTCTTACAGCAATTTGCAGGACAAGAACAAAGACCTTGAGGAAAAACTCAAGAAATTAACATCGCCGGAAGAAGGAAAAGATACTGGTCGGCTCGCTTGGCTACGAGCAAATTGGATTTATGTCGCGGGTGGAACCATTTTGTTGATGGTTGTCGGTGGAATTGCAGTTTTTGCGGGGCGCAAGGAAGAATTGCCGTTCACTCAGGCTGTCGTCGACAATCAAGAGGAAGCAACGACGAATAACCAAGAGGAAGACGCCGAAGGAGACTCCCCTAACTGAGGGGGAGCCAACTTAGGTGATGTTGGCCATAATGGATACAGAGATTGATAGAGGAGTCTACTCTTGCCTTCAAACACACGCGACGAACGATTAGTACACGATCTGCAGGTCATGCAAAAACTTGCCGAATCGAGTGTCATCGTCGATTTCGAATCTGAAGGTGATCCGCCCGAAGAATTTACGGTTACCTTTCATGGGCGCGGCGTGACTCGCGCCAGCGGGTTGAACGTTGAACTCGAATTTGTCGAGAAACACCAATTCGAGATTCGATTGCCGTTCTCCTACCCGCAACGGGCCCCTGATATTCGCTGGCTCACACCGATTTTCCACCCCAATATCTCCAATAGTGGTTTCATTAATCTGGAGGAGATCGATATCGAGTGGGATAAGGACATTAATCTAGATGTTTTATGCGAACGATTGTGGGATGTCGTCCGTCTAGATTTTATGAACCTTGGCCGTTCGACAAACTACGCCGCATGTAATTGGTTTGAAGAGCAAACAGAACTTCAGTTGCCTTTGGATCAGCGGCGGTTGCGGGAAACAGCGGCGCCGTCGCGATCGAACGTTGTTCGGTATCAGCGACGTGGCGAAAAAATTGAAACTGGAATTCGACCAGCCAACAACGACGAAGTGCTGTTTATTGGTGAGGAAACGCCCAACGCAATTCCTCGACCGCCACAGCGACGACAATCCGGCCCGGTCATTCCTCGACGCAGGTCGACGCCGTCAAACGATGACGACGTTTTTTATATTGGTGACGAAGAATAAAGGACCCACTGGTGGAGTGCCTGGTAGTCTTCCTAATTTTGGTTGCAGCCATTGTGGCAATAACTTTCTCGTTGTCATCATCGAGTGGGTCGGTGAATGCTGCGTATCGGAAGCTCGGAAAGCACTTTCACGGACGAGTTAGAACTGGTGGTTGGTTCAGCTATACTCGCCTCGTCTTCAAATACGGAGCAACCGAAGCTCGATTGCAGACCCGTCGACGCAATGGTCGAGTCGTTACCGAATTGGTGATCGACTGGCCGCTAGCCGATTACTGGTGCCGAATTATCAGTGCAAAGCGCAACGTCAAAGTTCCTCGTCGATTGCACGAAGTAACTGCCGCAACGCAATTGTGCTCGCCTTATTTTCGCGTTTTCAGCGACGATGCTCAGTCGGCTCAGTTAATGCTGACCGATGGAGTTCAATGGCAGCTCCGCAATCTGGCTCGCAACTCGTTTGGCCGCGACCTGCTTGTCGAACTCGCCGTCGACCGCATCCTCTTCCAAATCGACGGCTACGTTTGGCGGTACGATACGGTGATGAGCTTTATGGAAAGCGCTTTGGAGTTTTACGACCAAATAATGCTCACTCGCTGTGAGGGAATTGACTTCGTCGACGGCGAAGAAATGACGACGTTGAGCGACGGTAAGTGCTCGGTGTGTGGTGAACAAGCAATTGGCGATTTGGTCTTTTGCAAGCGATGTAAGACACCCCATCACCGCGAGTGTTGGCACTACAATGGCATGTGCACGATTTACGGATGCGGCGAAACGAATTTCGTCGTCCCCTCAATCGCTTCGCGCATCGACGCTCCACACGAACAACTCGTTCCTCAAAACGATCTGCCCGAAACCGCGCCGGCCCAGGTGCCAACCCCTGGCAGAGAACTGAGCCGCGCAGTAACAGATGAATCCGAGCACGGCGAAGACAATGGTACGCGGAGCGGGCTGAGCGACCAATCCGGTGACGATTCGGAAATCGCCGAACGGGCAGATAGCGAACGGGCAGATAGCGAACGGGCGGGAGCCGACGATTCAGAAACCGATGAGGGCTCGATCGACGGCCCTTCTGATTCCGTTGGCGATAGCGCTGTTGGGGACGTCGCGATGTAGACACGGTTGTCGTAAAATACGAAGCTGTGTTGTCGCGGTTCCTCTTTTTTCGTGCTCTAGCAGAGTCGGTCTTTTCTATGGGTGAATTGTTACTCTTCGCGAATCAAAATCTCATGCCATTTACCATTGTGGTGATTATTGGCATGATCTTTTTCGTCGCCTTGGTAGTCATGGGGATGAATAACAATCGCGCGATTGAGACTGGATTTGAGGGGATAGCTCAAAGGCTCAATGGGCAGTACATCAAGATCGGCTCGTATAATTACCCGATGGTCCGATTCGTTCACCGCGGCGCTCACGGTCTGTTGGATGTTGAACGCCGCAAGAAGGGGAAAACTCGGTCGTCTTACACTCAAGTCCGCATACGTTGGCCGAATCCACAGACTCGCTGCGAAGTCTATCCACAGACCTTTGCTCGCACTCTCGGCAAGTTCTTTGGAATGGAAGACATCGAGATCGGCTCAAAGAAGTTTGACGATCGATACATGATTACTGGCGCCAACTTAGAAATGGTGCGGGCGTTGTTGACCCCAGCGGTTCAAGGTCATATCGATCGACTTTATTTTCTGATGAGTGTTAACGATATCTACGTTCGCTTTAGTGGCAGCGAAATGTTGGTGAAGAAACGGGGGTTATTGACCGACCCGCAACTCTTGGCGGAATTTGTTAATGTTGCCATCGAACTTTACGATGAGGCTTTAATTACAGAGGTAGCAGGAATCGAATTCATTTCTGCTGACGAGGCGACTCTTAGCGAAGTGCAGCCAGGCAAGGCAACTCCCGTGTGTCAGATCTGCGGCGATGAGATTGTCGAAGATAAGGTCGAGTGTAGATCGTGCAAGACGCAGCATCACGGCGATTGCTGGCAGTACTACGGCGCGTGTTCAACTTACGGCTGTGGCGAAACGAAGTTGAGGTAACAGTTGGAAAACGGATCTTTTGCGTTGGCACTTGTTTTTTCGATCGTATTTACCACGGTTCTCATCGTTTGCGTCGTTGCGATCTACGAAAAGTTTTACAAGTTCGCGAACGACAAAACTGGCGAATGGGATTCTCCGTTCTTGAATCTAGCACGACGTCATAAGGGGCAATTTGTTCCGCAAGCTGGTCACGGTTATCCTCGCACCCGTTTTGAGCACAACGGAGCCCGAGTGGTCGTTGACGTCGAGTGTCGAGCGAACCGTAAGATTCAGGCCTGCTACACTCGAGTTCGAATTCATTGGCCGATCCCATTGATGCGTTGCGAAGTTTATCCACAGAATTTCACTCGCACCATTGGGACTTATCGAGGAATGTCCGACGTTTTGATTGGTGTCCAGCTGTTTGATGATCGTTACATGATCACCAGTTCCGACAAGGAAAAAGTAATGACGCTGCTGCGGCACGACGCTCGCAAAGTCATCGACGAATTGTACGAATTCAAAGTTGGCAACGACATTTACGTGCGAATTAGCGGTGGCGAATTTCTTGTGAAGCGACCGGGCGTGTTGGGAGACAGGGAGACGCTCGACCGCTATGTAAACTTGTGCCTGGACTTGTTCGATGCTTGCCTGTCGACGCAGAAGCATGGGATCGAGATTATCGCACCTGGTGATAGAAAAGATTCGGATCCTGGCGAGCCACCGATATGCCAGATTTGTGGCGATGAAATCGTCGACCAAAGTGTGGTTTGCACTGCTTGCGAAACACCACATCATGCCGATTGTTGGAAATACTACGGCGCTTGTTCTACCTATGGATGCGGTGAAACGAACGCAAAATGATGGCGTCGTGATGACGCTCTCTAAAACTGGCAAGAGCCACCCTGCCATTTCAGTCTCAATCTTAGTCCCAGTGTTTGGCGATACTGGCCAACAGCGCGTCGATAGTCTCTTCCTGTATCGTGTGCGGGGGTGACCAGTCGAACCATTGAAAGTCTCCGTGTTCGGTGAGTTTCAAGTCGACTTCGCGACGAAGAGTGGCAAGATAATAGAGCACTGTTTTATGGGCTGTCACCGGTTCGCCGAACCGTTTTTTGTAGGTGACATCGTATTCAATGGTAAAAACGAAATCTGGGTCCATTTCGATGTCGTCAATTGTGACACCAGTCTCTTCTTCCATTTCGCGCAACGCGCACTGCATGTCGGTCTCACCAGGATCGACGTGACCTTTGGGCAGGTCCCAGCGATTTGGGTGTTTCAACAACAGAAAACTCAAACTTGGTTCTTTTCGAAAAAGAACGACTCCAGCCGCGCGGGTCTCTTTCATGGAAGTGTCGCAATTCCTTTTGCTTGGAATCGTTCCTTTAGCAATGTCTCGATTAGCAATGTCTCGATTAGCAATGTCTCGATTAACAATGTCTCGATTAACAATGTCTCGATTAACAATGTCTCG
>Ga0115002_10006116_pt1 | contig 13953 bp, 13 predicted proteins | sample ArcticOcean_MG_C_8_FD_89576 | JGI IMG/M metagenome (GOLD analysis project Ga0115002, IMG submission 89576) | Marine microbial communities from western Arctic Ocean - ArcticOcean_MG_CB11_86 | ecosystem: Environmental > Aquatic > Marine > Oceanic | place: Arctic Ocean: Canada Basin | collected... | reverse complement strand
GAGGGACGCCCCGCCCGATCTTTCGGGCTGCATTACGGATGTCCCTGGTTTCATGCTGGGGCACTGTGAAAATCAGGAAGCCATGACCGGCCTCAGCGTGCTCATCTGCCCGCCTGGGGCGGTCGGCGCCTGCGAGCTTCGGGGAACGGCTACTGCCACGCGCGGGATAGATGCCTTGAGATCCGAGCACCTGGTCGGCAACGTGGACGCCATCGTCCTGACGGGCGGTAGCGCCTACGGCCTTGCCTCGGCGGACGGGGTGATGCGCTACCTCGAGTCTAAAGGAAGAGGTTTTCCCGTGGGCCGCTACACCGTCCCGACCGTGGCCGCGGCTGTTCTGTTCGACCTCAATACGGGAAACGGAGACTTCCGGCCGGACGCTGCAATGGGTCGCGCTGCGTGCGAGGCGGCTACGAATCATGAGGGCCCCCAGGGAAATGTAGGAGCGGGCGTCGGCGCGACGGTTGGTAAACTTCTTGGCCGAAGCCGGGCAATGAAAGGCGGGATTGGCACCGCAAGCATTCGCCTGCCGGGTGGCGGAACCGTCGGCGCACTGGCGGCGGTGAACGCCTGGGGCGGAGTATATGACCCCGCAACTGGGGCGCCCCTCGCCGGGCCCCGGGCCGAGGCGCCCGAGGAGGGGATTATCGATACGACGCATCACCTTTACACCCAAGGCCGTCCTTTCGAGGGCTGGACCGGTTCCGGGGAGAATACTACCCTGGGCGTCGTCGCCATCGATGTCGCGCTCACCAAGCCCGAGACCCAGAAGTTATCGCAGATGGCGGCGAACGGGCTGATTCAAACCGTGCGGCCCTCCTATACGACGGTGGATGGAGATGTGGTGTTTGCGGTCTCGTGTGGAGAGAAAAAAGAATCCCTCGATGCCGTGGGTGCGGCGGCGCAGACCACGCTCAGTCGGGCCATCTGCCGTGCCATCATCGAGGCCGAGGGCATCGAGCATCTCCCCGCCTGGCGTGATCTGAAATGAGCGGAGAGAGCGTGGCCGCCAAAGTGCCATCCGTTGCCTGGGGAAGGCGTGATTATTTTGACCTGACGGTTATCGGGGCCGCACACGGGTTCAGCGACGGTTTCGCCAACATGCTCGTTCCAGTGCTGGCCCTTATCGTGGCAGATATGGGCCTAAGCGCCGTTGAAGCTGGCATGCTTCTCAGCTCATTTAGCCTCGCCTCCTTCATTTTTCTCTATCCGCTCTCGATGCTGGCCGACTACACGGGCCGAAAGAAGGCCATCGTCATCGTTGGTCTTAGCGTGGCCGCAATTTCGTTCATCCTGATGGGCTGGACCCAGAGCTTCACCACCCTGTTGGCGCTCTCATTTTTGGCGGGGGTGGGCAATTCCACCTACCATCCCTGCGGCACTGCGCTCACCGCCGAGCGCTTCTCGGCGCATCGCTCATTCGCTATCTCCTGGCACGGGATGGGGGGAAACATCGGGACGAGCATATTGCCGCTGGTTCAGGCGGCGGTCGCCGCCGTGGCCAGCTGGCGAGTGGCCATTGTCGCGTGCGCCGTCCCGGTGCTGGCCCTGCTTCCTGTTGTGGGGCTCCGGTTTCACGGAAAGTCCGTGGGCGAGGCCTCCCCGCAAGCGGGGCAGGGGATTCGCGCCATGCTGGTCCGCGTTTTAAAAAACCGTAACGTCATTCTCCTTGCGTTGGTCTACACCTTAAGGGGAATCGGCACGAAGGGGATGATCGGATTCCTGCCCCTTATCGCCTCGCAGAGATTTGGGATGGACACGGCGGAGATAGGGCTGGCCGTCTCGCTCTATTTCGCGGCGGGAGCGGTGTCCAAGCCCTTCATGGGCTATCTCTATTCCCGGTGGGGGCCGCGGTCGGCGCTGATATTTCCGCTGGTTGCAGCGAGCGCGCTCACTATCGCCGTGCCATTTGCGAGGTGGGAGACGGCGCTGATTTTGATTTCCATGATGGCGGGCGTATTCAGTTTCGTTAGCCCCATTATTCTCACGGCGACGGCAGATCTGTGCGAGCCCGAGGTGCTTGCCTCATCGATCGGGGTGATCTACACGCTCCACGGCCTGAGCTTCATCGCGCCCCTCGCGGGAGGCTGGCTGGCGGAGCGTTATGACATGGACGTGAGTTTTTACTTCTTCGGACTCGCCACCCTTTCAGGGATATTCGTGGCGATAAAGCTGCCCGGCAAGGAAATCCTCGGTAATCTAAAACAGAACGGAGGGAGATAGATATGCCTCGCGAATATTTCAAGGGAACCTGGCAAGAGGATCGTTCTTTCTCACAGGCCGTGGCGACGAAGGGAGGGCGGACTATCTGGCTGGCTGGCGTCGGTATGTGGCGCGACAGCAAGGGAAATTTGCTGGCCGGTGATTTTGAGGGCCAAGTGCGCGCCTCGTTCGAGCAAATTGGCGAAACGCTCGGGCGCGCCGGAGGCAAACTCGCCGATATCGTCACCATGACGGTGTTCATCCTGGACGTGCGGCACGGCAATGAATTTGTCGAGATCAGGAAGCATTATTTTCCCGACGGGTTTCCCGGCAGCGCGCTGATAACCGTGGCGGGCTTCGCCAAGCCCGAGATGATGGTGGAGATTCAGGCCATCGCCGTGGTGGGAGACGAATAGAGAGGGCGCGACTTGCTCTAGTGCAGCTTGCTCAAGCCGAAATCTTCTTTTTTCCGCATAGCGCCGCCTTGCCACCTCGATTAATTTTACGGATTTTTCATTGTTGCCATGACAGTACTTGTAAACGGGAAGCCTCCCGTTGACTGGAAGACGCAGGTCAAATCCTATGTGAAGGGTCGCTACGCTCATCTGGCCGCCGATGACGCTTTTCCAATGGGCGGCGTTGGCCGGGCATGCGAGGCGGGCTACCCGGCTGGCTGGCTGGACGTTCTGCCTTCCCGTGTGTCGGGGGCCTACTCCGGTTGCGGTTATGCTCTTGATGGGGTGGACCTCTCGGGCGTCCACCTTGCCGTGGATCTGGGGTGCGGTGCGGGTCTTGATTCGCGTTTGTTGGCGGAAAATCTCAAAATCGGTTGGGTTCTTGCCTTCGACATGGCGATGCCCATGCTCCGGCGGGTGAGGGAGGCGGCTGGAGGGCTGGCTGTTCGCCCGGCGGCGGGTGACATCGAGCGGCTACCCATCGCCGATAATTCCGCTGATTTGGTTTTAGCCAACGCTTCGCTAAACCTGCTCGTGGATAAGGGGGCGGCGCTTTTCGAAATTTGGCGGATTCTCCGGCCCGGGGCGAAACTCATCGCGCGCGAGTTGGTGCGCGAGGGGGAACTGCCCGTGGAGATCGCCAAGGACCCGCAGGCGTGGAACGCCTCGCTCGGAGGCGTTCTCGAGGAAGAGGAGTGGCTGAGACTTTTGGCCGGGACCGGTTTTGAAAATGTGGCTATATCGAACCATCGCCCGTTTCGACCGGTGGTGGCCGTGCGTATCGAGGCGCTTAAACCCCTTTAGGGAAAGAACCTGACAAACGAATCCGCCGGCACCGACCTCCTGACACAAGAGGCGCTGTCTCATTGGTATGTCTGCCTACTGGCGAACGGCATACCTTATCAGGATGCCGCTGATGTCATTCCGCAAGTAACGTCCTGGCGAGATTGGTGCAGCCTCTGGATTGAGCGGGCGGCCCGGCGCGAGGCCGAGGAAGAGAAAATGGCCCGCGCGGGAAGGTGGTTTAGCGCCGTCGAGGCGTTTGTGCGCGCCTCCCTGGCCTACCATTTCGCCCAGTTCGTGTACCACGAGGTTCAGGGGTTAAAGGACAAGGCCCAGACGAAAAAAGTGTCGTGCCACACCCGTGCGCTACCCGATCTGCGACCGCGTGGCGAGCGGGTGGAAATTCCGTTTGAGGATACGATGCTGCTCGGCACTTGCGGCTACCGACCCATGCCACGGGGGCGCCCGGAGGGTCCTCAGTTGTCATCCTGATAGCGGGACTCGATTCGACCAAAGAAGAGTTCTACACCCTCGAGGCAGAGATTCATCTTCGCGGGCTGGCGACGCTCGCTTTTGACGGGCCGGCGCAGGGCGAACGATCGGCGATGGCCCTGCGTCCTGATTTCGAGGTGGCGGTATCGGCTGTGGTGGATTTCCTGTGCGCCGATGCTCGGGTGAACCCCGCCAGAATCGGCGCACTCGGAGTGAGTTGCGGAGGCTACTATGCGCCGCGCTCACATGCGGCCGATAGCCGCCTTGCCGCGACAGTTGGGGTGGCGGGATTCTACGATCTGGCCGAGTGCTGGGGGGATCTGCCGGCGCTCACACGGCAGGTTTTTTCCGCTTCGTTCGGTCATCTTAGCGAGGATGAAGCCGCCGAGCGGGCCAAAGAGGTGACGCTGCGCGGCAGGCTGGCGGGGGTGGACAGGCCGCTGTTGCTCATCCATGGGGAAAAAGACCGGCTCTGCCCAGTGTCGCATGCATGGCGAATTGTCGAAGAGGCAGGGAGGCAGGCCGAACTTGTCATTTATCCCGAAGGCGTGCACGTTTGCAATAATTTTCCGTTTCTCTGGCGGCCCCTGGCGGCGGATTGGCTGGCGGAAAAACTATCCCTGTGAAGCCGTTTCATGTTGACGTCATCTGGCCTCTGGTGGTATTGACTTAGCCGCGTTGTGCGTTATTCTTCTCAGCGTTAAGCGGGAATAGCTCAGTGGTAGAGCACAACGTTGCCAACGTTGGGGTCGCGGGTTCAAATCCCGTTTCCCGCTCCAGTACTTCATTCATTTAATCCTTTTAGTTTCAATGTCTTTGGTTCCAGCCCAGGCGCTTTGCCCGGGCTGGAACGCTTGTTTGCACCGCTTCTAGAACGCGGACATGAATTTCCGCGCCCCATCGATGCCGTTCCCTGTTTTCGTTCGCTTTACAGTGGGCATGATGTCGGGCAGTAATGAAATCATTGGGAGGTTTCGATGAAAAGTCTCTGGGATAAAAAGGAAGCGGCGCCCCTCGGCGGGACGATGGCGTTGCGCATTTATGCCTCGCGTCTTCTCGGGCGAGACCCTTCCCTTGTTCTCCACGGCGGCGGCAATACTTCGGTGAAGATACGGGAGAAAAATCTTTTCGGAGAAGAGGAGGAGATCCTTTATGTGAAGGGCACTGGGCGGGATCTCGCCTTTATTGACGTATGCGGTTTTACCCCTCTGCGAAGAGAGGCCCTGCTGAAACTGCTGCGCCTGGAGAGCCTGCTCGACTCGGATCTGGAAAATGAACTGAGCCTTCTTGTGACGCGGGCGGATGCGCCGGCCCCTTCGATCGAGACTTTCCTGCACGCGATACTTCCGCATCAATACGTGGACCACACCCATTCCGATGCTGTTCTGGCAATATCGAACACCGATGGCGGAGAGGCGCGAATGCGGGAAATATACGGGGGCAGGGTAATCGTTGTTCCCTACGTCAAACCCGGCTTCACGCTCGCCAAGGTTTTTCAGCAAACATTTTCGGAGGCTGGCGAGGGAATCGAGGGTGTCATCCTGATGCACCACGGCATTTTCACGTTCGGGAAATCCGCGAAAGCCTCTTATGAGAAAATGGTCGAACTCGTGGACATGGCCGAGAAATATTTGGCGGCCAATGGCGCCTGGGAGTTGCCCGATGGCGAGGCTCTCGGCGGCGAGGCTCCCCCAGGTGAGTTTGATGTAATCCGGATGGCCGCTCTTAGGAAAGATATCTCGGATGTAGCGGGATTTTCTGTCATTCTTTCTGCCAGGGAAAACGACCGATGCCTCGCTTTCGCACGCAGAAAGGATGTATCTGTAATTTCACAACAAGGGCCCGCCACGCCGGACCATGTTCTTCGCACAAAACGCGTTCCGATGTTGGGCCTCGATACCGGGGCGTACGCGAAGTTGTATGAAGATGAATTTAAATTGTATGCGCCCTCCGGCCTTGAGGTGGAGGATATGCTCGACCCCGCCCCCCGCGTTGTTCTCGATACGGAACTTGGTCTTTGCGCGGCAGGCCGATCGGCTGGTGAGGCTACCGCCGCCGGAGATGTTTACGAGCAGACGGTGGACCTCATCCTTCGGGCGCAGTCGCTCGGGGGATATCGGGCGCTTTCTGCACAGAAATTTTTTGAGGTCGAATACTGGGCGCTTGAACGATCCAAGCTGGATCCGGTATCTATGATATTCGCGGGCGAGGTAGCGCTTGTGACGGGGGCAGCCTCTGGGATCGGAAAGGCGTGTGTGGCGTCGCTCATGGCGCGCGGCGCTGCCGTCATCGGCCTTGATCTAAACCCGGAGATAGAATCAATTTTCGAGGTGCCTGAATTCCTTGGGCTCGTATGCGATGTGACGAGCGATGAGGGGCTAGCCGAGGCGCTGGGGCGGGCCGTTCGCCGCTTCGGGGGCATCGACATGGCGATTCTGAACGCCGGGATTTTCCCGGCCAGCCGCGAGATATCTGGAATTTCGTCCGAGGAGTGGCGCCGGGTGATGCGTGTTAACACGGATTCGAATCTGGCGCTGATGCGCGAGTGTTATCCGTTGCTCAAGCTCTCCCCTTGTGGAGGGCGGGTCGTCGCCATCGGCTCGAAGAACGTTCCCGCCCCTGGGCGCGGCGCGGCTGCCTACTCGGCGTCGAAGGCGGCACTGGTGCAATTGATGCGGGTGGCCGCCTTGGAATGGGGAGGGGAGGGGATTCGTATCAACATGCTCCATCCCAACGCGGTTTTTGACACCGGCGTTTGGACGGATGAAGTCCTCGCCTCAAGGGCCGAAAGCTATGGATTGAGTGTGGAGGACTACAAGAAACGCAATGTGTTGAATACCGAGGTGACCAGCCGTGATGTAGCCGAACTGGCTGCCGAGATGTGCGGCCCGCTTTTCGCCAAGACCACAGCGGCGCAGGTTCCCATAGATGGCGGAAATGACCGCGTCATCTAACTTTGATTTTTCGATGTTTCCCGTCTAGTTGCCGACAAGCTCCCCCTTGAGTGTTTCGTAAAGATCAAAAGCCTTTTCCGGAGACTCGCCTTCGTGGACGACCGTACGCACGGCCTGAATCATGGCCACCGGCGAGTCGGACTGGAAGATGTTTCTCCCCATATCCACGCCGGACGCGCCCTGCTCCACAGCACGATAGGCCATGGTCAGGGCATCGAGCTCGGGAAGTTTTTTGCCTCCGGCGATGACGATTGGCACGGGACATCCGGCGGCTATTTTCTCGAAGCCCGGTTCGACGTAGTACGTCTTGACGTAGTGCGCCCCGATTTCAGCCGCGATGCGCGTCGCCAGGCCAAAATAGCGGGCATCGCGCTGCATATCCTTACCGACACCTGTCACTGCCAGGGTGGGTATGCCGTAGCGTGTTCCGGTGTCTATCAGCTTGACGATGTTGGCGATAGATTTGTGCTCGAACTCGGCGCCGATATAAATCTGCGCCGCCATGGCGGAGGCGTTGAGCCGGATCGCGTCTTCGATATCAACGCCGACGAGTTCGTTTGAAAGCTCCGAGTGAATACTCTGGCCAGCGCTGCAGCGCAGCACGACGGGCTTGGTCGATTCCGAGGGGACGCAGCTTCTCAGTGCCCCTCGGGTGCACATCAGAACATCGGCGTGGGGGATGAGTGGGTTGATGTTGAGATCGATGCGCTCGATGCCGGTCGTGGGCCCCTGGAAGTAGCCGTGATCAAAAGCCAGCATGACGGTGCGGCCGGTTTCGGGGTTGAATATTTGAGCAAGGCGATTTTGCATACCCCAATCGAGGGCGCCGGAGCCTTTCAGGAAAAAAGCGCGATTGCGCTGGGGTATTCCAATTCCAAAATCCTTGCCATCCTTAATGTCGTCTAAATCCGCCATTTGCCGCCTCCGCTAGTAATTTCTGAATATGGCAATTCAATAACATATCTATACAACGATTATATAGAAAAAGAGAACTAAGGGGTGGCGTACGGACAAAAAAACAGATTCGGCGGACGGGGGGGTGCTCAGGCAGATTGATTTTCGGCAGGTCGCTATTTTTGCCAATTTTGCGCTTTTGTAAGCATGGCTCGCGCTTCCTTGAAGGCGGATTCGAGTGTTAGCATCTTTTCCAGGAGAGGAATGACTTTTTCCCACTGTTTTGGAGGACATAGATTAACGATTTGTTGTAATAGTTGATGGAGACCTGCGGGAAATACTTGATTGCCTTGTCGAAGGCACGGGTAGCGACGTTGGAATTCTGGTTTCTCAGGGCCAGTGTACGGAATCGCGTGAAATATGCCGGTCATCCTGCATCATTTTGGCTTCGATAGCCCGCTCGTAAATTTCATATGCCTCTTAGTTTTTGCCCATCATCTGCTAGGCTTCTCCCAGGCTGGCAAGAGCGGGAACACTTTCTTTGTTGAGGGCTAGGGCTGCCTCGAATTCAACTATGGTGCCATCGTGCCATTTCTTTTTAATGTATCCTCTTCCTCGCTCGATCAAGGATGTCGTAACCGCTTGCCGCATGAGCTTGAGCAACGCCGGGATTATGCGGGACACCAAAGGGATGCTTACGTTTCTCGACAGACACAAGAGAGTAAAAAAGGCGCGAAAGGCTGTATCGGCTATTGCATGAGCGGCCAGAGCGTCGTTTCAGCGCTGGGGACCTTCCTGGAGTATTTTCAAGCCGGGTCTCTTTGTGCGGGGTCGGGATTGTGATTAACGAGGAGGATTCCCCCCCCCACTTGTTGGCTGAGCGAATGAAGGAGGAACTCTATTTCGGATTTTCCGAGGTAGATGATCTTGTGCCGGAAATTGTGATTCCTGCTCTTGAGGCCGCGCTGAAAAATAACGGCATTCGCTATGAGTGCAAACCTATTCCGGGGACCCGGGATGGTTTCTCTTTCGAGGAGCGCTCTGTGTATAATCGCGAAGCGGCCAAAGATATTTGGGAAAATGCGTTCGCATTATTTGATTGCCGCCTAGGATAAATTGACCTTACTCATGAAATGCGACTTCTTCTCTCCGGATATATGATTTGCTTGAGCAAATTCACCCAAATGTTTTGGCATTGAGCGCCGCTTTTGTTATCGCGGTGGCTCGAATATTTTACCAAGTCGCCCTTGGTAGTATTAACCCCACCGCTATAACCACTCTGGTCAACTCCGTTTCTTTTTTAATGGCAATATCCTTGTATTCGTATGACGGTGGTGTGGAGGCGTGGCCAATTAAGGGCTTGCTCTGGTTCGTGACAGTGGGTCTTTCGGGGTCTCTTTTCGGGCGGTACATGAGTTTCCTCTCACAGCGTCTGGTGGGTGTTGCCAGGACGTCCGTATTGATGCAATCGATGCTTGTTTGGTCCACTGCTCTCGCCGTGATTTTCCTAGGGGAGCGTCTGAGTTTCGGGATTCTGGCTGGCTCGCTTTTGATTATGTTCGGTGGCGTTTTTTTGGTGCTTGAAAAGGGCGAAGTCAGCAAAAAAATCCCTTTGCTCTATTATCTGGTGCCGTTATTGACTGCCTTTAGTTTTGCGCTGACGTTCCTCCTTCGCCGTTACGGGCTGGCCTGGATTCCTTCTTCTCCGCTTGGAATGGCTGTGAGTAACCTGACCGCTTTGGTCATTCTTGGAATTGCCTTTCCATTCACAGGCGACCGAAAAACAAGAAGTGAAAAAAAAGGCGATGGCGAAAAGAATAGCGGGCGGGGGTATCTCTTTGCGCTCCTTGGAGGGGTGTTTAATGCGGTAGCCGCGATATTCTTCTGGACAGCGGTTCAGAATGGAGAAATAGTACGGGTGGTGCCGATTAATGGACTGTCTGTCCTGTTCGTGATTTTGTTCTCATGGATTTTTTTCCGGCGCCAGGAACGCATCACCTGGCAGGTGGCCATCGGTGGTGTGCTTTCTGTGGCGGGCGCTTTTATTCTTGTCGCCTGAACGGTTCCGTGAGAAGAAAACTTGAATTGGAAGGGGGGATTAAGCCGTTGGCCGGGTAGATTTTCCGAGCCGCCGCCTAACCGCGTTTATAACCGACAGGTTGCTTGTCATGATCGGAATATCGGGAAATTCGGCGCAAAGCTCGGGTAGTGCGCATACCGCGGGAAGGTTGGTGCATGAGAGAAACAGGCAATCAGCATCGCGAAGTTTTTCCTGGCTCACATTTTCTCTCACAAAGTCGGCAATTTCTTCTGCCCCCTGGCGGGCGATTTTGAGATTATCCGTGATTCCCATTCCACTAATGGAAAGAACTTCGAGCCCCCCCTCTCGTAGGCTATTGCCGACCGCTTCAGTCAGGTTCGGGACATAAGGGGTAATCACTATTAATTTTTTCGCGTTGAGAAGTTCGAATTCCTCGGAGAGGGCCGAAAGGATCGAAATGGCCTCGGAATTCGTCTCTTTCTCAATCTGGCGCATGATCTTTCTGTCGTGATCTTGTCCGAAAAGGGAACCGCCCGACGTACATCCGAATACGGTGATGTCGGGCCTTACCGTATTTAGATCCATGTTGGCGTGGTGAAGCCATTTTTCAATCATTTCAATTTCAGCTTCTCTGGTAGTCTCCGGCAAGTGCATTCTGGCGGTGGCTATTTCGAATGAATCCGGAAGTTCCCTGTGAAAGTCCATTTCCATTGTCATGTTGGAAGATGGGACCAGAAGGCCGACGCGGAGGGTTTCTCGTTGTTTGCTCATTTGGTAGTTCCCGAACGGGGGTGAGAGTTTCTAATAAATTGAAATGGTCTTTTTGTAATGTCACATCGAACTTGGACTACTTTAAAAAGGCGACCCGGCTGTCATCCCTGTCATTAAAGGTCAAATCTGTGGATGCCTAGCGCTTGCTAAATATTTCCTTCAACTCAGTTTTTTCGGAAGACATCCCCTTGAATAGAGAGAACTTCTTAATCTTTTCCTTCTGGGAGCGGGAAAGTTCTTTTAGCCCTTTCATCAATCCTCCCTTGAGAACTCCCGAGGCCTTCACCTTTTCGAAGTCATCTTTGTTCAGTCCGAGATTCTGTGCCTGGTTTTGAATGTGGATGAATGTAATATTTTCGATGAATTTTACGGGACCGCCGGCGATGAAAAAGAAACGATAAATGCCAGGGTGATGGTGGTGGCGCTGATGGCGCCGAGTAGTTTGATGGTGAGCCACTTCCCTGATTCCATCGGGGATGACCTTCTGGCGTGTCTTCCGTCGTTTTTTCTTGGTGGCTTAAAGGGTGTTTTGACTTTGATTCGATCCCTTGCATGTGGTTTTTAGACGGCAAGGCTTCCTCTGGAGCGATTTTTGTCTGGCGCTTGTAATGTTCGCATTCGTGATAATTTACTAAGCACACCTCGTTTTGCATTTTGTGCGGTACTGTCGAGTAGCCGAGTGTGCAGACCCTTAACCCTTGTCTTCGTTTAGAGGTTTTTCTGCGGTAAATATTCTGCGAGGAGGCGTGATGGTAGGGAATACGCTTATCCATGGCGCTCAGATATTACACGCCTGATCGCTAGAGAGTGAGTTTTTCATTTTCATGGCGATGGAAACGCCTTCAGGGGGAGGCCTTCTATCGTTGGGCCCGCCTATGCGAATTTTAGACATTTTGCCTCCCCTCCGGCCTGGCTTCGGTCTGAGAAGTGCTTCAGGGCGTCCCCTAATCATATCAGACTTTTGAAGCTGTAATAGCAATGCAGGTGCATTGATGCACATTTTTGATATTTTTTAAGTATCGGCGATTTCAACCCCCCAGCCCAACTCTGCTTCGCACCAGGCGGCCGAGGCGAGAAGGGTGATGTCCCCTAGTTTCCTGCCGATGAATTGAATTCCAAAGGGTAGGTTCTTGTCTCCCCGTCCCAGCGGGAGCGTTATGGCAGGCAGACCTGATTGAGTGGCGGGCTCGTTGAAAAAGGCGCTGCCAGTCGATTCTTCGGCCAGGGCTGGAGCCTCCTGAAAGGATGGGAGGATGATAAATTCGAATTCCGACAATACTTTGTCCATATCCCTCATGAGACGGCTTCTCCGGCGGAGTCCCCGAGCATATTCAAGAGCGCTGGTTTTGAGGCCGTTTTCGACAAGCGTTCTGATGACCGGACGATACTTGTCTGCATTCTCTGAAAACATTTTTTCATGGTAGGCCGCGCCATCGACGTTCATAATCATTCGGTGGGTGTCGTGTAATATTTGGAAATCAACGGGATACTCGATTTCCACGATTTCGACACCGCTTCCCCGGAGTTTTTCCACCCCCCGATCAATCCAGTCGCTGACTTCCGCAGAGGCGTATTTGTGAACCCCTCTCTTCGGGTAGCAGGCTTTCTGGGGTTTGTTTGGTGTGTTCAAAGCGAATCGAAGAGGCTCGAAGCCCTGGGTTGTCTCGTCCGCGTCATCGGGGCCGGCCATATGGGCGAGTAGGAGGGCGGCATCCTCAACAGATCGAGTCAATGTCCCGATATGATCAAAGGTCCAGGAGACTTCCACGACTCCGGCGCGAGAAATGAGCCCGTAGCTGGGTTTGAAGCCGATGACGCCGCAGTACGCCGATGGGCGAAGAACCGAGCCCCCCGTCTGGGAGCCCAAGGCCGCAGGTATCATGCCGGTCGCTACCGCCGCCGCCGAGCCGCTGCTGGAGCCGCCCGGGCTGTGGGCGAGGTTCCATGGATTCCGGGTTTCCGAGGGGTCTCCGGTGGCAAATTGGGTGGTGACGGTTTTACCCAGAATCACCGCGCCTGCCTCTCTGAGTCTTGCCACGCAATGAGCGTCTTCGCCAGGAATCATTCCCTTAAGGATAGGGGAGTTTGCCTCGCAGGGGAGACCCTTGACATTGATAATGTCCTTCACGCCGATAGGCGCACCCGTGAGAGGCCCGGGTTTCGATTGGCTGGTATCGATATGTCTGGCCGATTCAAGAGCGCCTTTACTGTCGAGCGTGGTCCATGCGTGAATCTTTTCCTCGCAGACATCGATCCGCCCTAGCAGTGCTTCGGTCCATTCCGCCGTGGTTAACGATCCCTCGGAAATCTTCTTGATACCTTCGCTGAGCGTTAGCTCCCAGACGTTGGACATGACGATTCAAGCCTTTTTTTATGTATGATCGGATGTTGAGTATTTACACAATACATTAAAAGGAGGTTCTGGGATAGAATGTCTGGAAACCATTTTGATTTTTTGGGGGGTGTTCAGTATGATAGTCGGGAGCGGAGGAGCTATGGGCCGCACAATAGTGGCGCGGTTCGTGGTGGGCGAGGATTTGCTTGAGAGTTTGACTCAGGTGTGTAAGGACGAGGGGATTCGAAACGGGATCATTCTCACTGGATTTGGGAGCGTTTCGCGGGCGGTGGCCTCGGGTGCGGACACCGACCAATTCCCGCCGAATAAATTTTACTCAATTGACCGATCCGAGGGCATCGAAATACTGGCGATCAGTGGAATTGTCGCAGATTTCCATGTGCATGCCCATGTATCCTACTGCACAAAATCGGATTCATTCGGAGGGCATCTTGAGACGGGGAACATTATTTTCAGCCTGGCCGAAGTCGCCATCGCCGAGGTCGAGGGATTCCGTCTCAAGCGCTTGCGCGATGATGTGACCGGCCAGCGGCTTCTGCAGGTGGTGGACAGCTACGAGGGCTTTCCAGAGGAAGGCGAGAGTGGCAGTCTTCATGATGTATCCACCCATATAAGTTAGGGTGGTTTTAGGTAGACGGTAATCCGCCTGGTTACTTTAATAAATTTAAAAACAAATACTTGTGATATGATAAGTTTTGTTTGTCAGGACAATGAAATTAATGATGTCTCCTGTCATCCGAAATCTAACACAATGATTATATAGAGTTTACCTCCTGATAAGCAGTTCTCTCGTTGTTTTATCTATATTCTATTGATCTTCCCTTACAAAACTGGTCCAAGCTGAAAGAGATTATTTTCGGTACTCTTTCTGTTGTGCCGTCCAACCTGGGGAGATTTAGATGAGCAAGAAGCGTCATACACCTGAGCAGATCATATCCAAGTTGAGAGAAGCAGAAGTGCTTCTATCCCAAAGGTAAAGTGTGCCCGTGGCCTGCAAGCGCATCG
>Ga0115002_10006115_pt1 | contig 13960 bp, 10 predicted proteins | sample ArcticOcean_MG_C_8_FD_89576 | JGI IMG/M metagenome (GOLD analysis project Ga0115002, IMG submission 89576) | Marine microbial communities from western Arctic Ocean - ArcticOcean_MG_CB11_86 | ecosystem: Environmental > Aquatic > Marine > Oceanic | place: Arctic Ocean: Canada Basin | collected... | reverse complement strand
TGCTCCGGTCAGTTTCCGGTGGTGTCATGGGTTTCGGTCTGGCTGAAATGCTGGCCCAGCAGGCCGCTGCCGACGCTTCCACGCGCTCATCTCGGGCGAAGCAGGTGCTGGTTGTCTATGAAGAAGGTGGCGTAAGGCAGACGCACCTTGTTCCCAAGCTCCAGCTTGGCAACAAGGGTTTACCGACATCAATCCAAGAATGCCAATCGACATGCCCGAATCCGTACCACCGCAGCCCGATAGACTGCCCCTCGAAAATTGCGTTGTCTTTCAGGACATGACGCCCGAAGAAAAACAGCCGGTACTCGCCCTCATGGAGCACGAGACCTACCCGGCTGGCGAGACAATTCTCCGCGAAGGGCTGTCGATCCAGATCCTGTGGATCATTGTTCGCGGTCAATGCGAAGTCGTCAAAACAACCAGCAAGGGCAGCGAGCAGCAACTGGCAGTACTCGGTCCCTGCGCCGTTTTTGGAGAAATGTCGTTCTTCCATCAGGCCGCTCATTCTGCATCGGTCCGCACCCTCAGTGAAGTGGAAGTCATGCGGCTTTCACGCAGCGCATACGACGAACTGACCACAATCTCCCCGTCGGCCGCCCACAAAGTCGCTTCCAGCACCGCCAACATTCTCGCCGACCGCCTTCGGCAAATGGATGACTGGGTCTGCCATCTCGTCGAGCGCCCCGAAGGTGCGAGCCACCGAAAGGAATGGCACGACTTCCGCGCCAAACTCTATTCCGATTGGGAATTCTGATCGGCTGGCAGACGGATATGGAGGCGAGACACTGTTTCTTCACATCGGGTTTACGACTTCTTCACTCCTGATTTACGACGCTCGGCGAAGACGTTTTGGCCCGTTTTCTCAAAAAATGAGAAAACGGCACGTTAACTTCGTGCCACCTGTTGCGGTGTGTTTGTCAGCGGACATTGCTCCAATTGAAAAGCACAGAAATGACCAAACGCAACGTCTTGATTCTTGGGGGATACGGAACCTTCGGTCGTCACGTCGCCGAACAACTTGCAGTGACATCAGAGGCACAGGTGACAATCTCTGGTCGCAACCCAGGCAAGGGGACACCGTTCGCTGAATCGCTCGGTGTCGAATTTCGCCAATGCGACGCGAATGATCCGACATCTCTGCGAAATGCAGTGCAAGATGCGTGGCTCGTCATCAACGCATCCGGCCCATTCAAAGCGACAGAATATTCGATCCCACAAACCTGCATCGACGCCGGTTGCCATTACATCGACATGGCTGATGGCCGCGACTACATTGCCAATATCGTTCAACTCGACGAGGCCGCCCGCGCTCAAAATGTGTTTGTCTGTGCTGGTGCAAGTACAACACCCGCGATCACTTCTGCACTTGTTGCCGAACTGCAACCACAGCTCGGACAGATCCGTTCGATCAAAGTTGCATTAAATGCCGGCAACAAGAATCAAGCTGGCATTTCCACAATTGCAACCATTTTGAGCTATGTGGGGCGTCCGGTTCAGGTCTGGCGCGGTGGCGGGTGGCGTACAATGCGAGGTTGGGGTGCTGGCGAGTTCGTCGAGTTCCCGCCACCAGTAGGACGCCGCCGCGTACAACTCTGCGATGTCCCGGATCTGGCGATCTTCCCGAGACATTTTGAAGTTGACGACGTCATCTTCAAGGCGGGCGTGGAGTTGACTATTTTGAATTACGCCATTGCCGCTTTGGGAAAACTGAGACAGTTCTGCCCTCCGCTGAACCTGCCATCATTTGCCCGACCGCTCGTTTTGGTGAGCAGCCTGTTTAAGCACTTCGGCACACTGCATGGCGGCTGTGCCGTGTGGGTTACCGATACCGATGGGCGGCAAAAGTCCGTCGCGGTGGTTGCCCACAAGAATGGACCTCGTATCCCCGGTTCACCAGCAATACTGCTTGCACGGAAGTTGCTTTCCGGCGGAATCAACCATGTCGGAGCTTGTCCGTGCATTGGCTTCTTGCGTCTCGCCGACTTTGCCGAGTTTCTCGCCCCGTACAATATCTTTGTCGCACATGGCGAAAATGGAACCTGGACGTCGTAGCCGACATAGAGCCTGGATGTTCCGAACCAAAGTTCAACTCACCGTTTGGCAGTTCTCACGTGAACCGCACGTGATGCGACTTCGATGAAACCGAGTTCGTCGTAAATCCTGTTCGCCGGCGCGTTCTGTGCATCGACGGCCAGCAGAACCGATTGCCGACCGGCGTTCCGTGCGGCATGGAGTCCGTCGATCAACATGGCCCGCCCGTAACCGCATCCACGGGCATCGGCCGCCACGCCCATGTAAACCACTTCCCACGCATCCTGTGCGGGGTGATCGTTCATCAACAACATGCCGACGTCGCGGCCGTCAATCGAATAGACCTTCCAACGCTCGGCCGTAAAGTCCCCCGAACACCGATGGCTCGCCAACGCCTCCATTCCCGTGCGGTGTTCGTGGAAGTCGGGGCAATCGAGCGTATCGATATAAGTTTGCTCGACCAGCCGGGCAAAGCGTTCTTCGTTCTCCTGTGCGCAAAATACCGTCACATCGAGCGCCACATCAACGCGCGATGGCAGTGGGTTTTCTAACAAGCGTTGAAGATAAAACAGATCGGCCAGATGCCGAAATCCGTTGCGAATCAGAGCGGCGCGGTCAGCGGTCGCATCTGTTTCCAGTATCGACTGGGCCGAGACAATCTCGCCCGCATCAACACGGCCTGCGACCGTCCCATAAAGCGCATCGACAATCGCATTGCAATCGGCATCACCTTCAGCCTGCGCGGGCCAGACGAAAGCGGTGCCGTCATCCTGCATGATCGACAACACCACGCCGCGAATCTGTGATCCTTCGCGGGCCAATATCAGCCCATCGAATGAAATCTCGCCGCGTTCCGCGCCAGTCAGGAATTCCTCGACCTGAGCCGAACGAATTTCTGTCGGCATGGCTTGGAACAGTAGCGACAAAGCCGCAGCCTGCTCGGCAGGTGTCGCCATCGAAATTTTAAGCATGCCCGCCCTGCTATTCGGTCGCTGGTGTTAATCCCGTATTAATCGCCCCAGCAGATTAGCTTTTCCGTGGACGAAAGTCATCGCAGATTAAGAACGGCTGCAGTGGCACTGCGGATCGCGCCAGCGACGCGGATCGGGACGGAGCTCGATCCCTACAGATTCAATACCGCCACTGTCAAATTTGGCTGCGTCCATCTGTCGACAAATCGACGTGATCTCACTGGCATCGAAACTCCAGAACTGTTACGAATTGAAGCGGGGTGGGTGTGTCCACCGAGGCTGGCTTGCTGGCCGCCCGGCTGTTGCGAACGGGAGATGAGTGATGCCGATTCTTGTCGAATGTAGCGTCTGTGGGAAAAAATATCGTCTGGGCGAGGATCGCGCGGGATCGACGATTGAATGCAAAGAGTGTTTCGGCGAGATCGACGTACCGGGCCGGCGCGCGCGTTCGTCTTCACCCCGACGTGCAGCTTCACCAAATCGGCCGCAGCGAAGAAGTTCTTCCAGTTCCGGGGTCAACCCGCTCCTGTTAATCGGTGGGATTTTGGGTGGCGTTGTCTTCCTCATTGTCGCGCTGGTTGTGGTCGTTGTGATCATGCTCCCCGACAAGGCGGCAGATCCCAATCCCAACAATTTCGCCCGGCAGAACCGTCCGGTCATTCCGCAAATGCCCGCCCCACGTGCGCCAAATTTCCCGCGCGGTCCCCGTGCGCCAAACTTCCCGCGCGTTCCCCGACCCGTCCCCGGCCGCATGCGGCCGGCTCCCAATATTCCAAGGCCCAACAACGCTGTTCCCAACGTCCCCGTTCCCAAAGTTCCCGAGCCGGCGAAACTGGATCTCATCGCCTGGAACGTCGAAGTGGACCCCCCAGCGGAGACGTATGAATTTGACATCGAAAAAGACATTCGCATCCCCACGGGTGATCGATTTGGCGCGGGGAACATGTTGCTGCCGGCGATGCCGACCGCTTTCGTCCTGGTGGGCCGAAACAGCAACGATCGGGAAAAGAGCACGATCTACGATTTGCGAACGCGAAAGAAAGTCGCCGACGTCACCGGCATCAAGATCGATTCTAATGCGAGTCGGCTCAGCCAGGACTGTAAGTTTCTGGTGGGTCGGATGCTGATCGAAGGGAATCTGCTCGTCTATGATGTCAAGGCCGAGAAGCCACTCGGCAAGATTCCCACGAAACAACAATACCCGTCCTTGCAGACGTTCGAGTTGCCCGGATCAAAGCGGATTGTTGCCTGGGCAAGCAATAAGCCAGTAACGATCTGGAGCCTGCCTGCGGGTGATGTCGAACGCACGATTGAGCTTCCCAAAGGCTTCCAAATTCAATCGATTTCGTTCAGCCCAGGCGGACGGTATATGACCGTCATTCACGAAGGCAACAAGATCCTGCGCGTGTACGACCTGGACAACGGCCAGCCGGTTGGCGAAGTGGCGGCACCGTTGGACGAGCGCAATCGGGCCGAACGATGTCTCTGCCTCGTGTTTTCACACGATGGAAAGGAACTGGCCGGCCTGTTTGGAACGTTCAAGTCGCGACTGGTGGCATGGGACATCGCAGACGGAAAAACGGCCGTCGATCACAAATTCGGAGAATCGTTGCGATCAACCATCAAGGGGGCATTCGGATACCGTGCGCCGCCTTTGGAGTGGTTTCCCGATCGCAGCAAATGGCTGGTGTACGGTCACGCCATTGTTGATCGCGAGGCAGGCGGACCGGTTTGGTCGGCCCCCGTCGATACGGGCGGCACGGCAACACGACGGATGATCGACAATGGGCGAGTACTGACAATCTCCGGTGCGCGTGGAAGCCGTTCCGTTGCTTCGCTGAAGCTGCCTCAAGAGGAAATCACGCAGGCGATTGCGCTGGTGCGAAGCGGCGGAACGAGTGCCGATGTCGGCCTGCCTCCGCTGACGTTGCCCGATCAGAAAACGGTTCAGGAGATTGACACAACGGCTGCAATCGGCAACTGGCAGGTTAAGGCAGACGCGGGCCCCAAACTACCGGCCGGGTCGCTCTCCAAACCGTTAACGCTCAACACCAAAGGCATCGAAATACTTCAAGCTCTGCTTTCCAGGTCGGGCACGCGTCTGATCGTGAATCGGACACCGGCACGTCCGACAGGTGGAGCGAAATCTGATTCCAATTCCACCGAGAAGCCGCCGAAGTCGATGCTCTCGGTCTACGATGTCGCCAACGGTGACGAATTGAAACAGATCCCACTTTCGTTCAACTGCACTCTCACGGCTGTCAACGCGAAAGGAACGCGTTGCTTAATCCGCCCCGGTCAGGGTCGAGTCGATGTGTATTCGATCGACGACGGCAGTCACATTGCCGGTTGGCGACCCTATCAGACAGGAGACAAGCGATTTCGCAATGTGGAATTCGCCGCCTTCATCGACGACACCCACGTTTTGACGCGAGGTGGCATGAATCAAGTGGTGCTGTGGGAGATTCCATCGTGCAAAGCCGTTTATTCTTTCGAGACGCACCTCAATCCCATGCTGTCAGCTGGGGGAAAGTATCTGGCCGTTGCCGGAAAGACCGATCATGACGTACGGTTCTACGAACCGTTGACCGGGCAGCCTCGCGGTGGATTGAAGTTGTCGTCGGCAGTCAGGGGCGGTCTTGCCTTTCACCCAGGTGGTGAGCGGTTGGCGGTGATCGCTGGCGGAACGATCAAGCTCTACAGTTTGAAAGACGGCAAGAAGGAGAAGGAATTCCGAGTGGCGAAGGGCGGTCGCACGTTGAAATGGTGCGGAGACCGCCACCTGCTGGCAGATAACCGATTACTGATCGACATCGACAAGGGGCTCAATGTCTGGAACTACAACGTCCACCTCTTTAATAACGGAAACGCCCGCAATCTCGAACAGAGCCTCGATGGCCGACATTGGTTTATCGCCCCCGATTCCCCTATTAATAAAACGGCGGCATTGTGTGCGGTCACGCTTCCGCATCCAGAAGCCGTGACCAAATTATCTGCGACCGCGCTCAAAGCCAAAACGATTCTTGGACCTGGCACGAAGGTCAGCTTGAACGTCAACTTCAACACGCCAGCGGGAATGTCGAATATTACCAACCAGTTCAAACAGCGCTTGATCGCTGCATTAAAACGAAACGGCATCACGGATGCCGCCGGCCAGCAGGTTGTTCTGACCGCAACGATGTCGCGGCAATCGACCGGAAAAATCCTCGAATACGAATTGACCGAAGGATCGCGATTTGGCATCGGGGGCAAGAAAAAGGAGATAAAGCTCTCCGAGACGAAAGTGGAATGCAATATCGCGATGACACACCGCGGCAAATCGTACGGAACATCCAATCGGTCGTTCTCGAACGATCTGGTCAATCTCATCCAAGCCCGCCTACCAAAAGGGAAGACGGCCGAACAATACCTGGCCGAGCGACAGTGGCAGAACGCGACGAGGCACATACTGGCGTACAGCCCGCCCACGCTGATTTACTCAGCGGATGCTGGTACGGGCTTCGGTAGCTCGCAAATCACGTCAACAGGCTTCAAGGCAATGCAACTGCCAAGCGGGAAGTGAGGAGTTGAACGAACTCCCAGCTGCGGTGCAACGCACCGCAGAGACTGCGATCCGTTTGATCGCAGCTGGGGCGCGTTACTTCACTTCGATACGCAAATCAACGATGTTCGCGTGCGGAAGAACAACCGCCCGTCGGCGATTGCCGGCGTTCCCAGCACGGACTCACCCAAGTCGTTCTTGGCGAGGATCTTCAACTCGGGACCGTTCTCGAGCACCACGACGTTGCCGTTCTCGCCGGCGACGTAAATCTTTCCGTCTCCGTAGACCGGTGATGCAAAGTATTCGCCCGCGTTTTGAATCCGCTTGGGTCCCCACAGCGAACCGCCTTTTTCGGTTTCAAAGCAGGTGCCGATGCCGCCCCCTTTAATCAGCAGCATGCGGCCATCGACAACTAGCGGAGACACGATGTGGTCGGTGTACTTTGTGTTGTGTTTCCACAGCAAATGCGAATCGGTGACATCGCCGCGCCCGCCACCGCGAATCGCCAGAATGAATTCGTCGGCCGGATTCTCAACGTCAAATCTGGCCCCGGCAAAGTTGTCTGGATTCAGGAACGCCAGATCAAGCTCGCGGCCTTCCAGAAAGCCGTCTTTGTTGACGTCGCCACGGTCGAATGTCTTTTTAAAGAATGTCTCGGGAATTTCGTCTTCACCTACAAATGCTTGCATCTCCGCTTTGCTCAACTTGCCGTCTTTGTTGCCGGTGTCGCTGCGGTCGGCGGTTGCCAGCCATTGGTTGGCAATGCCGCTGCTCTGCAGTGAAACGTAAATCACACCGCCCATGCTGACGGGCGTCGTCTTAATGTTTCGCAGCAGCGTGCGGGCCGTCCACAATCGTTTGCCAGTCTTCGGCGAATAGCCGACGAGCGACCCGGTGCCAGCGATCACTATCTCATCGCCGTGATCGGTTTCGCAGATTACCGGATGCGAATAGTTGACGGCCTGATCGCTGCGGTCATCTTTCCACAGAATCTTGCCGCTCTTTTTGTCGAAAGCGTAAAAGGCGGGATTCAGATCGTCGTCCTGCACGAACAGAACCATGTTCTTGTACAACACCGGCGACATGCCCGCGCCCCACTTGAAAATGAAGTACGGGACCGGCAGATTCTTCTGCCAGACGTCTTCGCCCGTGGATGAATCGACGGCGACCATTCCCAGCGTGCTGAAGTAGAAGTAAACCCGTTCGCCGTCGGCCGCGGCTGTTGTAGCGGCGTGACTGTTAGTCTTATGGACTTCCGGCAACTTGCCGGTCGGCCAACGACGCTCCCACAGCTTGCGACCGCTTGCAGCATCGAATGCCAACAGGCCAACCGTCGCGTCGTCCATCATCGCCGAGACAAACACCCGCCCCGCGGCAACAATCGGACAACCGATCCCATCACCAATCTTCGCCGACCAGGCAACATTCTCAGTCGCCGAAAACGTCGTTGGCAACGGCAACTTCGATGCCGAAATACCACTGCAATTCGGCCCGCGGAACTGCGCCCAATCTTCGGCATTCGCCGTTCCGACGAACAGCAGACAGCCGCAAAGCAGAGGCAAAACAAAACGGCTGAGAACTGAAGTCGAGACGCGATGATCGTTCGTCCGTTGCCGACGCATTGTTGAACTCCCGCTGATTGGCTTCTGAGAAAAAACGGAATTTGTCTGTTTTGATCCTACCCGCAGCACGAGGCGGGAACAACGGTCGATCCGCTTTCCCATTTAGCCGGCCCGCTTGCGGGACATGATTCTTCCAAAGCGTCGTCGCGCGAGGACACGGCTCGCAAGCGAGCCGGCTAAATAAATTTGCATCATCGCGCTATTTATTGCGTTTGAGTTTCTGCAACCGCAGGCCACCAACTTCTGCAACGTACAGGTTGCCGAATGAGTCAGCCGCGAGCATGTGGGGCAGGTTGAATTGGCCCGGTTTGTCGCCTTTTTCTCCCCACGAATTCTGCACTTTGCCGGTCGAATCGATTTGGAACACTTTGCTGGCGCGACCGTCGGCCACGAACAGGCGATCATCCTTGTCGAGTTCCATGCCGTACGGCGCGAAACCGGGCCAGACCGCCAACAGTTTGCCATTGGCGTTGAAGACCTGCACGCGGTCGTTCTCGCGGTCGCCCACCAGTACCCTGCCCTGCTTGTCGATGCAGATCGAGTGCGGCAGATCGAAATCGCCGCGTCCTTTGCCCGGTTTGCCCCAACTGGTGAGGAACTTGCCGTTGGCGGCGAACTTCATCACGCGGCTGTTGCCGTAACCGTCGGTCACATAGATTTCACCCTTCGCCCCGAAGGCGATGTCGGTCGGTTTGTTGAATTGGTTTTCGCCCAGCCCCGGCTTGTCGGTCTGTCCGAGCGCCAACAGCAGTTTGCCGGTGGAGTTGAACTTGAACACCATGTGATGCCCGATGTCGGTCACCCAGACGTTGTCGTCCACGTCGATCCGTAACCCATGCGCTTTGCCGATGAGATCATCGCCCCACGAACGGAGAAACTTTCCCTCACGATCGAAAACAAGAATGGGCCGTTTGCCGCGATGAAACAAGTAGAGCCGCCCGTTGCTGTCGAAGTCAACCGCCGAGCATTGCCCGAGCGTTACGTCAGCCGGTAGTTGAAGAAAATCGGGTGCCGGTTCAAAATCGATGCGGTCACCGGCAATGGACGTGTCTTCAACACAGGTGAGGAACAGAGCCATGACGGCAATCGTCCATCGGAATTTGCGTGGTGGCATGTGACGTCTTCCTGTTCGATGTTCTGTTTGACGTAATGTCCGAGCGACATTGGTTCCAGCAGTAGGTATTCAGCATACCGTGCCAAATGAAAGTTTTCACTCGTTTCACCCGTTCCACTGGTCCCCAAACTCCAGTTTGGGGACCAACATCCACGAAGCTCTGCTTCGCTCGATGCCACGCTGACGTTCCGCCTCCCTTGCGTGTTGCCAAGTCGGCGTTCCCAAGCTGGAGCTTGGGAACGAGTAAACTGATGCCGGGATTGAATTCACTCTGTCGCCGGTGGTAGCTTGGTGGAAAGTCAGACCATAAGAATTCAACACGAGGAGTACGCCATGTCGCTTTCGCTCAACCGCCGACAGATGTTGACATCGACGGGGGCCGGACTGGCGGTGGCCACGATGGGGATGCCTGTATTTGGCTCGAATGCACCGCAAGCGAAGGTGGCTTCATTGGATGTGATCAGCAAACAATCGCATCTTTATTGTGGTTGGCCCACTCTCACGCGGCGGAAGAACGGGCAGTTGTGGTTGGTGTGGTCGGGCGGACGTGAGACACACGTTTGCCCGTTTGGCCGTGTTGAAGCGATGACCTCGAACGACGATGGCGGGACATGGACCTGGCCGCGCGTGCTGCTCGATGCCGACATCGACGACCGCGACGCCGGCGTTCTGGAAACCGCGAAGGGTTCGCTGCTGGTGACGTCGTTTTCGTCGCTCGCATACGAAGACACGTTGCGTGCGGCCGAGCAGAAGAGCGAATCGGGAAAGCCGGGCGCGTGGACGTCGGAGAAGTTGGAACGGTGGGTCTCTGCCCGCGATCGGTTGACTGCCGAACAACGCAAGGCACGACTTGGCGTGTGGATGCTGCGATCGACCGACGGCGGCATGAGTTTTTCGGCCCCGTTCCGCTGCCAGGTCAACAGCCCGCACGGACCGGTTCAGATTTCCGACGGACGCGTTTTGTACGCCGGCAAGGAACTGTGGCACGGCGAGGGCCGAATCGGAGTGTGCGAGTCGTTCGATGACGGACAAACGTGGCGTTGGCAGGCGGCCATTCCCACGCGGCCGGGTGACGATCATCGCAACTATCACGAACTTCACGCCGTCGAGACCGCGGACAAACGTTTGATTGTCCATATTCGCAACCACAACAAAAAGAACGCCGGTGAGACGCTGCAGAGCGAATCGGAAGACGGCGGCAAGACGTGGTCATCGCCGCATTCCATCGGTGTTTGGGGGTTGCCGTCACATTTGCTTCGTCTGCGAGATGGCCGGCTGTTGATGTCCTACGGCCACCGTCGCCGCCCGTTTGGAAATCAGGCCCGCATCAGTGCCGATCACGGTCGCACGTGGTCGGAACCGCTGACGATCAGCGGTGACGGCATCGGCGGCGACCTCGGCTATACCTCGACAGTCGAACTCGCCGACGGTTCACTGCTGAGCGTTTGGTACGAGCGAATGAAATCTTCGCCACTGGCGGTCCTCAGGCAAGCGCGGTGGAGCATTGTGTAGCGACGACACGATGTAACGGATGCATTCATTCCGGTGTTGTTGGTCGGCGCGAGACTGTGCCGCAGCGCACGAGATGCTAGAATGCTTGCGGCTGGCGATTTTTGCGAGTTAAACCGCCTGACGGCGGACACCGAGAAGACGACGAGGCAACCATGCGACTGACACTTGATTACGGCAAGACCGGGCTGGATGTGGAGATCCCCGATGAGAACATTGTCGGGCCGTTGGAAATGCAGCCGACGGTTCCACTGGAGAAGCCGGGTGAGGCCATTCAAGCCGTCCTTACGAATCCGACCGGTTCCGTACCGCTGGCGGAGTTGGCGCGAGGAAAGCAATCGGCCTGCATATTGATTTGCGACATCACGCGTCCCGTGCCGAACGAGTTGCTGTTGTCGCACATCCTGCCGACGCTGGAAGAGGCGGGAATTCCGCGCGACGAGATTCTCATTCTGATTGCCACCGGATTGCATCGCCCGAACGAAGGCGACGAGTTGGTGGAACTTGTAGGGGCGGAGATCGCGGCGAATTACCGCGTCGAGAATCATCACGGCAAAGTTTTCGAAGAGCACACGTCGCTGGGAGACTCACCGCGCGGCGTTCCCGTTTTTATTGATAGCCGCTACGTCGAGGCCGATCTGAAAATCGCCACCGGTCTCATCGAGCCGCATTTGATGGCCGGGTATTCGGGCGGTCGAAAGTTGATCTGCCCCGGCATCGCCGCGTTGGAGACGGTTAAGATTTGGCATGGGCCACAGTTTCTGGAGCATCCCAAGGCCGACTGCGGATACTTGGAGGGCAATCCGGTTCACGAAGAGAATACGGCGATTGCCCGGATGGCAGGCTGCGATTTCATCGTTAACGTCACGCTCGATGAAAAGCGGCAGGTGACGTCGGTAGTGGCCGGCGACATGGAGCAGGCTTTTCTCAAGGGCGTGCAGTTTGTTGAGACAGTGGTAAAAGCCGAGGTTGGCGAACCATGCGATGCGGTGGTGACATCATGCGCCGGGTACCCGTTGGATACGACGTTCTACCAATCGGTTAAAGGTCTCACCGGCGTGTTGCCCATCGTTAAAGAGGGCGGGACGATTATCATCGCAGCCGGATTAACCGAAGGAATCGGCAGTCCGGAGTTCCAACAGTTGTTCGATGAGAACGATAGCCTCGACGGATTCATGCAGCGTATTTTGGGGAAAGACTATTTCGTGATGGACCAGTGGCAGTTGGAAGAGTTGGCCAAGGTCTGCCGCAAGGCGAAGGTCAAATTCGTCAGCGACGGCCTTCCGGCAGAAACGCTGAACGGGTTGTTCGTTGAAGCGGCAGAGAGCGTCGAAGCGGCAGTCGCCGACGTGCTGACCGAACACGGCAAAAACGCTCGAATTGCCGTCGTCCCCAAAGGCCCCTACGTCATGCCGGTACTCGCGTAACGCTCGCTTGTAAGCAGGTTTGAGCTTGCTGTGACTGTTGTGCCGCTTCATCGGGAAACGACGGTGAATTGTTCGGCGCCAGCCATCGGTTTGCAATCGGCATTTTTTACCGCTTCGTCGCACCTCGGGTTTCATACGGTGCGACGAAGCTGCCGATGGAACTCATACTCACCCTCGGCGAACAAACCCCATGTCCGCCAAACCCACTGAGTTTGTGGCCGGTGCCGATTGCTCCGGTTTCACGATTCGGCTGGCACCCCCACTTCACATTCCCACCTCACACCTCTCCCCTCACACCTCTCCCCTCACACCTCTCCCCTCACATCGAATTCACAGTCGGAAGGACGCCATGCGTGACATCAGAACCATTCTCTCGGCAGGGGCTTGCGTTCCTCTGGCGATGCTGTTGACAGTCAGCGTTTTTGTAAGCTCAGCGTCGGCACAGGGATTCGTTCCTGGCACGGGGTATCGCGTCAAGGGAGCCGGCGACGACTTCGAAGATACCAAGTGGACGTTCATGCACAACTTCCCCAAGAGCAGCCGGGAGACCGATCAGCAGGTCCGCGAGCCGTACGGTATGTCGGCCAATCAGCGGTGGTTTGAAAGTCCGAAGCGCGGCCAGCCCGATCAGTTGCTGCGCGTGACGCCCCCGAAAGGCGGAATTCTCGGGAGCACCGGAGCACTGAAGATGCGGACGCTGAATTCCTACATTCCCGGACGAGTGACCGGAAAAAGTGCACAGGATGATCTGTTGTTCGACGTCGGCTCAGCCATCGGTGGGACGATTCCCGTTCGCAAAAATCCCAGCGTTGTCGTGCGGGTTTACCTGCCCCCCTTCGAGAAATGGGAAAACTGCACGGCCACATCGTTCGGGTTTCGTAGCGCTGTGATGTCTTCAGCCACGCAAACAAAACGCAGCTTATTTGGTAGCAAACGATACAAGAAACGAGAGATCTACTTCCCGGGGATCTTCATCCAGTTTAATAGCAAAGGACACCGTGGTGCAGCGGTAGATTCGGCTTCGTTCATTCTGCGAGGCAACGACTACAACGTCGATTACATGGTCAGAGAGATTAAGCAGACCGGTTGGTGGACGCTGGGAATGTCGTTCACGTCCGACGGTCGTTGCCACTACTATGCCAGCCCAGGTATCGATAAGTTGACGCGAAAAGACCACATGGCATCGCACTTTCCGCAGTCGGTTCACTGCGAACAGTTTCACACCTACTTCTTCAACGTCTGCAATTCCCAGGACGGTCAGAAGTGGTCGACCGATTGGATTATTGACGACCCGGCACTGTACGTGGTCCGAAAATAGATCAGCAATGAGAAACGTCTAAATTCCGCACACCGCTTATTCGCCTTCGTCGCAGCACGCGACGGAGGCGTTTTTTTGTTAAACTCCTGGCCAACAACTCTGTAGGGAACGCCGTCCCTGGCGTTCCGCATCGCGCGAAATTCGCGGAATGCCACAGAGGGCATTCCCTACAGGAGATGGAACGCAAGCGGCAGAGCATTGCGCACCAATTGAAGCAATAGACCAAACAGGGCAAATCGATGAGACGACTGATTGTCACCGGGCCGCGTCGTGCGGAATTCGAGGATGTGGCAGAACCGGAGTGCCCCCACGACGGGCTGCTGGTCCGTGCGCGAATGACGGCAATTAGTGTGGGAACCGAAATTCGCGTGTTTCGGGCGCAGGCCGTCGATGAAGCCGGCCAGTTTCTGCACGAGCGCATTCCGTT
>Ga0115002_10006112_pt1 | contig 13967 bp, 12 predicted proteins | sample ArcticOcean_MG_C_8_FD_89576 | JGI IMG/M metagenome (GOLD analysis project Ga0115002, IMG submission 89576) | Marine microbial communities from western Arctic Ocean - ArcticOcean_MG_CB11_86 | ecosystem: Environmental > Aquatic > Marine > Oceanic | place: Arctic Ocean: Canada Basin | collected... | reverse complement strand
TGGCTGGCCGGCACCTTGTTGGATTCCTTATCGAAAAGATCAACCAATTGTTCGATCATTGCATCACCCAACTGCTCTGCATCGGTAATCGTTACGGCGCGGCGATAATGATGAGTAACATCATGGCCAATACCAATGGCTACCAGTTCTACTTCAGAATGGTTTTCTATCTCGTCAATCGCATACTTCAGATGCTGCTCGAGATAGTTGCTGGGATTTACCAACAGTGTGCTGTTATCAACAGGAAGGCCGTCAGAAATCACCATCAGAATTTTTCGATCCTCGGGTCTGCTAACGATTCTATTATGAGCCCACAGCAGTGCCTCGCCATCAATGTTCTCCTTTAACAACTCTTCACGCATCATCAAACCAAGATTTCTACGTGAACGTCGCCAGGGCATATCAGCGGCCTTATAGACGATGTGTCGCACATCATTTAAACGACCCGGCTGAGGAGGCTTGCCATGTTGTAACCACAGTTCTCGGGATTGGCCGCCCCGCCAGGCACGGGTGGTAAAGCCCAATATCTCGACTTTAACCGTACAGCGTTCCAGCGTGCGGCCCAGTATCTCAGCGCACATAGCCGCGATGGTGATGGAACGACCGCGCATGGAGCCTGAACTGTCTATCAACAGAGAGACCACGGTATCCCTGAAATCCATATCTTTTTCCTGCTTGAATGCCAGGGGATGAAATGGGTCGATAATGATGTTCGGTAACCGGGATGTGTCCAACATCCCCTCTTCCAGGTCAAACTCCCAGGTTCTGTTTTGCTGCGCGAGCAATTTACGTTGCAGGCGATTTGCAAGCTTACTGATTACAGCCTGTGAATTTTGTAGGTGTTTATCCAGCACACCCCGCAGGCGATCCAGCTCCGCCGGTTCGCACAGTTCGTCGGCAAACACCAATTCGTCAAATTCCGTGGTATATGCCTTATAGTCACTCTCCCTCGGTCGTAGCCAGTTTTTGTCACCGGCAAAATCAGGCGGCGCACCCGCTTCATCGTCTTCCCCTTCAACTTCGGCCATATCCGAAGATTCCATATCGACGGGGACATCACCTTCTATCGCATCAGTCATGTCAGCATCGGCAGACATTTCCTGATCGGATGCTTCATCTCCTGGCTGGTTTTCTTCATCCTCTAATTGCTCATCGACATCATCATCGCTGCTGGATTCTTCCTGCCCCCAGTCCTCCGACAAACCGAGATGCGTAAGCATCTCGCGCGACAAAGCCGTGAATTCTTCCTGATCGAACAGAAGTTCGCTTAAGCGATCAACATCGCTGCCAATTTTTTCTTCTATGTGGTCGCGCCAGAAGTGCAGGATATTTCTCGCTGCGGGAGGAACTTCAGTGCCGGTCATCTTTTCGCGAATGTAAAGACCAACAGCCTCGCCGAGGGGCGACTGGCTTTGATGATCTATCGTCGCAAACCCTTGATTAATACAATGCTCATCCAATTCAGCGTTCATGTTCTGTTGAACACCTTTCATCAGGTACGCACCAATCGAGGCAATTCGCGCATCCTCTACGCAATCAAAAACATCCTGCGCGATACCAGCCTCCGGCCGATGCTGCCGGTGAACGCGGTCGTCGTGAAATCTGGTGTTGAGTGCGAACTTGTCGGCGGTACCTCTTAAGGATGCCAGTTCTGCCTCACTCAGGCTGCTTTCAGGTAGGGGGATACGTGCACGATTACCCTGCATATACGGTTTACCCCGGCCAAAACTGACATTCAGTTCCTCGTTGCCGGAGATGGCCCGCATAGTGGAGGTTACTGCCTGCTTAAACTCCTCACGTGAGTCGTCAAGTGCCATGTTCTATGCCACGCTAGGCAAGCACAACACTTGCACTTGATTCTGGTAACTCTTCACCCATACAGCGTTGATAATATTCAGCGACGATCGATCGCTCAGTTTCATCGCACTTATTGAGGAAGGTCAGCCGAAACGCGAATCCGAAGTCATCAAAAATTTGAGCATTCTCAGCCCACATGATCACGGTTCGGGGAGACATGACAATTGATATATCGCCATTGATAAATCCCTGCCTTGTCAGGTCAGCAACCGAGACCATATTCGCAACGGTCCAGCGATCAAGTTCTGGCATCTTGGACATGACAATGTCAATTTCCGCTTCCCGCTCTAAGTAGTTCAACGTCGCCACAATATTCCAGCGATCCATCTGTCCCTGATTGATTTGTTGTGTACCGTGGTACAAACCAGTCGGATCACCAAGGCCAATGGTATTGGTCGTCGAAAACAGGCGGAATGACGGATGCGGACTAATGACTTTGCTTTGATCAAGCAACGTCAGTTTGCCCTCAACTTCCAAAACCCGTTGGATGACGAACATGACATCCGGTCGGCCGGCATCATACTCATCAAATACAATCGCGCACGCCCGCTGCAATGCCCAGGGCAATAAACCTTCTTTAAATTCCGTAATCTGTTTGCCATCCTTCAAGACGATGGCGTCTTTCCCAATGAGGTCGATACGGCTGACATGGCTGTCCAGATTAATTCGAATACACGGCCAGTTGAGCCGTGCGGCTACCTGCTCAATGTGAGTAGATTTTCCGGTACCGTGATAGCCCTGAACCATGACACGTCGGTTATGGGAAAATCCCGCAAGAATCGCCAACGTTGTCTCATGATTGAATAGATAACTTTCATCGACCTCGGGTACATGCTCCGTCGTCTCTGAGAACGCCGGAACCATTAAATCTACATCAAGACCAAAAGCGTCTCTGACACTTACCTCGGTGTCAGGTATTCCGACGTCATCACTTTCTTTCTTTGCCATTGCCACAACCAACCTATTGCATTGTTTTATATAGAGTTTTTCCACGATTCTAATTAGCTCTCGACAAGACGTAAGTCACAAGAATCTAATAGAATCGCGGGGACGCAAGAATAGCCCGTAAATTAGCAAAATACCATTTTTGCCAGCTACCTGGCACCCTGGGAAGACAAGTCCAATACCGCTCTGGTTAATTCGTCCCAGGCACTGCCCTTCGCAAGGCCTTTCACCATCTTATCGACAGTGCCAAGTCTAAGTTGCATTTGCTCGAGTTCCGCCGTGCGATGCCGCTGTAAACACGCCCCAACCGGTCCCTTTCGATTATCCCACACCCTCGCGCTTCGCATGACGGCATCCGGCGTCTGGCCCTGCTCAATCTTAAACGACATGCCTGACAAGCTGCGGATCTCTCGGGCTAACATACTATTCAAATAAAGCGGCTCAACACCTTCGAGTTGGAGTCCATCCATAATTTTTATGGAGCGCTTAACATTACCCTCTAACGCCGCATCAATGAGTACAAAGATATCGTATCTGGAACTGTCCGCAACACCTCCCATCACCATATCGACATCGATTTTATTATCCGTTGCGCATAACTTCATACGCTCAATTTCCTGAACTGCTGCCAGTAAATTGCCTTCTACTTTTTCCACCAATGCGAGCACGGCATCGCGGCTCGCTTTGAGTCCGGCTCGCTTGAAGCGATTGTCGATCCACCCTGGAAGACGTTTAGCATCCACTGGCCAAACTTGAATAAAACCGGCTACTGCATCCAGCGTCTTGAACCATTTAGTCCGTTGCGTGTTAGCGTCGACTCTCGGTAGCACCAACAGTACACAAGTGTCCTCAGAGAGGCTTCCACACAATTCGGTCAGCGCTTTGCCACCCTTATCACCGGGTTTAGCCGATGACATTCGAAGCTCCAGGATTTTCTTCTCGGCAAACAGCGACATACTATTATTACTGTATAACACCTGTTGCCAGTCAAAATTGGCATCTACATGGAAAAGATCTCGCTCCGTAAAACCGGCTTCCCGAAGTGCGTGTCGCAAGATATCTGTACTTTCCTGAACCAACAACGGTTCATCACCACTGACGATATACAGTGGCAACAGACCTCTCGCCAGCTGCCCTTCGAGTTTATCCGGATATATTTTCACGGCTATTCTGATAGTTAGTGATACTGATATTCACCCTGCGAAGTATCTGTTCACTTAAGTCGCGGCGCATCTCCTCGCGCAACAGGGCCTCTTCTTCAGAGCTACTTTCCAGATTCTCGTTGTCGAAACTGTATGAACGTTCTGTTGCGACCCTAACTGCGGGTATGACTTCCACCCGGTCATTGGCTAACAAACGCACCTCGACTGCCTGTACCAGTTCGTACTCCGCCACACTGATGTTGCTCGTGGTTGCCACCGCCCGTCTGCTGTTGCGAATGCCCGAAACCACTAGAGAATACTCCGCTGCACTGGCCGTGGTGGTAACTTCTTTGTTAGCGCGCTGGAAACCTCGTCGCAACAGCGCCAACATTTCACCATTGGCGGAGATATGAATCGTATTAAAGTCAGCCACAGCGGCGTTTTGGGTACCACGAAGATGAAACCCACAGCTGGCCAGCAAGCAGGTCAAACATAGCAGGATCGCTCGCGAACGGATCTTGGTATCACTGGACAACAAAATTGAGCAGCCTGTTGGGGACGTGGATTATCTTACGAATTTCCTTGCCACTTAAGAATTTCTCAACGTTCTCAATTTGATGTGCATTTTTCACAAGTTCATCTTGAGCTTCATCTGGAGCCGCTTCAAGCTTTCCTCGCAATTTGCCATTAACCTGAACAATGATTTCTACCGAACTTTTTGCCAGTGCATTGTTATCAACCGGGAGCCACTCGGCCTCTTCAATATCTCCCTTGCCCAATTTCTGCCAAAGTTCACGACAGATATGTGGGGTTATGGGCGACAAGACCAACACCGCGATGTTAAGAACCTCAGCAACCACTGCTCTGCCCTGCGCCGAGGTATCATCGAATTTCTGCAGCTCGTTCATTAGAGACATCACACCGGACACAACCGTATTGAAATTAAGCCGACGGCCATAATCATCATCGGCGGAGGCTAGTGTTTCGTGGGCCACTCGCCGAAGATCGCGCTGTGCGTCGTTTAACCCTTCAATGTTCAATGCTTCAACGGGGCCGCCTTGGACATAGCTGACCACAGGATTCCACAATCTCGTCCTAAGCCATTTATTTTGAGATTCCACACCATGTTCAGACCACTCAAAAGATTGCTCTGGCGGCGCTGCAAACATCATCGCCATTCGAACAGCATCAGCGCCATGGGTGTCGAGCAAATGTTGAGGATTGCCAGCATCACCGGATGATTTCGACATTTTGGCACCGTCCTGCAACACCATGCCCAACGCCAAAAGATTCTCAAACGGTTCGTCAGTATCTACCAGACCGTCATCACGCATGACCTTGTGAAAAAATCTGGCGTACAACAGATGTAGTATGGCGTGCTCTTCACCACCCACATAGTGATCCACCGAATTCCAGTATTTTGCTCTTTCGTCCAGCATACCTTCATCGAAGCTACTGCAGGCGAAGCGCGCGTAATACCAGGACGACTCCACAAAGGTGTCAAACGTATCTGTCTCACGCAGCGCATCACCACCACAATCCGGACAAGTTGTTTCGTACCACTCAGACATTTTTTTGATCGGAGAAATGACACCATCCAATTGAACATCGGTTGGCAATACCACGGGCAGGTCTTCATCAGGTACAGGTACCGCGCCACATTTCTCGCAGTGGATGATAGGGATGGGACATCCCCAATAGCGCTGACGGGACACACCCCAGTCACGTAGACGATAATTTACCTGACGCTCTCCAAGTTCCTTATCCTGTAACGCATCCGCAATGGCATCAAAAGCCTGGTTAAAATCCAATCCGTCAAAATCACCGGAATTAACGCAGACGCCCTTGTTAACGTAGGCGCTCTGATCCAGATCGCAGGTCTCTTTACTGTTCGCGGTGGGTGCGATGACCTGGACAATGGGCAGTGCATATTTTCTAGCAAACTCCCAGTCACGTTGATCATGCCCCGGCACACTCATGACAGCACCGGAGCCATATTCCATCAGCACAAAATTTGCCACCCACACAGGTACGGGCTCACCGCTGATGGGATGTTGTACTTTGATGCCGGTGTCCATGCCCTGCTTCTCAAGCTTAGCCATGTCGGCTTCTGCTACCTTCCCCTGATTGCAGGATTCGACAAATTGCGCGAGGTCGTTATTATTTTCAGCCGCTTCTTTCGCGATGGGATGTTGCGCGGCCACAGCAACGTACGTCACCCCCATCAAGGTATCCGGTCTCGTTGTATATACATCAATCGCAGCACCATCAACCCGTGGAAAAGTAATCTGCACACCCTCGGACCGACCAATCCAGTTCCGCTGCATGGTTTTGATCTTATCCGGCCAGCCAGGAAGCTTATCCAGGTTGCCAAGCAATTCTTCTGCATAGTCAGTTATTTTCACAAACCACTGCGCCAGTTCACGTTTTTCAACCAGCGCATCTGAACGCCAGCCCCGGCCATCGATAACCTGTTCATTAGCAAGTACTGTCTGGTCCACGGGATCCCAGTTAACCCAGGCGGACTTCTTTTCTACCAAGCCCTTTTTGAACATCCTCGTAAAGAACCATTGTTCCCAGCGGTAGTATTCAGGATCGCAGGTCGAGAACTCCCGGGTCCAGTCGTAGGCAAAGCCCAAAGACTTCAACTGCGTTTTCATATTCTCGATATTCTGGGCGGTCCAGGCCGCAGGCGGCACTTTGTTTTTGATCGCTGCGTTTTCCGCCGGCAAGCCAAACGCATCCCAACCCATGGGCTGCATCACATTGAACCCCTGTAGTCGTTTATAGCGTGCGATCACGTCGCCCAGCGTATAGGTTCGCACGTGCCCCATGTGCAGCTGCCCACTGGGATACGGGAACATGGCCAGGCAGTAGTATTTGGGTTTGCTGCTGTTCTCAGTGACGACGAAGGAATCTGAATCCTGCCAGTGCTGCTGCACTGCGGACTCAGTTTCTTTGAAGTTATAGGAAATGGTTTTGTCTTCCATGGTGGTTATAGTGTCGGAAAAAGGGGCCATTCTACCCGAACGAAGAAGCGACAAAAACTAATCACGAACAAAGTATCGTTTGCCGGCCAATGTCGCCAGGATAAGCAGACTGAATGCGAGAACCGGCCACTGCCCAAAACGATGGTAAGGGGTCTCGCCCTTCATAATCGAGAGTTCACCTGTAAGTACGCCAGGCGCATTGGGCACTAGCTCGCTTTGGACACGGCCACGATAGTCTATCAGCGCTGTCACACCATTATTCGTTGCTCGAATCATATCTCGACCATTCTCTGCTGCCCGCATACGTGCCATTTGCAGATGCTGTTTCGGGCCAATTGATTCTCCGAACCAGGTATCGTTACTAATGGTTACCAGCAAGTCCGGGAGGTCCACGGTCTGTCGCACCAGTTCTGGATAAACAACCTCATAGCAAATTGACAGAGACAAGCGCCAATCACCCGCTAACAGTGGTTCCTGGTCGTCAGGCCCTGCCCGATTGTGCGACATTGGCAGGTCAAAAAAAGTAATCAGACCGCGCAGCAAATTCTCAAACGGAACGTACTCTCCAAAGGGGACCAACTGCCTTTTTTGATAGGCTCCTGACCCATCACCTACCGCAATCGCCGCGTTCAGGAAATGGCCTTCGCTATCGCGATCGGGAATTCCCAGAACCAGGGTGCTTCCGGTTTCCTTACCCCGATGGGATAACTCATCCAGAACCATCGCTGCATTTTCTCGGAAGAGCGTAATTGCTGCTTCCGGCCATACAATAATATCTCTACCCCACACATCTTCCGTAAGGTCGACATAGGTTGTTAGGATAGGACCCACACTTTCACGTCGCCATTTCGTGTGCTGTTCAATATTGCCCTGCACGGCCGCAACGCTAGCGACCTGCCCGGTCGACTCGACCCAATTAAGTTTTGCCGCCACAAAAGACCCGGCACCCCAAATAGCACCGAATACAATCAAGTGGATAGGCCAGTTGTGACGCCGCAATCCAACTAGCAGCGCCGCCGAGAGCGCGGTGAGAAAGCTCAACCCGAATACACGCCAAATTGGCGCGTAACCGGCCAGCGGTGAGTCGAGATGACTGTAGCCGACATAGAGCCAGGGGAACCCAGTCAGGAACCAGCTGCGAAACCACTCCAGAAAAACCCAAATGGCCGGGAACGCGATCAGCCGGTTCGATACGTTGACATGGATGAATGCCGCAACCAGGGAAGTCAGGGAATAACTTAAGACGAAAAATAGGACGAGAAATGCCGCCAGCAAATACGACGCCCCGCCATAGACGTTGATGCTGACGAAGATCCATGAGACCCCAACACCATACATACCGACTGAAAACAGGTAGTAACGCAGAACAATTGCACGTGAAGACTTAACGTCGAGCGTAAACAGAAAGGCCGTCAGACTGACAATAGCCACTGGCCAGATACCCAATGGCGCCAATGCCAACGGCAGAATTGCGCCACTTAAGAGCGCAATGATATGGCCCACTAGCGGCTGCTGATCACGGATCTCAAACAGGCGTTGCACATTCATCCCTAGGTTAAGGGCATCAATCTTTCGTCAACATCGTAAGCTCTAACAGATGAATTCGTCGACTATCGGCATTCAACACTTTAAAGCGGAATTCCTCCACGTCGACGCTCTCATCTCGCTTGGGCAAGTGTCCGAAATGGCTGGTGACCATACCGCCGATGGTATCTACATCTTCGTCGCTGAAGTTACTTGTAAAGTGTTCGTTAAAGTCTTCAATAGGCGTTAGGGCCTTTATCGTGTACGTCCCGTCAGCGTGGAGCTTGATAAAATCATCTTCATCAATGTCATACTCGTCCTCAATGTCTCCGACGATTTGCTCTAACACGTCTTCAATGGTGACAATCCCGGATACGTGACCGTACTCTTCATAAACAACGGCAAGATGATTATGATTTCGACGGAACTCCTGAAGCAGCACGTTGACTCGCTTACTCTCTGGAATTGGCGTGAACTGCCGCAAAATCTCCCACATTTTGAACTTCGACCTATTCTCTTCTAGTGCCAGAGGTAACAAATCTTTTGCGAGAAGAATACCAATAACTTTATCTGGATCTTCATCGATCACGGGAAATCTGGAGTGTCCAGACTCAATGATTAGCGGCAAAAATTCTTCAGGTTTTAAGCCCAGGTTGACAAATACAACCTGAGAACGAGGAATCATAATTTCCCGGGTTTGCATATCAGAGACAACTAGTGCGCCCTCGATAATGCTAAGCGCCTCATCATCTAGCAACTCACGTTGCTGCGCTGAACGCAGCAAATCCAGCAATTCATCCCGAGAACCAGGTTCACCGGTTGCAAGAGACTTCAGCCTCTCTAACCAGCTTCTTTGATCGCTGGAATCATCTTCTTCGTTCATTGCTCAACCGACTCCTGATACGGATTGGAAAATCCCATTTTTTTCATAACTTTTGTTTCCAAAGTTTCCATTTCGCGTGCCTCTTCATCACCGATATGATCAAACCCATTTAGGTGTAACAAACCATGAACTAGCATGTGGGCAAAATGGCCCTCTACACTTTTGTTTTGCGTCGCTGCTTCCTCGCATACAACCGGCGCACAGATCACAATATCCCCTAGTAGCACTCGGCCAGACTCGTCCATTGAACCATTGTCGAAGGACAGGACATTAGTGCTGGATTCGCCATCCCGGTACTGTTGATTCAAGTCAGTTATTTCGTCTTCACCAACAATTCTCACCGCTACCTCAGTCGCTGCTAACTGCAGCTCCTGGCTACATATGTTAATCCATTGATTGATTTTCTCATCATTGACGGAAATGCAGGCGCGGTCGATGCCCCACTGTATATCTACTGTAGTCTGAGTTTCCACGTTAGGCGCGGTCATCTTCCTTAGACTCATGCTTTTCGTAGGCTTCCACGATACGTTGTACCAGTGGATGACGAACAACATCTTTAGCAGAAAAATGCGTGAATGATATCCCCGGGACCTTATCTAATACGTCGAGAATGTGGCGCAGGCCGGACCGGGTGCTATGGGGCAAATCTATCTGAGTAATATCTCCGGTGACCACCACCGTTGAGCCGAAACCAATCCTAGTCAGAAACATTTTCATCTGCTCGGCTGTCGTGTTTTGACTCTCATCAAGAATGATAAAAGAATCGTTCAGTGTCCGCCCTCTCATATAGGCAAGCGGTGCTACCTCTATAATGCTTTTTTCTATAAGACGCTCAACTTTATCAAACCCCAATAGTTCATAGAGCGCGTCGTATAGCGGTCTTAAGTACGGATCAATTTTCTGACTTAAGTCACCTGGCAAAAATCCTAATTTTTCACCCGCCTCAACGGCCGGTCTCACCAACAGAATCCTTCTAATGGCCTCACGCTCAAACGCCTCAACAGCACAGGCTACTGCAAGGTATGTTTTCCCCGTGCCGGCGGGACCAATACCGAAGTTAATATCATTGGATTTAATGGCGCGAACATAATTAATTTGGTTTTTACCACGAGGTCGAACAATTTTTTTGCTGGTATGTAGTAAATCATCCGTGCCATCCGCTTCGTGTAGCAGCATTGCGTCAACGCCAGATTCCTGCAGAAATAGGTGAACAAGATCTGAGGTTAACGAAGTGCCAGTACTGACTTCTCGATATAGGTGGCTTAAGAGTTCGCCCGCAGCAACGACTGTTTTGTTCTCACCAGTTAATTGAAAATCGTTACCTCGATTCTTAATGGTGATCCCCAGTCTTTCTTCGATCTGCCGCAAGTGCTCATCGTACGGGCCGCACAAGTTGGCTAGTTGCTGACTATCGTTGGGTTCCAGGGTTACCTGGTGTGGTCGAACGTCCAAATTCATCCGGTAAGAATCACAATATCGCTAGGATATACGCAACGGTTCTGGAGAGATACCCCTAAGAGAGTTAGGTAGTGCCTCAGTTATTTCCATCTGAATAAATTCACCGATCAAACTCTGATCTGCTGAAGAGAAGATAACCACGCGATTATTTTCTGTTCGCGCCTGCAACTGACCGGGATCCTTCTTCGATACTCCCATCACCAGGACATTTTGTGTGGTGCCCACCATCTTGCGACTAATTTCAAATGCGTTTGCTTTAATACGCTGCTGAAGAATATTGAGGCGCTCTTTTTTCGTCTCCATATCCGTGTTATCGGCAAGTCCGGCCGCAGGGGTTCCAGGACGCGCGCTAAAAATGAAACTAAAGGAGTTATCAAAACTCATTTCCGCAATAAGATCCATCGTCGCCTTAAAGTCATCGTCAGTTTCGCCGGGAAACCCAATGATAAAATCTGATGACAGGCTGATATCGGGCCTGATTTTTCTAAGCGCACGGATCTTGGACTTGTACTCGATCGCGGTGTGCCCCCGTTTCATCGCGGCAAGTATTTTATCCGAACCACTTTGTACAGGAAGATGCAGATGGCTTACAAGCTCTGGTACGTCAGCATAAACGTCAATCAGACTATTGGTGAACTCCACCGGATGAGATGTCGTATACCGTATGCGGTCAATGCCATCAATTTCTGCAACGATCCGAATAAGATAGGCAAGGTCAGCATATTGACCGGAGGCCAGAAGCCCACGATACGCATTGACATTTTGACCCAGTAGATTGACCTCACGCACCCCCTTATCGGCAAGGCTCAGTATCTCGCGCAGCACATCCTCAAGCGGTCGGCTAACCTCTTCTCCCCGGGTATAGGGCACGACACAAAATGTGCAGTATTTGCTACAACCTTCCATGACAGACACAAAGGCCGAAGGGCCATCAGCTGATGGTTCAGGCAGTCGATCAAATTTCTCAATTTCCGGAAAACTAACATCGACAACAGGACCCGATTTCCCCTTTTGCGCAAGCATTGCCGGTAAGCGATGTAGTGTTTGCGGGCCAAATATGAGATCAACGTAGGGAGCCCGTCCTGTAATTGCCTCACCTTCCTGGCTTGCGACACAGCCACCAACACCTATCGTCAGATCCGGGTTCAGTGCCTTCAGCTTTTTCCACCGCCCTAGTTGATGAAATACCTTTTCCTGGGCATTTTCTCTAATCGAGCAGGTGTTGAGCAGGAGTAAATCCGCCTCCGACTCGTTATCCGTCTGCTGATATCCATGGCTGTGCTCCAGCAGATCCACCATTCGCGCTGAATCATACTCATTCATCTGGCAGCCATGGGTCTTGATAAATACTTTTGGCAACGTCGTTCAACCTTGAAAAGGGCGCCTATTATAGGCAGCTTGGCCTCTTTTCGGTAGCACCCTTGAAATTCGGCGCATTTAACCGCATATCGTGGTACAACATTGACAACAACTGCAATAAAACGAACACTGCAAGCGCAGCGACGATCATTTAACGGAAGGATAGATGTCCGACACACCAATCTACAAAATCATTTTCTTCAGCATGGGGCAGATTTACGAAGTCTATGCCCGACAGATCTATCAGTCAGACTTGTATGGCTTTATTGAAATAGAAGAACTGGTATTCGGAGAACGCTCTCAAATGCTGGTAGATCCGAGTGAGGAGCGCTTGAAAAGCGAATTTGAAGGTGTGAACCGAAGTTACATTCCTATGCACTCTATAGCGAGAATTGATGAGGTCGCCAAGGAAGGGGTAGGAAAAATATCCGAAGCCAAAGGCAATAACATTGCACCCTTTCCGATGCCGGCTTTCCCTAAGCGCACAGACTAACCCTACAACAAAGTTGTTTTGACGACCTCCAACTCAGGCGCTTGTGCGATCAGGGTTGTCAGACTCTCGCTGCTCCCCGGAAAACTAAAATCCGGTGCTATCTCCGCCAGTGGCAACAATACAAACAGTCGTTTGCTGGCCCTTGGATGCGGTATCGTCAGATCCTCCGAACAGATAACCTGATCACCTAAACCAATAATATCCAGGTCCAATGTCCTCGGTGTGTTGACTCCATGATCGCTTGGTCGACCACACTGCCGCTCAATGTCTTTTAAAGAACCCAGCAGCTCTGTTGCTGAGAGCGAAGTGTTAAAGCTCACCACAGCGTTGCTGAACCAAGCGGACTCCTGCATCTCAAAGGGTTCTGTTTGCCACAGCGAGGAACAGGTTATGGGTCCACTGGCGATGGTCTCGAGTAGTTTCACGGCCTGACGCAATTGCGCCGCGCCATCACCAATACTTGAGCCCAGGGCTATGAAGGTAGTCTGTAGTCTGTGATCCACGATTGAATCATGCTACTTTACGAACTCTAAATTTGCCATTGGACTGAGCCACAGACAGTTCGATTATTAAGCGAGGATATAGTGAGTAAAGTTGAAGTAGCGTCTGACGTCACCGGTAATGTCTGGAAGATTGAGACCAAAGTGGGGGATCATGTGAATGAGGAAGATGTCCTCATGATCATGGAATCAATGAAAATGGAGATTCCGATAGAGGCCGAATGCGCTGGCACCGTCACCGAGATCCTTGTTAAGGAAGAAGACGCCGTGGAAGAGGATCAGATTGTGGCGATTATCGAGTCTGACGGGTAATGATGGTCAACTAGGGTTCTCGGAGGTAGGCATGTACCATCGTTAGTTGGAGGGAGCGGTGGAATCAAGTTCTTCTGTTTTTTGTTCTGCTAAGAGGTCTTCAAGGGATTTGACGAAATCATCGAAGATGTAGGATGAGACGCGGTAGTCCCAGACAGAGAGGTCTGGTACTGCGGAGGTTATTGCAACGGCCGTATCTATCTCACTCAAATCTGCATCACTAGTCTCTTCACCGGTCTCTGTTTCAGCGGTCTCTGGCACAGGGCCTACATTGAAGTTTAACCAATTGCCTTCGCCGTACTTGGCGGCCTGCACCCGTATCTCTCTACCATCCTGAAGCGTGAAGTTGGCACTTGCAGCATCCTGCCAGCGCTGACTATCGTGGGCAGCAACATCCTCCAGTCTGACGTTAACCAGGGCCCGTGCCGGCTCACCGGTGATCGAGGGATACTTGAGTTCTCTGTCCGGGGGGAGCTGTCCAAAATCGAACTCACCTTCTGCATT
>Ga0115002_10006110_pt1 | contig 13969 bp, 11 predicted proteins | sample ArcticOcean_MG_C_8_FD_89576 | JGI IMG/M metagenome (GOLD analysis project Ga0115002, IMG submission 89576) | Marine microbial communities from western Arctic Ocean - ArcticOcean_MG_CB11_86 | ecosystem: Environmental > Aquatic > Marine > Oceanic | place: Arctic Ocean: Canada Basin | collected... | reverse complement strand
CAATTTAGCCACTCAAGAACTCGCTTCTACAGGCTATGCGGTAGCCCGAAAATCGGACCCCAATTTTATCAAGGGCCGGCGGGATTATTTCAAATATGTCGACCTTGGCGTCACCGATGCTAGTCAAGGCCGTATGCGGGTGCAACGGACTTCAACTACAGACGGGATGTCCGAAGAAACCGGCTGGCATTATCATAAATGCGAGGGTCAGTTCGTCTTTATGCTGGAAGGCTGGCTGGAACTGCAGTTCGCCGATGGCGAGACAGTAATATTGGAGGAAGGAGACTCCGTTTACATCGACGGATACGCTCCCCACAATGAAACCCGAACATCCGATACATTCGAATTACTGGAATTTTCAGTGCCGGCGGATATGGGCACTGAAGTGTGCGAATCGCCGACAAAATCATCGTCATAATGTGACCCCAACGGTAGAGCCCGCGTAACTCGATGTGGCGGCGCAGGGCCGCCTCGACGCGCGTCGCTTCTATGGATGGACCACCACGTTGACGAAGCCGCCCGGGTTGCGGCCGGTCTCTGCGAGCGCGTCGTTGACGCCGTCGAGCGGGAAAACCCGGTGTTCGAAGATGCCGTAATCGACGATCCCGGCCTCGGCGAGATCCGACATCTCGGTTCCCTGCGCGACCGTGAACCAGTTTGACCCCTGATAGCGCAGTGCGGTCGCCATGAACTGCATCGGATGTAGCGCCAAATCCTGGTTAAGCGCGCCGATGTTGATGACTGTCCCGCCCCGCATCATTCCACCGATGGCATCGGCGATGGTGTCGGCCGATGCGCCGGCGGCGATACAGTCGAGGATGAGCTCGGGCCCGATTCCGCCGGTTGCCGCGCGCAGCCTGTCGGCAATCGGGGCGCCGTCGATCTGGACCGGATGGATGCGGTCGGGTGCCAGGTCTTTCAGCTGTGCGAGGCGGTCGGGGTTGCGGGCGATCGGCACAATGGTGCTCACGCCAAGGGCCAGCGCGAACAAGGTGGCATTGACGCCGAGCGTGCCGGTTGCGCCGACAACGGCCAGCGTTCCTCCCGCTTTGACGCCGCCTGCCTGCAGCGCCGCATAGGCGGTGCCGAGATACCCGAACCGCGCACCGATATCGAAGCTCACCGCGTCCGACAGTTTGACCAGATTGCGGGCCGGCGCGACCATATAGTCGGCGAAGCCGCCCGACGGATACCGTGTCAGAATCGCGCTGGAGGCGGGCCGGAAACCGAAATACCCCTGCAATGCGCCCTGCTCGCAATTCAGCGCCGCCGCGCCACGCCGGCAATATTCACAGGTACCGCAGGACAGCGCCGGGTTTACGTAAACGCGATCGCCTTCCGCCAGACAGGACACGTTCGCCCCGATCTTCGCGACGACCCCCGCCGCGTCGAGACCCATGACCGCCGGCAGCGGCGGCAACGTCCGCCAGTGCCCGCCCTTTACGATATTGCGCATGTTGGGCACCACCCCGCACGACCTGACGGAGATCAAGGCATCGTCGGGGCCGGGGTCCGGGACTGGAATTTCGTCGATTTGGAACGGTGTGTCAGGCTTGTGGAGCCGGGCGGCGCGCATGGTTTGAGCCATTCTTCGTTCTCCCCGATACCCGTGTTAGGCCGCAACGCGTATCCCCGGGATGCAGGGCCGGCGGCCTGTGCGGCTTTGCTGTCGCCCGGATGGTATACCAACCAGCCCGGGCCGCTCAATACGATCCGGTAGGGCCCCCCGCGCCAATCCTGATAAATGCCGACGCTCGTGTATTGATGGTCGTCTATTGATATCGGTCCGCTTGTCTGAAAAACAGTGCCGCGGCGAGTGGGATGGTTTGTGGGCGGTAAAGAACTAAAATCGCGGATGAAAACAATCTGAAGTACAATTCACAAAACCATATGAGGCGGATTCACGTGACAGATATCGGTTCGAAACATTTCGACTACATCATTCTTGGCGGCGGGTCGGCCGGCTGTGTGCTGGCAAACCGTCTGTCCTCCCGCGGGTCGAATGAGGTTCTTCTGATTGAGGCGGGCAGGGACTTTGTGCCGGGAAGCGAGCCCGGAGATATGCTGGATTCTTACCCAATGGGTGCTTCCTTTAACCCCGCCTATCACTGGCGTGAACTCCAGGTCCGTTTGTCGCATACGCCGACAAATACCGGTGAACGCGCCGCAACGCGTTTTATGGAGCAGGCTCGGGTTGTCGGCGGCGGATCGTCGATCAACGCCCAAATGGCAAACCGTGGTTCGCCGCTCGATTACGACGAGTGGGCGGAAAAGGGCGCCCGTGGCTGGAATTGGGAAAAAGTGTTGCCCTATTTTCGCAAGTTGGAAACCGATCAGGATATTCGGGATGATTACCATGGCAGTGAGGGGCCTATTTTCGTGCGCCGAGTCCCGGAAGCCAATTGGACCAATTTTTCGCGGAAAGTAGCTGGAGTTCTGAGCGAATCGGGCGTTAAGGCGCTGCCGGACCAGAACGGGTTATTCGAGGATGGCTGGTTCCCGAGCACGATTTCCAACAAGGATGAAACCCGTGTGTCAGCGTCGATGGGATATCTCAATACCGAAATCCGCGCGCGACCGAATTTGCATATTCTGTCCGAAACAACCGCCGAATCCCTGACCTTCGACGGGCGCCGCGTGACGGGCGCGGTTGTCAGACGCCGTGGATCCCCGCTGACGCTTACCGGCAAGCACGTCATCGTGTCTGCAGGGGCGCTGCATACGCCGCCGATTCTGATGCGGTCTGGAATCGGCCGCGCCGATCACCTTCGTGAAATGGGGGTCGATGTCGTCGCCGACCGGCCGGGCGTCGGCGGCAATTTGAACGAGCATCCGACGATCGCCGTTTCCGCCTATCTACGTCCGAACGCGCGACAAACAGCCCGCACCGGAACACGCCGTCATGCCCAGATCGCGTTTCGGTACAGCTCCGGTGTCGCCGATTGCGGAGCCGGCGATATGTATGTCTCGGTTACCGGCAAGTCGGCCTGGCACGCCGTCGGTGTGAGGCTTGGCTCATTTTTGATGTGGTGCAACAAGCCGTATTCGCGCGGTAGCGTGTTGCTCAACAGCGCGGATCCCGCGGCGGAACCTGACGTGGATTTCAATATGCTTTCCGACAGGCGGGACTTCGACCGGCTGGCAGACGGGGTGCGCCGGATGGCGGGCTATTTTGCGCACCCGCAGATGGCTGGAATTGCAAGCGATCCGTTTCCGAGTTCCTATACCGAGCGTGTTCGGCGGATCGGTGCGGTTAATACCAAGAACCGAATTCTGACCAATATCCTGGCGGCCATTCTTGACGGGCCGGGGCCACTGCGTCGTGCGGCCATCAAAGGCTTTATCACGATGGGCGACACGCTTTCCGACCTTTTGGGCGACGAGAAACGTATGGAGCATTTTATCCGTTCAAGCGTCACCGGCTGCTGGCATCCGTCGGGGACCTGCCGGATGGGCGCCGCCGATGACCCGCTGGCCGTGACCGATCCGTCCGGCCTGGTTTACGGCGTAGAAGGCCTGACAGTCTGCGACGCGTCGTTGTTTCCCTGTGTGCCGCGCGCCAATACGAACATTCCAACGATAATGTGCGCGGAGAAAATCGCCGATGATCTGCTGGCCGGATCGGTCTCCTAATCCGGTGTAAAAATTGGGACGAGCGGTTGTCTACGCAGAGAGTCTGGATTTTCCCGGCACGACGGAAATCAGCGCGCCGAGCGCCATTGCCGCGCCGCCGATCAGGAATACCGCGCCGTAACTGCCGGTCCGGTCGAACAGCATCACATAGGCGTAACCGCCAACCGCTTGAAACACGCCCGAAATCAACGCCATCCAGCGCCACACATGCGCCATGTGCACGGGACCGACAATCTGGTGCGTTCGGCCCGACATAATGGCCGAAAAACCGGGCTGGGCACCGACCACCAGAGACGACACCGCCAGCGCCCAAAACGCGGTTTCGATCGCCGGCAGGGCAACGCCCACTGCCAGGGTACAGAACACCAGAACCAGCCCGGTGCGAAATCCCAACCGGTCGGCGAGTCGTCCCCAAAGGAACGTGCCCGATACCGCCCCGAGACCAAACAGGACCCAGTGAAATCCTCCGAAAGCGATGTCATGGCCTAGACCGCGCACCAGATAATCGACCCAGTAGATAGTGTGTGGGACCAGCCCGAGGGAGAACATGGTCTGGCCCGCAATCAGACGCAAAATTGCCGGCGTGATCGGCGGCCGGCCCAGCGATCGCGGCGCCGTTGCAGCGGCTGATGCTGTGGTTGGCGATACCGAGGCAATAAGATCGACCGCGCCCCATCCCCAGAATCCGATCGCAACGCCGGCGGCGCCAAGCACGGCCAGTCCCGCCCAGGCGGCGGAGAGACTGTGATCGAGCAAGGCCGGAATCAATGTCCCGGAAAGAAGAATTCCCACGCCGACGCCGGTGAACACGATACCGGTCGCGGTGCCGAGGTGTTCCGGCGGCGCGTGCCTTGTCACAATGGCGAGGCTGTAAATCATCATAACCGCGACCGTGATGCCGATCAGAGAACGCCAGAATACCAGCCATGCGAAGCCGAATTCGGCTATGCTGGCAGTCAGGCATATCAATGAAATAACCAGACATGCCTTCAGCGTCCGCGTTTCGCCCCAGCGCGTCCTGATCCGAAGCGCGACCAAGGCGCCGATCAGGTAGCCCGCCAGGTTAAAGGCGCCGACATAGCCGGCCTCGGACGCGCTCAATGCGCCGCTGTCGACCAATGCGGGGATCAAAGGGGTATATGAAAACCGGCCAATACCCATCCCGACCAGCAACGTCGCCGATCCGGCGATGGACAACCGCAACCAGGGTGGCATGACGAATAGCTCTCCGATTGAAGCAGATTGGCTCGAAGCAGATTGGCGCGCGGGCCGCGTTCGGTGAACTTTCACCCCGGAATAAGACGAATACAACCGCGAGGAAACAATAGGCCTGCATTAAAAGCCGCTCCCGTCCGATGGGGGCTCTTGCCAAGCTGACGCCGGGCGATGAAACTGGTGGCCTTCAACCGGAGCAACGCCATGCCTAAAGCACTGACCGACGACCAGATTCGGTTCTATCGCGATAATGGCTTTCTTACCCCCTGCGACGGAATCGACGCCGCTGATGCAGGTCCGATGCTTCGAGATCTCGAAGATTTCGAAGCCAGCCAGGGGTATTGCGTCGGGACGATGAACCTCAAGGCCCATCTGTGTTTCCGTCGGTCGTTCGAACTCTCCTCCACACCCGCCATCCTGGATGTGGTTGAAGATTTGATTGGCCCGAACATTCTGGTGTTCGCCTCTCATTTCTGGATCAAGCCCGGCGACGACGCGACCTTCGTGTCCTGGCATCAGGATTCGGCTTATATAGGGCTCGACCCGCATGAGCTTGTCACGGTGTGGCTTGCCCTGACCGACAGCAGTCCCGCGAATGGCTGCATGCGCATGCTGCCCGGCACCCACCTCGGCGAAACGCACGCCCATACCGAAACATATGACGACAAGAATCTTTTATCCCGCGGGCAGGCCATCGGGAATATCGACGATTCAAGCGCGGCCGATCTCATCCTGAATGCCGGCCAATTCTCGTGCCACCACGAGCGCATCATCCATGGGTCCAACACAAACCAGACAGGCAAGACGCGGGTCGGGCTTTCGTTCTTCTATATCCCGACACACGTGCGCTCGACGACCGGTCGGCGGACGGCGCATCTGGTCCGCGGCGTTGACGATTTCGGCCATTGGGACGACGATCCGGTGCCCGAGGCGAGGATCGACACGGGGATCATTGACCACCTGGTCGAAGTGAACAATAGATACAAGAAAAACAGCCAGGAGGCGGAAGCAGCCGGATGAAAGGGATGAAATTCTACGGCACCGGCGTCTGGGACAAATCAATAGGCCCGGCTGCGTGATGAGATTGGCGACTAAGTTCACGCCAAATGAAACCGGAAATCAGATTGGGAGAAATTGCCATGGCGTACGAGCTGGAAGAGTTCTGCAACGATTGCAGAGGAGCCATTCAGAGCGATCCCGGCGACGGCGGTCGTGAAGTGATCCGCGACAAGCTTGCCGAGCTCGTGAAGAATCAGGATTTCGTGGCCGAACATTGCTGGCCCGGTCGTCCCTTCGGAACCTATACGGTGTATCAGGATCCGGAGACGGATTTTCATCTCCTCGCGCATTGCTTCGACAACGGCTCAAAATCGCCGCCTCATGACCATGGCAAGTCCTGGGCGATTTACGCCCAGACACATGGCTATACCGATATGACGGTTTGGGACCGCAACGACGACCCCGCTGCGGGCGGCCCGGTCGATCTGTCGGTGCGGGAGACCTATCGCTTGAACCCCGGCGACGCCGGTATTTTCCATCCGGGGGACATCCATACGATCGAGTTCAATGACGGATCGCGGTTCGTCCGGGTAACCGGAACGGACCTAAACCAGGAGGCCCAGGCCATCTATAACATGGCCGACAAAACCGTGAAGATTGCCAGCGCGGCCCAGGCCATCGACAGCGAGTCGAAATCGCGCGGATGAATTCACCCATGACACCGATTACCGTCGGGTTGGATGATATTACATTTGTCGGCTCGGGGCTCAGCCGGCCCGAATGCGTGTTGTGCACCCCCGCGGGCGATCTTTATATCGTCCAGCGTGGCGCCGGCGTGACTCATCTGACGCCTGACGGACACCAGACGACGATCGGCGATACCGCCCAGATAGACGGCAAGGATTGGGTTCCCAACGGTCTCGATTTCGCCCCCGATGGCGGTTTCCTGGTGGCCAACATGGGCGAGGGCGGCGGCGTATGGCATCTCGCCAGGAACGGCACCGTCACGCCCTGGTTATTGGAAGTGGATGGGGAGGATTTGCCCAAGGCAAACTTTGTGTTCACCGATCATTTGGGGCGGATCTGGGTCACCATGTCGACACGATCGGTGCCGATCACCCTGGCCATGACCGGGCTGGGGCAGCCGGAGCGGGCCGACGGCTTTATCTGCCTGATCGACGACAAGGGCGCCCGCATTGTCGCCGATGGACTGACCTTTACAAACGAGGCACGGCTCGATCGTGCCGGAGATTATTTGTATGTGGCCGAAACATTTGGTCGGCGTATCACGCGGTTTCGGGTCGCTGCTGACGGATCGCTATCGGACCGCGAGACGTTTGCCACGTTCGGGCACGGTACGTTCGCCGACGGCATCGCATTCGACGAGGAAGATTGTCTTTGGGTGACGAGCGTGCTCAGCAACCGGTTGTTTCGTATCACCCCTGATGGCACCCAACATCTGCTATTGGAGGACGCCGACGCGGCGGATATCGACAAAGCGGAAACTTCCCTCGCCGAAGGATTGGTTGAACGCCCGTTATTCAGCGAACGGCGTGGCCGCACACTGGGGAATATCGCAAGTGTTGCGTTCGGCGGCTCCGATTTGCGCACGGTTTATCTCGGTTCGTTGGGCGGCACGAGTCTTGCTGTGTTCCGCTCTCCGGTGGCGGGTCTGCCGCTCGGACATTGGCGTAATCTGTGACGGCCCTGTCGCGGCCCGATTGATATGTCGCAGGTCGGCTGGATTATCGGACTAGATATTGGCGGCACGTTCACCGACGTCTACATGCTCGAGCCTGATAGCGGGCGCACAGCCCGGTTCAAATCACTGACGACGACCGACGACCCCGCCCGGGGTGCAGTTGAAGCCATGATGGCCGCGCTCGACGAAGCGGTCGCTTCGCCGGGCCAGATCGGTGTCGTGCTGCATGCGACGACACTGGTCGCCAACGCGCTGATCGAACGCAGGGGCGCCTCGACGGCCTTGGTCACGACCCGCGGTTTCGAGGACCTGCTGAATATCGCGCGGGAAAAGAAATACGACATTTACGACATATTCCTTGAGAAGCCGCCGCCGCTGGCGCCGCGTGAGCTCTGTTTCGGGGTCGGCGAACGGATTGCCGCCGACGGTTCGGTAATTGAGCCGGTCGACGCCGATTCGATGGACGGTATCGTTGCCGATATCGTGGCCAGCGGCGCGGAAGCGGTCGCCGTTTGCCTCCTGCATTCCTATGTGAATCCGGAACACGAGCAGAGTGTTGCGGCAGTTCTGCGGGATCGGCTGCCTGGAATCGCGGTTACGATTTCATCGGAATTGCTGCCCGAGATGCGTGAATACGAGCGTGCCACCAGCACCACGGCAAACGCCTTCGTTTTACCAATGATCGACGGTTACCTCGCGCGGCTGGCGGAACAATTGCACGATCGTGAAATTGACGCGCCGCTGTTCATCATGCTTTCGAGCGGCGGCATATCGACATCCGAGGTGGTTCGCCGTTTTCCGGTGCGGATTTGCGAATCCGGCCCGGCGGCAGGTGCGGTAACGGCGGCAAGCATCGGTCATTTGGTCGGCGAGCCAAAAGTGCTGTCCTTCGACATGGGGGGCACGACCGCGAAAGCGTGCCTGATCCATGACTATGCACCGCAGGTGACCACCGAATTCGAAGTCGCACGGATGTACCGCTTCAAAAAAGGCAGCGGGCTGCCGCTCCATATTCCGGTTGTCGATTTGATCGAGATCGGTGCCGGCGGCGGAAGTATCGCCCATGTTGATCAACTCGATTTGTTGAAGATCGGCCCGGACAGCGCGGGGTCCGATCCAGGGCCGGTCTGTTACGGGCGCGGCGGCGAACAGCCCACCGTGACCGATGCGGATTTGATCCTGGGATATCTCGGGGCCGGCTCGTTTCTCGGCGGACGTATGACGCTTGATCCGGGACGCGCCCGGCGCGCTATCGACGAAAAGGTAGCTCGGCCATTAGGCCTTTCCATCGGTGAAGCGGCACTTGGGATGCATGCCATCGTCAACGAGAACATGGCCAACGCGGCCCGGATCCACACGGTGGAGCGCGGTCACGACCCGGCCGCCTATACCCTTGTCGCATTTGGCGGCGCCGGGCCTGTTCATGCCTATGGCGTTGCCCGTCGGCTTGGTATCAAGCGAATTATCGTGCCGCAATCGGCAGGCGTCGGCTCGGCGCTCGGGCTCCACCTCGCGCCCCGTTCCTATCATCTGGCGCGAACCGTTATCGGGACCCTGCAGGGCCTCGACTGGAGCGCGGTGGAACGGGCCTATGCCGAGATGACGCGTGAGGCGGTCGACGTATTGAAAGACGCAGGCGTCAAACGCCGTGATATCTCGTTTATCCGCATCGCCGACATGCGCTACGCGGGGCAGCGCAAGGAACTCGCAGTGGCGCTCCCGACCGGCAGCCTGAGCACCCGGAAAGCGGCTGCGATCCGGCGCGCGTTCGAAGACAGTTACGAGCGTGTCTACCGGCGCATCCATGACGGCCACGATGTCGAAACCCTGACCTGGCGGCTGGTTGCCGAGGGACCGCCGATCGTGAATGCCGCCGAGCTTCACCACGCCCCCCAGAATGACAGCCGGCGCGCCTTGACGGGTCGCCGCCCGATGCAGTTCGAGGGATGGAGCAAGGCGCGCGACTGCGCGGTGTATGACCGCCGCCTGCTCGCGCCGGGCCGCCGCGTTCGGGGACCAGCCGCGATCGAGGAAACGGAATCGACTATTATCGTCGGACCGGATGCGCAGGCGGTCGTCGATGACTATGGAAACATCGTAATTGAGTTGACCTCGAAAGGATAATGACGTGGCGCGCAAACGTCCCGTGATCGGCCCCGTTGAGCTGGAAGTCTGCTGGAACCGGCTGGTCTCTATCGCCAATGAACAGGCGGCGACCATGGTCAACGCGGCCTTTTCGGTGGTTCTCGGAGAGATGGAGGATTTGTCGGCGGGCGTTTTCGACCACCGCGGTGTGATGTTGGCACAATCCGTGCAGGGCGCCCCCGGCCATCTCGGGAGCCTTGGAATTGGCCTCAAACACATCATCGCCGCGTTTGACGAAGGGTGTCTTGCGCCTGGCGATATTCTGATCACAAACGACCCGTGGCTGGTTTCAGGCCACAAGCACGATATCACGGTCGTGATTCCGGTGTTTTTGAATGGTCGGGTCGTTGGCTATACCGCGAGCAATTGCCACGTCGTCGACATCGGCGGCCGGATATTCTCGGCGACCGGTCAGTCGGTCTATGAGGAAGGGCTCCAGATACCGGTGATGAAACTTTATGATTCCGGGCAGCGCAACGAGACGCTGTTCCAGATCATCGCCGATAACGTGCGGTCGCCGGATCTCGTTCTCGGCGACCTCATGGCGCAGGTCTCGGCGAACCAGGTGGCGGGAGAACGCCTGCTGAGCGTTATGACCGACCATCGTCTTGACGATTTGACCGGTCTTGCCGAAGAGATTACCGGACGTACCGAAAAAATGATGCGGGACGCCATCGCCAAAGTGCCAGACGGCGTCTATCGCGACAGCGTTCAGCTCGACGGATTTGGCACGCCGTTGACCATAGCCGTCGCGCTCACCATTGACGGCGATGAAATTACGGTCGATTTCGACGGCACGTCGGCTCAGATCGACATGGGGGTGAATTGCGTCCTCAACTACACCAAGGCATTTGTCTATTACGCCGTGAAATGCGCTCTGAGTCCGGAGGCGCCCAATAACGACGGCAGCCTGCGGCCCATCCGGGTTGTCGCGCCGCCGTCTTCGATCCTGAACGCGACCTATCCGGCGCCGGTGGGCGGGCGTCATCTGGTCGGCTTGTTCGTGCCCTTTGCCGTATTCGGTGCGCTGTCGCACATCATACCGGACAGGATTATGGCGCAAAGCTCGGTTCTTGGCGCGGTGACGATGAGTGGGATGGACAAGCGGCGCAACCACTACATTTTTACGCTTTTTTGCAGCGGCGGAATGGGCGCGCGGTCGAGCAAGAACGGTCTCGATGCGACGGCGTTTCCGAGCAACGTCGCCAGCGCGCCAGTTGAAGTCCTGGAGCAGGCCGTGCCGGTACTCGTCACGCGACGCGAGCTGATTCCCGGGTCGGCCGGCAACGGAAAATACCAGGGCGGGGCCGGACAGCGATTTGGGTTGCGGCTACGGTCCGATACGCCGGCAACGATTTCGACAATGTTCGAGCGGGCGCAGTTTCCTCCCAAGGGCCTGCTCGGTGGCGAGGATGGCGCGCCCACACGGTTGATGCTCGATGGCGAAACGATCGACCCGAAGCGTGGATGCGTTCTGCAACCGGGATCCGAACTTACAGTCGAGACCGCCGGTGGAGGAGGATATGGACCGCCGATCAGCAAAAAGAAATCGCGCAAACGCGTCTAACCGGGAAAGGATCTCCGATGGGCAAAAAACGCATAGAGACCGACAGCGTTGCTAAAACCAAAAAACCGTACTCCCAGGGCGTGGTTGTCACGTCCGGGACCCTGGTGTTTACATCTGGAGTGATATCACGGGACCGGGACGGGCAGGTGGTCGGCAAGGGCGATATCCGCGAGCAGACACGGCAATGCCTGCGCAATATCACCGGTATCATCGAAGGCGGCGGCGGGTCGCTGAACGATCTGGTGAAGATGACCGTCTTCATCACCGATCTGGCGGATTACGACGGGATGAACGAAATCCGCAGGGAAATGCTGGACGGCATTGATTTTGCAAGTTCGACCGTCAAAGTGGCGTTAAACGATCCCGACGCCCTGATCGAAATCGAAGCTGTAGCGTCGGTCGACGGATGATCCCTGGCTCTGTGCACCCTTGCATGTGGCTTTCCAAGGAAGTGACAATAAGGAGAAACGGTCAGTTGGCCGGGCATCATGAGGAACATGGCTGATGGAAACCTGCGCACCGCCCGATCCCAATACACGAACACCGGCTGTCGCTCTTCCGCCCGAAAGCTGGGACGCTCACTGCCACGTCTTTGGGCCCAAGGCGAATTTCGCTTACCGGGAGGGCCGTTCATACGATCCCCCGGAGGCGCCGGTGGAAAACCTGTGGCGCGTGCACGACACGCTTGGCTTCGAGCGCGGCGTGGTCGTGCAGTCGTCGATTCATGGCGCCGATAACAGCGCTATGCTCGATGCATTGGCGCAAAGTGACGGCCGGTATCTCGGTGTGGCGAACCTGGATGGATCGGAGCCCGACAGCGAAATATCCCGTCTGCATGACGCCGGTGTTCGCGGCGTGCGGTTTAATTTTGTCAGGTTCCTCGGCGGTCCGCCCGACTTGAAAATATTTCAACGGGTCATCGATGCCGTCGCGGCGTTCGGTTGGCACGTGGTTGTTCACGTGCATGGCGAAGATCTGGTCGATCATGAAACGATGTTCCGCGCCATTCGCATTCCCGTTGTCGTCGACCATATGGCCAGTCCCGACATCGGTCAGGACACCGGTCAGAAGACGTTTCAGTTGCTGCTCGAACTTATTCGCGACCGTGGCTGGTGGACCAAAATATCGAACGGCGACCGGATTTCGATCCAGGGTTTGCCCTGCGATGATTTGGTGCCGTATGCGCGCTGCGTGATCGAGGCCGATCCGGATCGGGTTCTGTGGGGAACCGACTGGCCGCATCCGATGTACCGCGACGACAGGACGATCCCCAACGATTGCGATTTGGTGGAACTGCTCTACCGCTACACGCCGGAACCGGAAATTCGCCGCAAGGTGCTGGTGGACAACCCGAAGCGGCTGTTGGGTATTTAGCGCCGGTTCCGAGGTGAAAAGAATTGGCTAGGCGATGGCTTCCAGGAATCTGGGCATTACTTTTTCGCCGAACAGTTCCACGGTCCCGGCCGGGTCGGACGCGACGCTGACCGTAAACATAACCCGCTCCAGGCCGGCCTTGTGCGCTTTCAGGAGTTGTTCGAGGCATTGATCGGGCGTGCCATAAATAGCGAAGCGTCCCGCGAGATAGTCGAACAGGCCAAGTTCATCGACCAGGGCGGCGTCGGCATCGCCCGGGCGGGTGGAATAGCGCCGACGCAATTCGAGGATCGGTTCGCGAAATTCTTCGGGAACGCCCTGGATCGAAAGATCTTGCGTGTTCAGGATGTAGCCGCCGGCCATAAAGGCCAGAATGGCGCCCGCCTTTTTTCGCGCCGCATCGCCATCCTCGTTACAGTCGAGGCTGGCGATCTGCCATATTTCGATTTCGTCAAAGTTACGCCCCGCATCTTCTGCACCCTTGCGCACGCGTTGTTCCGACTGCTTCAAATTGTCTGCGGTAATGCCGTAATTGACAAACACGCCGTCGGCGACGGCGCCGCCGAGGGCTAAGGTCTTGGGCCCGGACGCGGCCAGGAATACCGGGGGTGCGCGCTTGATCCAGGGGATATGGGCGGTGCCGCCGTCCAGCGTATCGGCTTCCCCCTTCAGAAGCCGTTTAATGTGACGGATGCCCGCCTCGGTCTCGGCGATGTTCGACCGCGGCATGCCGAGGTTCTTCGTGCCGCTATGGCCAGCACCGAGGCCGAGGACTGTACGCCCCTCGGCGATACGATCCAGTGAGGCAATGGCGGCGGCAGAGACCGCCGGATGACGGGACACCAGATTGGTGACAACCAGGGCGAGGCGTGCCTTCCGGGTGTTCATGGCCGCCATAGTGGCCGCGACCCATGGGTCCATCGCATTGCCGGGCGTATCGGCAATACCGATCATGTCGTAGCCGTACCGATCGGCCGCAGTTGCCATGCGGTCTACAAGCGCCGTGTCGAAGGGCCAAAAAAAGAAACCGATTTCCATGATGCTTCTCCCGGATGGATGTACGGCGATCAATATATTAAGGGCGGCCGACTGGCCACGTAGTTCGATTGATTATCAATATAGTTAGGAAACTAACGAATTAGATAGACTTGAAACGTTTCTTTCGACAGAATGAATCTACTAAAAGGATGCACTGCCGCTAGTATTGGAGATTTTCCCATGCGCAATTCATCTCACGAGTGGAAAGGTGTGGATCACGTACAATTCGCGTGTTCTGACATGGATCGGACGATCGAATTCTGGGAATCGATTGGCATGCGCTGTCAACTTAATCT
>Ga0115002_10006109_pt1 | contig 13970 bp, 7 predicted proteins | sample ArcticOcean_MG_C_8_FD_89576 | JGI IMG/M metagenome (GOLD analysis project Ga0115002, IMG submission 89576) | Marine microbial communities from western Arctic Ocean - ArcticOcean_MG_CB11_86 | ecosystem: Environmental > Aquatic > Marine > Oceanic | place: Arctic Ocean: Canada Basin | collected... | reverse complement strand
TCGCGCCGCATTGCTCGTTATGCCTCGAATTTTGTCGATTTGCTGGAATTTCCTGGAGGGTACCCGGAATTTGACAACCCCGCAGCAGACGGACACAATCGACAACTATTTCACCTCCCTTGACCCAAACCTCTCTCGTCCCTACCGCTGCTCAAGGAAGCGGGTAGCTTTCATTTATCATTTTTGCTGGCAATTTTCGTGACTTTTGTGTTTGTATATATTATATTATCTGTATGGATTATGATAGGTAATTCTCTCATCCAATGCAAGCAATGGACTTGTTCCATCCGTCTAATCTCATTTTTCCATAGAGGACTCTTGAATGGCATCTACGTGCATCAAATTCTACCGTTCCCGAGCTGTAGCAATAACGACCGCTGCACTGTCATGTTTACTGTCCACTCCTGCCTGGGCCCAGCTGCCGACACTCGGCGATCCGACCATCAACGTCAACTTCCATCTCAATGCCGGCACATTGGGTTTAAGCAATAGTGACCCGGTATCCTCTTGGGCCACCGACGAAGGTCCCGTCAACGGTCTGACCGAAAGAGCTGCGATCCAAAACCCGATCTTTGAAACCAACGCCAAGAATGGTGAGCCCGCAGTCAAGTTCGACAACGTCGACGATGTCATGGATTTCATCAGTGCCGTGGATGCCGCTTCGTTCTTTATCTACGCCAGAATGGACGAGAACCCCGCAATCACGAACAATCAGTTGATATGGCTGGGCAACGCGTCTGTGCCTGCCAAAATCTACGGTGTGCGGAAATCGGTTGCTGCAGGAGGGCAATCACTCACGTTTGTTAACGACGAACCCCAGTGGGGCACACCTTTTAACGATGCGGGCAATTTCGCACTCCACAACTGGAATCAGGGACAGCCGCTTTTCATCAATGGTATCGATACGGGTTCCAACGCCTTCGGAGACGGAACTCTAGGCGCCCTGCCCCACTGGTCTGTCGCTGGGCCGGGATCCCAAATCGATCTGTTCGGAGATGAGCGCTTTCCGGACGACAATCCGGGGCCGGCTACCACTTTCGCCGAAGTTGTCATCTACGACAAACCCTTGGACGCGTCTGACCGGGGGTTGGTCGAAGACTACTTCGAAAACAAATACGGTCAGCTTGTCGACACTAGCATTAACGGGACCTGGACCAACGGTGGCGGCGGATTCTGGCCTGGTGCCTCGAATTGGTCGACTGCAACTGCTCCCACCACGCGGGACTCGACCGCGACATTCGGCAATGCGATCACCGGCAGTCCCGGTACTGTCGTCGTGGATACGGACATCACGATCAACAAGGTGACCTTCGACCATGATATTGGCTCAAGCCCGTCCTACGTAATAGCTGGTGCCAAAGAACTGATATTCCAATCCATGACAGGCGGCACACCGCTACCTGCCGTCGACGTACTTCAGGGCGACCACCAATTCCAGGTCGCTATAAGGTTGGAAGACAATACCACGTTGACCGTCGACCCCCTCTCGGTGCTCGACTTTAATAACCAGATCGACCTGAATGGCCTGACACTCGACACGACCGGTGGCGGCGGCACGGTCAACATCAATCACAGCGTGGTTGGCGGCGGGTCCATCACAGCCAGCAGTGTGTTGGGAACGGCCGGTGCCACAGGAATCGGCGGCAGTCTCAGCAGTACGGGTACCCTGGCAATCGACCTCGGCGCCGACACCACCGATCGCTTTGATGTGACCGGCGCTGCGACGATCTCGGGCGTGCTTGATGTGGTACTTGAGCTAGGCTTTACCCCGACATCGAACATCACCGTGTTGACTGCCAGTAGCGTGGACACGACGGGTCTCTCGCTCAATGATCCCAGTGGCTTTTTTAGTGGTTTCGATTCGTCCTCGGGCACCAGCATCGTGCTTCAGCTCGCCGCAGCCACTCCAGGCGATTTCGATGGGGATGGCGATGTGGACGGGAACGACTTCCTCGAGTGGCAGCGCACCGATGGGACGCCAGGCGGGTCGGCCGACTGGCAGGCCAACTACAGCACTGGAGCGCTAGCCGGGGCTGTCACCGCCGTGCCCGAACCGACCTCTGCTACAATATTGTTATTGGGTGCCTTGGCCTGGATGGGCCGGGGGAGGCGACGCAGATAGTTTGGGGCAGCTATGGGCGGTGGCGAGCTAAGTTGCTGGCCGCCGCCCCTACAACAAAAACCGAATAGAGTGGCTGGTGTGAAATCCTATTCCTTCTGCTTCTGCACATGGCGCGCCCCTGGGAAGCCACGACGGCCTGTACAACTTCGGTATTTTCGCATTGGGGCTGTCCAGCCTGGCTTTTGTGTAGGTTGGCTACTGTTATTGGGTACCCTCCTCTCCGGTGCTTTTGATGATCGGGCTGTATTGGCGCAGACCTCGTTCAGCCAGGTCACGTCGACCGTGGTCCCCGGATTGGACAATGGCAAGGTTGCCTGGGGCGACATCAACAATGATGGCTGGGTCGACTTCGCCGCCGATGGGGAGCTCTACTTGAACAACCCCAACAATCCGGGCGGCCAGATCTTTACCCAGCTGGGCAACGTGGGGAAGGACGGCCTGTTTGGCGATTACGACAACGACGGCTATCTGGATTTCTTTTCCTACCACGAAGGCAACATGTGGGAAAACCAATCAGGGGCTGGTTTTACCGAAGTCACCATGCCGGGACTCACCGGGCATCAGGATCTGCCCGAGTATAGTCGCGGCGCTGCCTGGAGCGATCACAATCTTGATGGTTTCATCGACCTTTACATTAGTGACTACCTTGACCCTGGTCCCCCAGAAACTTTTCAATCTGACGCAACCTTCGTCAATAATGGGGGAACCTCTTTTACGGGCACCTGGACCCAGCAGATTGACGCCAGTGTATCCCCCAACACTCCGCGCCCGGGTCGGGGCGTTACAGCCGCCGACTTCGATCGCGATGGCGACACCGATATCTATGTCTCTTACTATCGTCTCGAACCGAACGGCCTGCGCATCAGCGACGGGACCACCCTCTTCACCGACGACGTGACCGGATCCTACGGCGCTCTGGGGGGCACAGCCAACGGCCACTGGTCGCACACGATAGGCTCCGCCTGGGGCGATTTCAACAACGATGGCGAGATCGATTTGTTCGTGGGAAACTTCGCGCATGAAGCGGGCTTTTCTGGTCCCGCCCGACAACCCGAGTCGCGTTTTCTCAGAAACCGAGGAAGTGGCAATCCGGATCCCAACGACGACTACACGTTCGACGACCAAGGCCAGGGTGGCGTGGCCTACCAGGAAACCTATGCCTCGCCCGTCGTGGGAGACTACGACAACGACGGCGACCTTGATCTGTTTTTTACCACGATCAACACCACGCCTCCCGGCTCGAACAATGAGTTTGCCGTCCTTTACAGCAACGACGGCACCGGAAACTTTAACTTTGTCGATATCACGGACGAGGCCAACCTGACCGGCCTGCAGAACACCTACCAGGCTGGATTTGCCGACTACGATAACGATGGTGACCTCGACCTCGTCGTCGGCGGACATCTCTATCGCAACAATGGCAACTCGAACAACTGGCTCAAGGTGAAGATGGTTGGCGATGGCCAAACGATTAGCCGCGATGCGGTCGGCGCGCAGGTGCGAATCACCTCCGGCAACGACACTTTCACACGCCAAGTGGAGTTTGGCACCGGAGAAGGAAACCAGAACGACCCGACCTTGCATTTTGGGCTGGGGTCGCTGACCGGCACGGTCGATCTCGAGATTCTCTGGCCGGGTGGGCAGACGGAGACGGTGCAAAACCTAGCGGTCAACCAGACGCATACAATCGCTTTCTTGTCCACGCTCGATGAGTACCAGTGGGTCAGACCAACCGCAGGAGGAAGCTGGCATACCGGCGGAAACTGGTCCACCGGGCTGGTGCCCGATAGCGACGAAGCCTTGGCTCTATTTGACAGCAGCTACGGCTCGCCGTCGCAGATTGATATGATCGTGCCCATTACCGTGGGCGGGTTGGAGTTCGACAGTTTGACCAGCTACACAATCAACGGCGCTTCTGGCTCAACCATACTGACACTGGACTCCTACTTGCAAACCGCCAGTATCACTGCGACGCAGGGAGATCATGCTCTCGACGTGAGGCTGGATATATTGAGTGACACGGTAATCGACGTGGGGTCCGGTGCCTCGCTGACATTCAACGATCCGATCACCCTCAACGACAAATCGATCGATTTTTCGACCAGTGCCGGCACCATCCATCTTCACAACATCGTGGTCGGCGGCACGACCATCACAGCGGGTGGCACCCTGGGGACTGTTGGCACCACTGGGATCGGCGCCGATCTGGTGCTTACCGGCTCCAGCACACTGGCGATCGACCTGGGCGACAGTATCACCGACCACTTCAATGTCAGCGCCGACGTGACACTCGATGGGTGGCTCGATGTGACGGTCGAGCCGGGCCACATTCCCAACGGCTCCTACACGGTGCTGACGGCGTCGGGAACGCTCGCCGACAATGGCCTCATGCTCCACCCCAGCGACACCGGGGCCTTCACCCTCGACGTGGACATTATTAGCGGCGTCGTCTCGCTGATTGCCTTGGCGGGTGGAATCGGGGCCGACTTCGACGACAACAACATCGTAGACGGGTTGGACTTTTTGATCTGGCAGCAAAACTTCTCCATCGGCTCCGGTGCTTCGCAATCGGAGGGCGATGCGGACGGCAACGGCACTGTGGACGCCGCCGACCTGGCTGAGTGGGAACTCCAATTCGGCGTGCCGCCCACGCTGGTTGCTGGTATCGTTGGTGGGGCTGCCGTGCCAGAGCCCACGGCCCTTACATTGTTGCTGTCGGCTGCCATGGCCTGCCTCATCTGCGGTCGTTCGCGTCTCCCAGTCCACAAATCGTTTAACAATAAGAGGTTACAATGATGCGCTGCCAAACGTACGGCGGTCAGCCGGTGCGACGCGAAATCAAGAAAAAAGTATGAGATAGACTTGATTTCAAAAAGGCAGGTGGCCATGATTATGTATAATATACTGAATACGGCCTAGTGTCGGTCTCTTCCAGATTTAGCGGTCTCAAAGTGATCCGTACCTTGCCAATGTTTGTTGTTTCGAATGTTTCCTGGTTTTTTTGTATCTGGGAACATCATCGTCTTTTCCAAAGTGATTGACTATCACACATACCTTAGGAGGGAATAGCTAATGACACGTTGTAAATTCTTGATTTTGGGCGCCGCCGTCGCAACTCTTCTTGGCGGTTTGCATTCATACGCCCAGGCAGGGACTCTGCCAACCACTACGGCGACTGTCAGCGCTCACTTAGAAGCCGATACTCAGGGCTTGGGCAACGGGGCCAGCGTTAACACCTGGTCGGCCACCCTGGGTCTCGATGCGAACTCCGAAGGCGGTACTTCGACACCCACCTTCCTAACGGGATGGTCGCCTACAGGTCTACCCGGCATTGTTTTTGACGGTGGCGGCTCAGGCGCGGGTGCTGACGATCGGTTGTTGCTAGGTAGAACAGCTGGTACCGATTCCGCCCCTGGCAACCTGCCTGAGGCCGAAGCAATTTTCGTCGTCCTCCAAATGAACGGCACGGGCTACCCCGAACAACAGCTGATCTTAGGTGGCGACTCGCTCAAGGTGATGGGGGTTCGCAATGGTTTGTTATTTACCACAGATCAACCCGCAGCCGGCAATAGGTCGTTCAACGACACGTCCAGTCTCCACGTGCTTTCGTGGACTCGAGGTAAACCGCTGCGGATTGACGGTGTTGAAAATGGCAGCGACACTGCCGACGCCCTCTTTTCGAACATCAGCATCATTGGTGATGAACGCTTGAGCCCTCCCGACAATCCTGGCCCCGACATGACGTTTGGAGAAATCGTGATGTACACCACCGGTGGCGCTGCGATGAGCGACTCCGACCGTGCCGACGTGGAAGGCCACTTGATGCAAAAGTGGCTGGGTGTCCCTGAGCCGTCCTCGCTGGCCCTACTGGCCATGGGCGGACTGGCCTTGTCACTACGTCGCCGAACGCGCTAACAACAAGCGTTTGGTAATTAAGTTTCCAAAGCCCGGCTTTTCTCAAGAAGAGCCGGGCTTTATATTTAGCGTCATGAAGCTGCAGGCCGGGGCCAGTTGTACGCCGGAACAAGCGGCGCAGAAGGCGCTGCGATTTGCAAAACATGGCCCGCCGCGCAGTTCCGGCAATTCCTTCACTATGGCTCATTTCAATTTCCGAAACCATCATCTATGCTGGCGGGGACCGAAAAGGCTCTGCCGCTGAATACAAGCACGACGCGCAAGCGAGTGAGCCTGATAGTACGCGGTACACACTCGCTTGCGCTGCGCGCTTGTAATTGCCCCTTTTTTGGGGCCATCCAATCACCTTTACCAGGGCCACCTTTACAAGGATTGTCTCAATGAAACTCGCCAGCTTCTTCCTGCTGACCCTGCTACTGGTTCCACCCGCCTACGCTGCCAAATTCACGATCGTGGTGATCGGCGACACCGAGGATTACACCGAAGCGGAGGACTTGAATCAGGGCTTTTTGGCGTTAACCCAGTGGACTGCCGACAACGCCAAGAAACGTAACATCGTCTTTCTGACCCATGTCGGCGACATTGTGCAGGACGAAACCCATGGGCCGGATCGTAATCTGACGCAGTGGGTCCGGGCCGACCAGGCCTTCGACATCCTTGACAACCACGCGCCCCACCTCCCCTACAGCGTCTGCCAGGGCAATCACGACATCGAAACGCAGGGACGCCCCGAAGGGACGCCCACCCGTCTTCATGAGTACTATGGCAAGCAGCGCTTCGCCGGCAGTTCGTGGTATCGGGGCGACTCGCCCAGCGGTAACAGCCACTACCAGACCTTCCGGGCGGGCGGGCGCGAATACGTGCACCTGAACATCGAGTGGCAACCCAACGACGCCACCTGGGAATGGGCCAAGCAGGTGCTCCAAGACAACAAAGACAAACCGACAATTATCTCCACGCACTACTACATGGACGGCGATCGCCAGCGGGGCCAGGTCGGACAGGCCATCTACGAGCGGCTCGTACAGCCCTATCCGCAGGTTTTCCTGGTGTTGGGAGGCCACGTGATCGGGCACGCGCGGCAGACCTCGCCTAACGCGGCGGGCCAGCCGGTGATCGAAGTCATGTCCAACTACGAGGACCGCGTCAATCAAGGGGAGAACTGGTTCCGCATCATCGAACTGGACGACACGCAAGGCATCATCCAGTTTCGCACGCTCACGCCCGGCACCGATCCGGCCCAGCCGATCGAGGAGTTCCAGCGCGACGACAAGAACGAATTCCGCTTTGAATTGGACTGGAAGAAACGGTTTGGGGCGGGCTAGAGCGAAGGATGCTACTTTCGCCGCAACATTGTCTCATCCAATTCCACTTCCCACATCTTGTGTCCTGCCAACTGGACATATTTCACCGACAGTCGCGCCGGTGAAACGGTGGAGTCGGCAATCACGCGCAAAAAGACGTTTGGCTCTGCCGCGCTATGCACCAGTGCGGGATGCGGCTTGTTCAAGACGGGAGCGATCTTGGCGTGCAGGGGCGAAACTACAAATTCATGGAGCGGATAACCGACTTGCTGCGTCGAGTCGTACTTCAGATGACGTTGGCAGTGGATATCGCCACCAACCAGGATGACGCCCGAAATATTGTTCTTACCAAGAAATTCGAACAACGCATTTTTCTCGGCGGGGTACGAATCCCAATCATCCGCGTCGGGGCCTCTTTTGGAGTCCCAACTCATGCCGGTACACAGCATCTTGAAGGGTGCCGTCGAAGACCGCAGTGACCTCTGTAGCCACTGCCATTGTTGACGGCCCAGCAGCGTATGCTGCTCGGCATCAAACGGCGACGGTTCGGTGCGAGAGAACCAGCGTGCGTCGAGCAGATAAACTTCGATCGGGCCGTACCGAAACTTGGTATAAATCCCCTCACCGTGCTCGCCGTAGGAGGCATTCATGCGATATTCGACGAATGCCTGGCGGTTGTATTGCTTGAACGGCCAGTTGCCGTCTTCGTCGTTATCGCCATAGTCGTGGTCGTCCCACGTGCCCCACACGGAGGTGCTGCGGGCGACACTGGCCAATTGAGGAATCCTCAGAAAATTGCGGTGGTGGTACCGCGCAAACGACAAGTCGCCCGAGTCGATATAAGGGGTATCGCCCAGCAGCACGATGCCGTTGGCGTCTTCCTCCCCCATCTGCCGAAAAATCTCATTCGGTTCGTTCCAGGCACAGGAACCGAGTGCCAGGCAGACGCGCGCTGGCCGATCATCGGGCGGCGCGGTACGAAAGTAACAATCGTCGCCACTGGCGAGCTGCTTGTCCCGGTACCGAATCTGGTACGAATACCTGGTATCCGGCTTGAGTCCGTAGATGTGCCAGTGGATGCAGAGATCCTGGTCCATATCGGCAAACTGGGTCAACTCGCGTCGAAACTCAGAATCTGAGGAGGCGAGCGCCAACGTGTAGTGCCCCTCTTCGATCGGCCGTAACCAGATAACGGCACTCTCTGTCGACACGTGCCCCACGACGGGACCGACCACGGTGTTGACCGGCGCATCGTTGATCTGTGCCTGCACGACACCGTGAACTGACAATGCCAGCCAGGCAGCAAATGCCAGCCGGGCAAACGCCAGCCGGGCAAACGCCGATAAATAGAATTGAGAACTACTGTAGTTATTGTGGTGTGTCATAGCGATCTATCCTATCGCGTCGAAAACATGATGCAAGCTGCGCGGTAGCCGGGGATTTTGGGGGCTTGTCGCGGTCTGGATCTGCCGCTGCGCTATTTGCCGCGCAAGGTCAAAAAAATCCGCGTGACAAAGGTGCTTTACTCCCACCATGCGTCATGTAGGTGGTTACAAATGGGAAATTTCGGATTATCCTATTGGCGGTAGCCAGGACACCCGGGGTCGATGCGCCTGCGAGCTATGTTCATCGTCCGCTCCAGTGCGATGCAATGGTAGGTTCGGCCCCGATCGAACTCCACGAAAGGATCCGACATGCGTTGCGATCGCCACACCTTCTTCGGCATGATCACGGTCTCCGCACTGATCCTCCCGTCATTCGTAGCGTACGATGTCTTTGGCCAGGCTGGTATCACAGCCCGACTATTCCGAGAGCAGCACGATCTGAATCCCGGTATCGAGTCGCCGCACACGAAATGGGCGAAACCGTATGCCGGCAGCACAACACGCGTCCTGTTCTTCTGCAATGCGTACCAGTACGAACCGCGATCGACGATTGTTGAGCTGATGCAGCGTTTCGACATCGAGCCGGAGGCCGTGTATGCCGCCACCCGTTATGCGGCCGGCTTCTTCAAACGCGAGCCCATCGTGCTGGGCGATTCAGCGGGCGTCACGCGAATGATGGCGAAGTTGGATAGCGAATTCGACTGCTATGTCATCACGGAGAATTTCCTCGAGGACCTTCTGCCGCAGCAGGCGCGTTACAAGATTCTCAAGCGGGTCAGCGAGGGTGCAGGTCTGGTGGTCATCGGATCTGAGCCATTCGAACTGCTCGACGCCAACTTCAAAGAGGAGCAGCCCGACCCCCGCGTGACAGATCTCTCCGGCGTCGAGACCTATCGCATCGGCCGCGGTCGGGCCATTCGCATGTCGACGGATGTCGCGGGCATGGTCGACGTCGTGGGCGCCATGGTGCGGTGGGATCTGCGCTGTGAACGGCTTGGTCGGGCCATGCTCTGGGCCTCGGACAGGTTATCCACGCTGGAGCTGCGGATCGACGCCCCCGGCAGCATTCGATCGGACGCGCTCGAGGACACGGGAATCAATCTGACGTGGCCAGCGCACGACCGCGGCGATCAGGTAATCGCGACGGTGGCGCTGCGTGGCTCCGACGGACGACGCGTGAGCCTGGCAGACCGGATTGTACTTGCCGAATCGGGCGGGACAGCCGGACTGCGTCTGCCGGGATCCCTGCCCGGCGGCGAATTTAGCATCGAGGCACGGGCGACGGCCAATGGGGCCGTCGAGTCGTGGGCTGTGCGGCGCCTGTCCGTGGAGTCGGATGTGTCGATCGGACTGAAATTCGAAGAGAGCGGGCGCAAGAACTCCAGCTGGTCACGTGAGCGAGGCGAGTCGATCACCGGCGAGATTTCGATCAGCGGCCCTAGCGACCTGGCTAGCGCAACGCTGCGCCTCGAGGCCATCGACGCCCATGGTCGAATCCTGTATCGCCACGACAGCCCGGCTCAGCCGAAGATGGCGCTGGTGATCCCGACGTCACCGTTGTCGCCGTCGCTGCTACGGATTGCCGCCGAGCTGCACCGCGATGGTCAGATTTTGGGCAAGTCCACACTGACCAGGCGAGACGCCCACGCGGGAGATTACATGCTCCTGACCACGCGCAATCACGATCGGTTCAACTTCCTGGTCTGGGGCCAAACCTACAATCAGACCATGCGCACCTACTTGGCGCAGGTTCTGGCAGACGCCGGCGTCACTGCGCAGCTAACCGTGCACGCCACCTGGGAATCGACCGCCGCCGGTCTCTCCTGGGTTGCGTATGCCACCAGCATCCGCCAAGCGCTGGAGGACAGCGGCGTGTCGACGTACGGCTCCTGGAACGACGACGAAGCCATGGACGCGTGGGTCTCCCAGGTGGTCGAAAGCACGAAACCGGCGCGCGATGTGGGGGCCCTGATCTACTCGCTCGGTGACGAGAACGACACCTTTCTCGCGGATCGCAGCAAGCACGATGCCGCCGCCTACCGTCGATACCTGGCCGGCTTGTACCCAGACATCGCGCTGCTCAACGACTCCTGGAACACTGATTTCAAAAGCTTTTCCGAGGTCGGACTCTCGCGGCCTGACGACCTGACCGAAACGACGTCGCTGCAGACGGGCAACTACCCGCGCTGGTGGGACCGCCGCGCCTACACGCGGCACAACTACGCCATGCTTTGCCGGCGATTTCAGGAGGCATTCGAGAAGTCCGACCCGGGGGCCCGAGCCGGTTTCGAGGGGGCCGGCTGGATCGACGACAACATCGATCTGCTGGTGCGGCAGGTCAAGTTCTGGGGACCCTATTCGCACGAGACCATGCAGGTGATCAGCTCGATCACCGGTCCGGACTTTCTGGCCGGCCAGTGGGGAAAAGGCTGGCACCTGGCACTCCACGGCAGTCGCATGTTTGGATGGTGGCGCGTCGACAACGACGGCGCCGTCCACTCGTCGCTGACCGGGCCCGACATGGCCATCCGTCCGATGCACCGAGACGAGTTCGACAACCTGCGTCTCTGGCTCGGCGGACTGGGCTCCGCGCTGATGCATTGGCAGCGGCAGGACGACGGGGTCGTTCTTCTGCACTCGTTCGCCTCGGCCAACGCAACCCAAATCGCAGCCGGACCGAGCTATGGGCGCATGGCTGCCTGGACCGACGGACAGAACAACCATTCGGCCTGGCAACGCAACCTGCGCGCCGTCGGTCGGCAGTTTCGTTACGTCACCGACGGCATGCTCCGGCGCGGCGAGTGGGACGGGACCAACGACAAGTTGCTCATCCTCTCGCGCGCCGAAGCCCTCAGCGAGGCAGAAGCCGCGGCGATTCGCGGCTTCGTGAGCGCGGGTGGAACGGTGATCGCCGATGTGCGGCCGGGCCTGTTCAATGAGCGCATGAAGCCCCTGGATTCCGGCGTGCTCGATGAGTTGTTCGGTGTCCGGCACACCGGCAACGTGGACGCGGTCCAGCGACCGCTGCATTTCGAGGACGGGTCACCGTCTGTGCCGCCTCCGATGGTGCAGGTCAATACGGCCGTCGAACCGGCGGGGGCCACGCCGACCTGCCTTCTCGGTGACACGCCTGGGGTCTTTTTAAATCAGGTGGGGCGCGGTAGGGCCGTTCTGCTGAACTTTGCGATGCGCAGCTTTCCGAAGCTCGACGAGCCCGAGGCTCCGCAGGGTGCCGTCGACCTGTTCGAAAACCTCCTCGTTGCGGCCGATGTCACGTCTTCCATGACGGCGACCGATGTCGACGGCCAACCGATGCGTCATATCGAGATCATGCGCTGGCGTAGCGGTAACCGGCAGATCGTCGCCTTCTTCAGGCCGGAGATCGAGGACGACCTCTCGACCGACAAGCAGGTGGTCGTCTGCGGGCTCGGCGACTCGTGGTTTGTCACCGACCTGCGCAGCGGAGCCAGCGTCCGAAGTTCCACCTGGCACACCGAGTTGGCCCTGGGCGACGCGACCCTGCTCCTGCTGACCAAAGAGCAGCCGCAACCTCCACGGATCGACATGCCACAGGTCGTTCAGCGCGGATCGACAGTGCCGGTCCGGGTCGAGGTTTCGGGCAAGGTGCATCGCGTCTTGCGTGTCAGGGTGCGATCACCTGACGGACGCGAGGCCCGTGCGTTTCGGCGCATGCAGCGGCTGACTGGCGAGAGCATCCAGCTGCAATTCCCGATCGCCTTCAACGAAAGACCCGGTGTCTGGTCCCTGACGGTCACCGACGTGACCACCGGTTTGAAGGACACGGTCCGATTCACTGTCGATCCACAGGAGTAGCCGCCATGACACGAACCTACGCGCCTCTTTTCCTAGTGCTTCTTGCGACGGCATCCACAGCGTGCGCAGACGATCCCAAGCCGTCGTATCCAAGCTGGGTCTACCCCTGCCCGAAAGTGACGACCGCCCCGACCATCGACGGCAAGCTGGGGGACGCGGCGTACCGCGGCGCACCGGTCGCGGGTGGGTTCATCGACTATCACCAACCGTCGCAGTACATCACACCTGCAACAACGTTTCAGGTCGCCCACGACAGTAAGACATTGTACTTCGCGTTCCGCTGTGAGGAGCCGGAAATTGCTGAGCTCGAGCGCAGCGATCCGCGCGGTCGCGACGCCGTGGCGGCCATCGGTGAGACCATCGAAATCTTTCTGGATCTGGACAACGACCAGGACGGGTATCACCACTGGATCGTCAGTCTCAACCGCGATCTCTACGACGGCCAGCGCCTGGACAAGAGCTGGGACTCGGACGTGACATACGCCGTCCACCGCGGCGAAGATCACTGGGGTATGGAGATCGCCATCCCCCTCGAACAGGTCGGACTGACCGGGTCGCTGAAGACCTGGCACGTCGCGGGCTTCCGCGTCTGTCGGAACCGCTGGCGTTCACTGGAGACGGGCCGATGGTGGTCGAGCTGGTCCGCGGGCGACTTTCACAATTCGAAAAGCTACGACCACCTGGTGATCTGCGACGAGCAGGGAGTCCTCCCGGAGTCGAAGCTCGCCGAGCTGATGCCGACGTTTCGCCTGGACAACGAGAAGACCGGGCCTGTGTTGGTCGCGGCCGCGACCGGGCCGGGTGGCGAGAGCTTCGCCGAGCTGGGCCGGCGCAAGGCCCAGCGGCTCGAGAGGCATTTGGCAGAACTGGAGCAAGCGGTTGCTATCCTGCGCGAGAGATCTGCTGCGATTCGAACCACTGTCAATGGTCTTCATGGCCAGGCCGCCACGCTCAACGCAGGAACCTTCCCCGTCTTCTCGCTCGAGGTGGACCGGATGATCCGGCAGACGGAGGAGGCCTTCTGGGCCTCGCGCAAGGATGCGCTGAAGAGTATGCTCAAGAAGCAGTGAAGCTGAGCGAGCAGTTCACCTTCGGGAATCTAAATTTATTGGAACACCGGACAGACGCATTTTCGTGAATCAAAGCCCCGAAATGCCAAGACCCCGCCCACTTGGGCCCGAGGTCTGGCTCGCTTTTTCGCCCGTTTGACTATTGTCATCCCTACCGACTCCAAGGCGAAAAACCGTGCCTGACCCCCTTCGGCGCTACTGCACCGGGCTTCCCCCGAAGCCCCAGGAATAGAAAAGTAGAAAAGGACAGGCAACAGAACGCACTTTGCCTGTCCTTTCAGACTTCCACGGAATCACGGTGCATGCCCGTAAGAATGGAGATGCAGGCATCAAAGTATGG
>Ga0115002_10006104_pt1 | contig 13975 bp, 12 predicted proteins | sample ArcticOcean_MG_C_8_FD_89576 | JGI IMG/M metagenome (GOLD analysis project Ga0115002, IMG submission 89576) | Marine microbial communities from western Arctic Ocean - ArcticOcean_MG_CB11_86 | ecosystem: Environmental > Aquatic > Marine > Oceanic | place: Arctic Ocean: Canada Basin | collected... | reverse complement strand
GGTGCGATGGGCCATAACTCGGCCGAATACCTCCACCACCTGATCGAGGCCAAGAAGTTGGCGTACGCCGACATCGACAAATGGAATTCCGACCCCGAGTTCAACGACCTACCGGTGCGAGAGATCATCTCCACCGAATACGGCCGGAGTCAGTTCGAGCGCATCAATCCGATACAGGCGATGGACCGTCCGGACTCGGGGCTCAACGGAGATGGGGACACGGTTCTTCTGGAAGTGATGGACAAGGATCACAACGCCGTTTCGTTCATCTACAGCCTCTATTCGGGATTCGGCTCCGGCCTGGTGCCTCCCGGTACGGGCTTCACGTTGCAGAACCGCGGCGGACTGTTCTCTCGTGAGCCTGGCCACCTGAACGTCGTTGAGCCACATAAGCGGCCGTTCCACACGATCATCCCTGCGATGGCGTTCAAGGACGACGAGTTCTTCATGACGTTTGGCGTGATGGGTGGCGCCGTACAGCCACAGCAGCACGTCCAGGTCTTCCTCAACGTCGTCGAGTTTGGGATGAACATGCAGCAGGCAGTGGAAATCCCTCGCATCAACCACGGTGGCGGCCTGAACGTCACGGTTGAACCTGGCATCAGTGAAGAAGTGCTGACTCAACTGGAGGCGTGGGGTCACGTGCTGAGGCGGAGGGATACTCGAGGAGGCGTCGGGGGCGCGCAGGGCATCATGTTCAACAACCTGACAGGGGTCATGACGGGAGGATCGACTCCCCACAAGGACGGGATGGCCGTTGCGAATTAGGGTGACCTGCACACGCGCGCTTGCGTGCCTCTTCGCCCTGGTTCTAACGCTTCCGGCCGAGACGGTGGCGCAGCGTATACGGGGCGTGCCCGAGGACCTGATGCTTCAGGTCATGCCTGACGCGGACAGCTTCGTGGAGTGGGGGGCTGATCCCACCGTGATGCAGGCGTTTCGCGTCGATCCAGCATCGGGTGACCAAAATCTGCTTGGGTACGTCTTCCACACGGCGGATGTGCCGCCCGAGAGGAGAGGATACTCGGGTCCCATAGGAACTGTCGTGGGACTCGGTCTCGACGGCCGTATCACCGGTATGCGCATCACGGACTACCGAGAATCTATGCGGAGTAGTCGTGGCGACTTTTTGCGACCGCGCGGTTTCCAAGAACAGTTCGTAGATAAGCACGTCGGGGACGCCTTCCGCCCCTTCAGCGACGTCGAGAGCATATCGCGGGCGACAGTCAGCGTGCGGGCGCTCTCACTGGGCATGCGCAATGCTGCCCGTCGGGTTGCCGACACATACTTCGGAGTGGAACCGGAGACCCCCGGAGTCATTGAAGATGTGGATGCTCTCAGCTGGCTGGAGCTACGACGGGCCGGCGTTGTGAAGCTGATGACGGTGGAGAGTGACATCGGCTCGGCTGAGATTTCGCTCGTGCACCTCGTCGACGATGCCTTCGGCGAGCGCCTCGTCGGCACGGCCGCCATGGGTAGCGTGAACCGAGCGCGGGCGTCCTCCGGTGGGGGACACGTCTTTGCGTATGGTGTCGATGGGCTGCGGCTGCGCTACTTCAGCCGCAAGGGTTGGTTGGTCGCCCAGGACGGTGACACGATAGAGACCCCTGAGGACCAAGTCCTTCCCTTTGGACTGGCTGCGGGCGGCCTCTTGTACGATCAGGTGCCACTGACCGGCATGATGGTCCTAGACCCCTCGATCGACATCACCAGACCGTTCGAGATTTTATTCGACCTGCGCCCGAACCTGGATCTGTTCGCCGTCGAGTACCTCACGCTCGAAGCGCGCCGTGTCTTGGCTGCTGAAGCATTGGTCGCGTCAGCCGAGCGCTCCACTAGAGCGGCGGAGGCCGCCGAACTGAGAGCCGCGGCCGCGGCAGAGGTACAGCCGGCGGACAACCGCGCCAGCGAAACCGCATCCGCAGACGGCGCTGGCGCTGTGGCGGGTGCAGGGGCATCGGTCACGGCGCCTGGTGCTGGAGGACCAGGAGTCGGACCGACGACAGACGGATCCGCCGACCTGTCGGAGCTCGAACCCCGCGCAGAGACCGCGACGCTGGACGCTCCGGAACTGACCGCATCGGCGGAAGTCCCCACCGCCGCTCTCGGATCGCCCACAACGGCCCAAGGCTTCGACCCGCTCGACTTCCAGTATGCCGAGGACGAGACGATTCTAGCCCGAGTGTTTGAACGCACGCAGGCGAAGCGACTCGGCGCGACGGCAGTCGTGCTGCTTCTCGCGACGCTCGCATTCTTCATGAAAAATCGATCGATCCGCGCGGTCACGCTCGGAGTCACGCTTGTTTTCCTTGGGTGGATCGACGGGGGCTTTCTATCGGTCTCCCACATCACGAGTGGTATCTGGCGCGGACCCTCTGTGTACTTCGATGACCTAGCGCTTCTGCTCATGGTCACCTTCACGGTGATCGCGACCGTTCTCTTTGGTCGCGTCTTTTGCGGCTTCTTGTGCCCCTTCGGCGCACTGCAAGACCTTCTCGACAACATCGTTCCCGCGCGCTTTCGCAAGCGGGTGCCTCGGGCGGTGCATGACCGAGCGCTGTGGTTGAAGTACGCTGTGCTAGCCGGGATCCTGATCCCCGCGATCGCCGGAAGTCACGCCAGTCTATATCAATACGCGGAGCCGTTCGGTACGGTCTTCTTTCCGAGCAAATCGGTGTTCTTGTGGGGGATCGCGCTGAGCTTCCTGGCCGCATCCGCTGTGGTGCCGCGCTTCTACTGTAGGTATGTGTGTCCGCTCGGTGCGGCGCTAGCGATTGGCTCGCTCGTCTCGATTAACCGCATCCGCCGTGTCGAACATTGTGCCCACTGCAAGGTGTGCGAGCAGGCGTGCCCGACCGGTGCCATCCGGGGCAATGTGGTGGACTTCAAGGAATGCGTACGCTGCAACGTCTGCGAGACCAAGCTGATTGAGAAGAGCGGCGTATGCAGGCACGACATGGAGAAGATCCGCCCCCGGCTCGTGCAGATCAGAGTCTCGGCAACCGCAGGAGCAACGTATGTCTGAGCGACAGACGCTGAAGCGACGAGATGTTCTCCGGATCGGTGCTGTCGCCGGGGTTGGTACCGCGCTCGGTGCGGGCCTGGTGTCGGAACTGCTGCGACGGGCTGCTCTCCGCCGGGTGAGCGTGACACGCACCAGACTAGGGACGCTCGTCACAGTGACTGTGGTACACCCCGACGCGTCGGCCGCTGGTGCGATGGTCGACGGGGCCTTCGCGGAGATGACTCGTTTGGAGGCGATCCTGAGCCGCCACCGCCCGGACAGCCCTCTTTCGCGACTGAACGCCACCGGGCGGATCGAGCACGCCCCCTCGGCACTACTCCACGTCATGACTCGAGCGCTCGACTACGCACGCATGAGTGACGGTGCATTCGATCCGACTGTTGCACCGTTGCTGAAGCTCTACGCCTCGCGCGCCGAGCGCGGAGAGGGGCTGCCGGACGCGGCTGCCGTGGCGAATGCTCTTCCGCTCGTGGGTTACGAAGGCGTGCTCCTCAAAGGGGATGGCGTGGCGTTCGAGCGCCGGGGCATGTCGGTCACGCTCGACGGGATCGCGAAGGGTTATGTGGTCGATCAGACGGTCGCCACGCTGGTTGGGGCGGGAGCCGATCGTGTGCTGGTGGACGCCGGGGGAGATATGGCGAGCGGCGGACAGGGGTCGGTCGACGAGCCATGGACGGTGGCTGTCCAAGATCCCCGCGACCAGCGCGGGACAGTCGATCTGGTCCGACTCTCGGGCGGGTGCATCGCCACCTCGGGAGACTATCTTCAGTCGTTCACCGAAGACCGTAGCGCGCATCACATCATTGATCCTAGGAGCGGGAGTTCTCCCGTTCACACGGCCTCGGTGTCGGTAGTCGCTGCGTCCGCGATGGAAGCTGATGCGCTTTCGACGGCTGTGATGGTCCTCGGCCCGGATGCCGGTGTTCGGTTGTTGGAGCCGCTCGATGGGGTCGAGGGACTGGTCGTGAGTAAGGCCGGAGAGGCGACGCGCACGAAGGGCTTCGCAACGGGCTGACCGGCTGAACGGCTGACGAGGCCCTCGGGCCGTGCTCTAGGAAGGGCTGCGCGGCGGCAGGTTGCCGGACGCGCTTCGTCAATTCAGGGGGTCGGGATGGCGTTGGCTTTCAATCCTATCAGGCCACGCTCGCTCAGGGGGCAACTCGTCGGGCTGGTCGCGGCGTTGGCCATTCCGTTGGTCGCACTTCAGGTGTGGTGGGGTTTTCGGGAGGCCCAGAGCGCAGAGGACGCCGTGGCGGCGGAGGCGCTGGCGATTGCAGAGGCGACTGCGTCGAACGTGCGCCAGTTCTTCACGCAGGCCGAGGCCGCTTTGACGGGAGCATCGGCGGACTTCGGCTTGCAGTTGGTCTCAGGGGTGTCGTGCGATGACACGATGCAGACTCTCGTCGATCTCCTCCCGTACCTCACCGATGTCACGACGGTGAACCGTGATGGGAGCATGGCTTGCTCCGCCCGGACGGTCCCGGAGGGGACCTCTGCGGCCGCATCGGGATGGTTCCCCGAAATGGCAGGGGCAGAGGATCCGAAGTATGCCATCGACACGCCGGTGCTCGGTACGATGAGCGGTCTGTGGATTCTTCCGTTGATCGCGCCCATCGTCGATGAAGAAGGAAGCTTCGCGGGTGCGATCGCCGGTTCCCTGCCGCTGTTGGGGTTTGCCCGCCTCATGAGCGGAGATCGCGAGGATCCCAACCTCCTCGTTACGATCGCCACCGAGGAACGTGTCGTCGTTGCCCGCTCCGAGAATCCTGAGGACTGGGTTGGACAGCCTCTGCCCCCGATACAGGGCACGGAGGAGGTCGTCGAGCCAGGCCGGTAAACCGCTCGTGGACCTGATTTCCAAGACGTCGACCGTACATGGGGTCGGGTCCAGCTCCAGAACGGATGGTGGGTTTACGCTGGCATCCCCGCGGAAAGCATTTTTGGCCCCGCGAGGGCGGCAGCGGCTCGACAGATTGGGATTGCGCTCTTGGTCGTGCTTCTGAGCATGCTACTCGCCGCCCGTTCCTACGGGTGGATCGGCTCCGCGCTCCAAGAGCTGGCCATGGGTATTGCGGTCACGAAGGAGGGCGGAGCGGTGCCGGTGCCAGCGGGGACTCCGACTGAGTTCCGAGCAGTCGTCGAGCAATTCAACGAGACGCTGAGCAGCCGGAATCGAGCCGAGGAGGCAGAGAGAGCCACTCGCGAACGATACAAGTACATATTTGATAACGCCGTCTTCGGACTGTTCGTGGCGACGCCGGACGGTAGCTTCATCGAGGTCAACGCCGCATTAGTCTCGATGCTCGGTTACGACTCTACCCCGGCCCTGATCGAAGCTGGTCCGGCTGCGCTCTATCCCTCACCGAGCCAGTTCGGGGTGCTCGTCCAGGAGGCCCTTGAGTTCCGGGTTATCCACGATTCGGAGATCGAATAGATCCGTGCTGATGGCCCGCTGATCTCGGTCCGGCTCAATGGTAAGATCATCCGCACGGCTACTGGTGAGGGTGCCCTCGCGGTGATCGTGCAGGACACCACCGCCGAGAAGCGTAAGGAGAACGAGCTTCGCCAGACCCAGAAGATGGAGGCTATCGGAAAGTTGGCCGGCGGAGTCGCGCACGACTTCAACAACCTGCTGACCGTCATCGGTGGCAACACGGAGCTCATCGATGACGCTCTCCCTCCCGAAGATCCTCTTCGAGATGAATTGGGACAGGTTCTGAAGGCGACCAGGCGTGCAGCGTCGCTCACTGCACAGCTGCTCGCTTTCAGTCGCAAGGAGGCGCGCGAGACCCAGCCCGTGCATGTCAACGAGGTCATCACCGACATGGAGCGGATGCTCGTCCGACTCATCGGCGAGGATGTGACGCTCGAAGCTCGACTCTCGACGCACCTACGGCCGATCTCGATCGACCCCGGGGAACTCGACCAGATTATCATGAATCTGGTACTCAACGCTCGGGATGCGATGCCGTTAGGGGGACCAATCGTCATCGAGACGAGGCCTGCGTCCGCCGAGGCTGTGAGTGGGACCGCCCACCTCGCAGGCGATGGTGTTCTGCTCTCCGTGCGAGACGGTGGCGTTGGCATGGACGAAGAGGTGCGTAAACGCATCTTTGAGCCCTTCTTTACCACTAAGCCCGTAGGTGAGGGTACAGGTCTCGGACTCTCGACGGTTTACGGCATGGTGCACCGTGCCGATGGATGCATTGAGGTTGAAAGCGAGATCGGTGTTGGAACCACGTTTGTTGTCTGGTTCCCGTATGCTCGGAGGCAGATTTATCAGGCACGGCAAGCGCCCGGAGCGGGTGCCCCGACTAGGGGGACTGAGAAGATCCTGGTCGTCGAGGACGAGGAGCTGGTCCGTGTATTCGCGCACCGAGCGCTGACGGATGCCCGGTACGACGTATTGATGGCCTCCGATGGTCAGGAAGCGCTCGAACTCGTTGAGTTGCTCGATTCGCCGGTTGATATGGTGTTGACCGATGTCGTGATGCCACGCATGAAGGGACCCGAACTTGCGGAACACCTGTCGACGCTCTCCCCACTGACGCCGGTGCTCTTCATGTGCGGCTACATCGACAACAAGGCCGTGGAGGAGCAGTTCAAGGATCGACCGGACGCTCTGCTACGAAAGCCATTCGGCCGGGACGAGCTCTGTGAGCGTGTGAGGAGCACACTCGACCTCCGTGACGCACCCAGCTCGGTGGCCTGAGAATCGTTCGGCCTTGCCAGTCAGACGGACCGTGGCTAAGCATTCTCCCCATGATCAGCAAAGCCATCGACCCAGTCTTCAGTGACAGCACCAGCAGCATGTGCTGTTGTTGTCGTCCCCGGGCCGAGGCGCGCTGACCTAACCCCCGACTCCCGTCGGTTACGTCGCCCGCCTGGCTCTGCCCGGTGGGCTTTTTTACGTCTGTCAACGAAATAGAAACACCATGACCCTCCACGTGATCTATGAGAACCCAGCATGGTTGCCCCCTCTCGAGGACGCGCTGGCGCGCGAGGGTGTGCCCTACGCGCTCCACTTCACGGACGGCGGAAGCTTCGACCTGTCGAGCCCACCTGCGCAGGGGGCATTCCTCAACCGGATGAGCCCATCGTCGCACACGAGAGGCAACCAGGGCGGGGTGCGCTTTCTCAGCGAGTACCTAGGCCATCTCGAGGGGTACGGCAGGCGGGTGCTCAACGGTAGCCGGGCCTTTTCTCTCGAAGTGAGCAAGATCCGTCAGGACCAAGCTTTGCGCGCGTTCGGCATCCGCACGCCGCGGACCATCGCGGTGGTCGGTTCTGCCAAGTTGAAGGAGGCGGCCCGGGAGATGGCGTTGCCCTTCATCACCAAGCACAATCAGGGAGGGAAGGGGCTCGGCGTGCGGCTCTTCCGAGACCTCGAAACGTTCGACGCCTACGTCGATGGTCCGGACTTCGTTGCGGGTCCGGACGACATCACGCTGCTCCAGCAGTACGTCGAACCGGCAGAGCCGTTCATCACTCGGGTGGAGATTGTGGGGGGCGTCTTCCAATATGCCATTCGCTCCAGCACTGAGAACGGTTTCGAACTTTGCCCCGCCGTCGAGTGTGGGCCGGAGGACGCGTTCTGTCCGATAGAGGGGAGCGGCACGTTCTCGCTTCGCGAGGATCTTAGGGCGGACGACCCATTGATTCGCCGCTACATCGATCTCATGGCAGCTCTCCAGATCGATATTGCGGGCATCGAGTTCGTGGAGGATCGGAAAGGAGTACGCTACACGTACGACATCAACGGAACGACCAACTACAACCAAGATCTCGAAGAGCGTAACGGTCTCGATGGCATGGCTGTGATCGCGAGGCTAGCGGCGAGCACCTTGGCTGGAGCGGCTGTCACGGCGGCCTGAGCGTAGGGGCTCGACAAGGCATTTCCCAACATGTCGGATCGCCTCGAGACCGACCACGTCGCGCGACAGCAACGGAACTCGCACGCGAGGGAGCTTGGCGAAACTGCGGTCCACGCGTGCTAGGTATTCCGACTCCTGCGCGCGCCGGCTTTCCAGAAAGTCGCCGAGCGGCATGTCAGGCAGAACGCGGTTCACGACGACGCCTGCCACCGGGACCTTGTGGTTGCGAAGCACTTCGAGCGTTTTTTCGCTCTCGAGAATAGGGAGCTTCTCTGGGATGAGCACGAGCACGAAGGCGGTCACGGCTGGGTCTAGGAGAAGCCGTCTGGCCTTGGAAAACCGGCGTCGGCGCTCCATGAGCACTTCCCGGATTTTCCTGGTCCGCTCGTCCCCGCGCTCTTCGTCGATGTCGTCGAACCAGGACATGTCGTGATCGCCTGATTCCCTGTGACGTCGAAGCTGGTCTACTGCCTTGCCCAGAGAATCGGAGCGATCACGGCTCCGGAGCAGCCCCTCGGTCCACGCCGCCATGATCTCTGGGAGTGCCAGCAGACGAAGCGTGTGGCCCGTTGGCGCGGTGTCGAAGATGACGCGATCATAGCGTTGCGTGCCCTCGTCCATGAGCGCTGTCACCCGGTCCATGAGCGCCGCTTCCTCTGCGCCGGGTGAGTGGCGGGTAAGCTCAATTTGCCGCTCGATCTCGGAATACATGGCGGGCTGCACGTACTGCCTCATCGTCGCCTTCACGCGCGCGAGGTAGCTCTCCACCTCGGCCGCTGGGTCGATCTCCAGGGCGTGAAGTCCAGGTAGGATTTCCTGTTCCGTGTCGCCGATGGACGTGCTGAACAGATCCGCCAGAGAGTGGGCTGGATCTGTGGAGACCACGAGCACACGTTCTCCGGCCTCCGCCATGCCCACGGCGAGGGCCCCGGAGGTGGTGCTCTTGCCTACGCCGCCTTTGCCGCCGACGAAGAGGATCGAGCGACCCGCCAGATCAAGAGTGGTCATGGCCCCCGAACCCTACTAGGCGCACTAACAGCAGCGGAAGTTCTCGAGCGGCGAGTGATCCATTCCCATGCGGATGTGCCACTCATGGAAGCCTTCGTACAAGAGGGGCAGCAGCTCCAGTGTGTAATAACTCGACGGGTTCTCGATGCCCATCATCTCAGAGAACACCAGGAGCATGAAGAGGTCGTCTTCGTCGCGCTGCTCTCTCTTGAGCGCTCCGCGGTGTCGAACGTCGTAGAACTCTCGGACGAGGTCGCCGGCCCGATCAAGTCGTTCACGCCACCCCACCAGCGGCCTCCTCCCAGCCGGCTGGAGGATCGCCCAGCGCGGCGTACACGCGGGCGGACTCCGGCCACTGGCCCCGCGTTATGAGGCGTCCGTTCACGATGACCGTATTCAACTTGATGCGGAACATGGTCCCGAGAGCGCTCAGAATGCCGAGGCCGTGCGCACGCGTATCACGCACCAGCAGAGCGAGCACCGAGATGAGGTTTCGTGGATCTACCACGGTGATCTCTAGGTCATCGCCGTACCGTGAACGCAGGTCCCGGTACAGCGGACCCATGGCCTCCATCGCCGCGCGCCGCTCAGGGAAGCAGCGCTCTCCCCTTTGCTCCAGGAAATCTCCCCCTAGGCGTCCGCAGCATCCGGAGGAAGACATCTGACTCTCCCATTCGCGGATTAGTATGACGCTCGGCCGGGCACTTGCTTCCGTGTTTGTCATGACTTTCTAGTACCGGGCGAGCGCGCCGGGTTTCACCCGACGCGCCACACCCGATGTAATGCTGGAAGCGATGCCTATGCCTCCGCAGCTTCGCGTCGCGCCTTTGCCAGCGCTCCAAGGGATTCCAAGGCGACCCAGATGGTGGCTAGGAGGATCACGATGTCCAGTCCGAGCAGGAAATAGCTGCCCTGCTCCCAGAACTGTCGTAGCTGCCAGAGTAGCGCGAGCACCGTCATGCCGAGCACGAAGACCATTGGGGCGAGCGTGTAGATCGTCGAACGGCCCTGCTTTAGAAGGAAGACGCTCAGCACGAGCAGCGTGAGTCCGGCCAGGAGTTGATTCGTGGTGCCAAACAAGGGCCAGATGACGAGGCCTCCTGTGCCCGCTCCGCCGCCAGCCCCGAAGGCCAGGACCAAGCAGGTGCCAACCGCTAGGGCGGTGGACAGTCCCTTTCCCGTGAGCGGAGCGACGTTGTAGATAGTCCCCCACTCCTGGACGATCATGCGCTGTAGCCGCACACCGGTGTCCATCGTTGTGGCGGCGAAAAGGATGGCCATTACCGCCAACAGTGTCTCGCCGAACTCGACCGGTAGTCCCAGCCCGGCAGCGAGGATGCCCCCGCCGCCTTGCACGAACGCAGGTAACCCGCCCGATGCGAACGACGTGTAGTAGCCCTGCCACTCCACCTCAGAAGCAAAGCCTGCGGTGCAGGCGATGATCGCGGCCAACGCCAAAGCCCCCTCGCCTACCGTGCCCAGGAAGCCGACGAAGCGTACGTCTTGCTCGTTGTTGATTTGCTTCGACGTGGTCCCGGAGGAAACCAATCCATGGAAGCCGGAGATGGCACCGCAGGCGATCGTCACGAAAAGCAGCGGGATCATCGGTGGCACGTCATCCGGGAGCGACGTGTTCAGGGCCGGCGCGACCACAGTGGGATTCGCCAACATGACTGCCGCGAAGAAGATGCCCAGCCCGATGAACAGTTGGAGCCCGTTGATGTAGTCGCGAGGCTGGAGCAGTAGCCAGACTGGAAGCAGCGAAGCGACGGCCGCGTAGGCGAACAGCAGGACCACCCACAGGCCTGGGGCGCCGAGGCCGAACATGGTCTCCGGAAGGCTCAGCGGTATTGCGACGCCTAGGAACATCGACCCGTATAGCAGCGCCACACCGATGATGGAGGGCCACAGGAGCGGGACGCCCTTTCGGTAGAGCAGGTAGCCGATGGTGATCGCGACCCCGATCACGAACCAGGCCGGCACCACACTGCTCGGGAAGCCCACGAAGAGCCCGGCGATGATGATCGCGAATACCGCGTTCACCATCAGGAGCAGCAGAAAGATGACGATCATGAAGAGCGAGCGCGCCCTCTTTCCGACGACGACCTCTGTGAGCGCCCCGATAGATTTCCCTTCGTTTCGCACGCTAGCCCACAGGGCTCCTGCGTCGTGGATCCCCGCGAAGAACACGGTGCCGACGGTGACCCATAAGAAGGCAGGGAGCCAACCCCACACGACTGCGATCGCAGGTCCCACGATAGGCGCGGCGCCTGCGACAGAAGTGAAGTGGTGTCCCCACAGGACCCACCGATTAGTGGGCACGAAGTCCACGCCGTCCTCCTTGGCGTGAGCTGGCGTCTGGAAGTCCGCGCTCAACTTGAACACGTGCTCCGAGATGAAGCGTGAGTAAAAGAGGTAGCCCAACGTGAACGCCGCGAGCCCTGTGACCATCAGCACAATCGCGCTCATCTATTTCTCCGTCCTAATTCGTGGTCCCGTCTCGTCGAACTCGGTGGACTTCCGGCCTCGACGCGGAACTCCCGGGTGTGGGGAGAAGGGCATTATCCGGGACAGGAGGCAGTCGCGCAAATCGAGGCCTCGAGAAGTGAGGGCTCAACCAGCATCGCAACGCCTATTCGCGGGCGCTCCGCATTGGAAGAAACGCTACGCGAAATCCAGATTCTGGGTGATCCGGGTGCCGTCATTTGCGAATGCCTGCAAGTACATCTGGATTCGCTCTTCGGCCGCCGCGAGGTCGACATTGTCGAGGTTCACGTTGAGTAGGTCGATGTACCAAGGACTTTTTACGTCGGTCTTGATGTAGGCTTCGACGATGGCGCTGGCGATGGGCAGCGTCGTGGCCTTGGACTCATCGTATACGTCGCGGTTGTTGGCGTGGCGCAGTTTGTCCATCTCCTCGCGGTGCAGGCGTTCAAAGAGTTCGACCGTAAACGTGTCGCCGGCGGCGACACCGGTCTCCGCGTCATCTTCCGTGAGCTTCCCGCACTTGTGGAGCCACTCCCAAAGGATGCTCAGCCGGATCTCTCCCGTAGCGGCATCCTCCATGAGATACAGGACATCGTCGTCGCCGAAGAAGTCGGCGGGCTTCAGCGCAGCCGCCTGCATACCCTGGCCGAAGGCGTTGCCGTACTGCAGCGCCACACTCAGGAGGTTGCGAGCGCCGCGGATCGTGCGAGGCGCCGGCTCCAGAAGGAAGAGATCAGCGGCGTCCTGTTCCGTGTGTGTCAGCGGAGGGAACGCGCGGCCTGCCTGGTTGGCGTCGCCGATCTCCTCCCATACGGGACGCACGATGTGCACCATTTTCCAGTGCGCTACCCACTTGCCACTGGCGCCCTCCCGCTGTTCGCGCCGCGCACCGGCCAGCGCACGCCTCATGCTGTCTTCGATACCCGTGGCTGATCCGACCGGAATGTTCGGCTCCATGCCACCCTGCCACAGCGCGAAGTTGCCCGCGCGGTCGGGCGTGTTCGTCGCCCGGCGCACCCGGTCTTCGTAGACGCGCATGTAGCCGTACGTCATGCCGATGGACTCGATGTCGGGATCGATGAAGCTGGTGTCCCAGCCGAGCGCGTCGGCGACGGAGTTGATGTAGTCCCAGCGACCGGTGTTGTAGCCCACAAAATGACTGCCCAGTGCGGCACGGATCTCCATCAATTGGAAGGATGCCTCGACCTGCTCCACGAGCACGTACACTTTGATCGTGCCCACTTCGAGGCCTAGGTGCAGCTCGAGCGCGGTGAGGACGCTGTCCCAGACCGCTGCTTCTTCGGCGGTTTGGATTTTCGGCAAATACAGAACCAGCGAGCGTCCCGCATCTCGCAGGGCCTGGTGGTTGTTCACGATGAACAGGCACGTGTCCACGATGGATGCCGAGAAGCCCGATCCGTCCGTGTTACGGATGTGACGATCGTCCAGGTGCAGGCCACGGGCGCGGAAAATGACCGTGGTGAAGTCCAACTGCTCGCGCCAGTCCGTGACGATGTCACGACCGAAGAAGCCTTGTGACCACCTGTTCATTTCGCCGGCCACGACTTCCGCTACACGTAGGAACAAGTCGTCGTGGGCGAGCGCTAGCTTGAGGTTGCGCTGGTTGTCCAGCGCCATTGTCGTGGTCTGACCGAGGGCGTCCTCGGCATCGAACATCCATCCGTCAGCGCCGCTGAGAAGGGCGTAGGCCACGTTGCGGATGGACTTGTTCACCGGCGAATTCGGTTTCGCTGCGGGTCCGGTGCCTTGGATCCACTGGCGCTGCAGGTCGTGCGGAATCTCACTGCCCACGAAATTGCCGTCACGCGCGTCGTGAACCTCGATGCCCGTGCGGGGGATCGTGGTGCCAGGGTCGAGGAACGCGATGCGCTGGTGGTCGCGGTAGCGGGACGTGCGGCGCTCCGTACGCAACGCCATGACCTCCTTACGATCGTCGTCGAAGGGGGCGAGAGCCTCGATGGCCGCGAGCGCTTCAGCAGTGTAGACGTCCGAGTAGTCCTCCTGCACGCCTGTGCGGAGTTCGGTCTTCCTTGGTTGCTGAGATCCGAGCCCTCGGGCCTTCGCCATGAAGCCTTCCTCCTAACAGCGAGTATCCTTCTCGTTCGATGCGCGTATCACGGTCGAGAATGTGGACCTTCAGAAGGCCACGGTCCATGCGCCGTCGCACACTTGACATGACTGCTTTCCGACCGGACGTTCGCGCCACGCCCTGGAGGAGGTCGTTCCACGCCGATTAGGTCGTGTGCCTGGAATGGATCTGCACGTTCAAAGGAGTCCATTATGCGACGTTCGCCGGTTCTTGCTGTCCTCCTGATGCTGGTGACCCCGTTGTTGGGCTCCGCTCAGGAGATCTCCGAGCCCTTCAAAGTCGGCACGTTCGAGATCGACGGCCGTGCGCAGGTCGCCATCGTGTTGCGTGATCAGCTCATTGTCGAGCTCGATGCCGCGAACCTAGCGCTCGAGCGAAATCTTGCCTATCCGACGATCCCTCTCGCGGCCGATATGCTCGACCTCATCGGCAGATACGAGTATGGCCTGAAGTACCGCCTGTACGAGATCG
>Ga0115002_10006102_pt1 | contig 13981 bp, 16 predicted proteins | sample ArcticOcean_MG_C_8_FD_89576 | JGI IMG/M metagenome (GOLD analysis project Ga0115002, IMG submission 89576) | Marine microbial communities from western Arctic Ocean - ArcticOcean_MG_CB11_86 | ecosystem: Environmental > Aquatic > Marine > Oceanic | place: Arctic Ocean: Canada Basin | collected... | reverse complement strand
TGAACTGGTCTGGAACAACGTCATCGAAACCGTATCTCAGTCCAATCTGATGAAGGATATGTTCAAGACGAACATCCTGAGTGACAAATTTGCTAAGGATGAGGAATACCGCAAGAATCTGAGGGACGAGACTAAGAAGGTCAAAAAACTGAAGAGGGATTTGGATACCGTCGAGACATCCATCGCAACCATCGAGACAGACAAACTACTCAAACGGATTGACCCTCCTGTCTATCGCAAGGTGAGGAAAAATCTCAACGGGGAGTTGGAATCCGTCAAATCGAACCTCGAACAATCACGAATCAGGGTCCAAGAGTTGGGTGATCAAAAACGATGGATAGACTGGATTACCAAACATCAGGAAGAGATGTCCTCGTTGCGAGATATGACGGTAGAAAATAGGAAGGAATATCTGGACGGTATTCTGGATAAGATTTCTGTCACCCTCGACCAGAACCACCAACACCAACTGTCTATTCGGTTCAAGTATCCTATTGTGGGTGACAGTCACGAATGGGATGACCCCAAGGAAAAATCAAAAGGATACCAAATCCACGAAGGGTCGAATGAGTTAGAAGTGTCCCAGACCCTTACGAACAAGGGTGGTCCAAACGTAAAAAAAAATAGTAGGGTCAAAGGGATAGATGAAGTCATGACACCCACGTTAGAAACAATTCGATCATCGCAGAATTTTTGGTGAAAAAGGTGATAATTTCAATTGACTTTCGCTATTTGAATAGCGTATACATAACGAAAGTAATTTTCAGACCTGAATGGTTTGTTTTAAATTATTGTATTTTAAGTTGTTTGAGTTCTATTTATTTTCGCTCCGTTGGTGAAAGACGGGGGCTCACAGGGCGGGGGTGTCCGATACGTAGCTGGGTGAAATGTTTTTTTGTAAGTCACGCTAAAAAATGCCCGCCGGGCGATCGGTCATTGCGGGCCGGGGCTAAGATCACCTAGATTGGATCGCGACCCGCCCCACGATATGCGATCCAATCCACCGAGGAGTTTTTCCAATGAGTAAGAAGAACGGGTCAAACCAAACGCAGGACTACAAAGAGATTGATAAGGACAAATCGCTGGACACGGCCTTCACGCAGATCAACCGCCAGTTCGGCAAGGGCTCGATCATGCGCCTTGGCGAGGGGCCGGAAATCGGAGCCATCCCGGTGATACCGACGGGATCGATATCGCTCGACGCAGCGCTGGGAATCGGCGGGGTGCCGCGCGGCCGCATCATGGAAATCTTCGGCCCTGAGTCTTCCGGTAAAACGACCATAGCGCTCCACATCGTCGCCGAGGCGCAAAAGTTGGGCGGGACGGCCGCTTTTATCGACGCCGAGCATGCTCTGGACCCGATTTACGCCAAGGCGCTGGGGGTGGACACCGACAACCTGATAGTATCCCAGCCCGATACGGGCGAGCAGGCGCTTGAAATCTCGGAAATTCTTTCGAGCAGCGGCTCGATTGACGTGGTGGTGATCGACTCGGTGGCGGCCCTCGTGCCAAAGGCCGAGCTTGAGGGCGAGATGGGGGATCACCATGTCGGCCTCCAGGCGCGGCTGATGAGCCAGGCGCTCCGGAAACTCACCGGCGTGGTGCATCGCTCGAACACATGTTTCATCTTCATCAACCAGATCCGTATGAAGATCGGCGTGATGTTCGGGAACCCGGAGACGACCTCGGGCGGGAACGCGCTGAAATTCTACTCGTCTATTCGGATGGACATCCGGCGAATCGCCGCAATTAAAGAGGGCGATCAGAGCGTGGGTAACAGAACACGGGTGCGGCTTGTGAAAAACAAGCTGGCCCCGCCATTCCGCACGGCGGAGTTCGACATCATGTTCGGGGAGGGTGTCTCGCGCGAGGGCGATGTGCTCGACCTCGCGGTAGAGAATGAGATAGTCGATAAATCAGGCGCCTGGTATTCGTTCGGAGAAGACCGGATTGGCCAGGGCCGCGAGAACGTCAAGCGCTTCCTGAAGGAGAACCCCGATATCTATAACGATATCGAGGGAAGGCTGCGGGCCACGTTTGCACCAAAGATTGGCGAGCCTGAGCCCCTGAACGGGGCGCCGGGGCATGCCGCGACAAACGGTGCGCCTGACGTCGTGCCCGAAGTAGCGGAAGAGAAGGCGGAAGAGAACGTGGGGCCCGTAAAAGAGGTGACCGAGCAGGTGGTGACCGATAAGATCACCCCCCGGTAAAAGAATATAAGAGTATACGATGCCGCCCACCCGGGAGCCCGCCCGGATGATGGGTTTTAAGAAGAGCCAAGGGGCGGGGCGCGTGAATTTTACGAATCAAGAATCCATAAATGACGATCTGCAAGGGGAAAGTCTCGCCTCTGTCCAAGAGCGAATGGAGGCATCTGCATTGCGAATACTCGCCCTTCGCTCGCACACGAGGGCCGAGCTTGGCCGCAAGCTGAAGGGGCGCAAGTTTCCAGGAACGGAAATAGAGGCGCTTTTACTCCGCTACGAGGAGATTGGCTATCTCGATGATGAGGCAGCTGCGCGGAGCTGGGTGCAGCGAAGGCTTCGGGCTAGGCCGATGGGCCTACGGTCGATGGCTCGGGAATTGAGCGGCATCGGGGTGTCACCCGAGATTGCCGAGCTGGCGTTGGCCGAGGGGTATGGCGAGGGGGGCGAGCTGGTGTCCGCCCGTCGTGCCGCCCACAAGCGTTTGAAGGCGTTACGGGGAAAGGATAAGCTCCGGGAGCGTTTGCTTCGTTTTCTGCAGGGGCGAGGGTTTCCGGTCGTGATCTGTATCGAGGCGGCGGATGAAATCGTCAGGCCGGAGGCAATCGAAGTACTTAACGGCATTGACAACGCCCCGGACGATGTTTAATTTTTTTAATTCATGACGGCCGCCTGAATGAGGTATGGGTAGTCTTTTATTTATGAGAGCTGATTCACGAGATGCCCGAGCTTCCCATTCTTCTCTATCCCGACCCGGTGCTCAGAGAAACCTGTCAGAACGTCGAGGAAATCGACGAGCGCATCCGTGCGCTGGCCGCCGATATGGTAGAAACGGTGCACGCCGCGCCGGGCGTCGGCCTCGCCGCCTCCCAGGTGGGTGAGCGGGTGCGGCTCATCGTGGTCGATCTCTCCCTGGGGGAGGATCCAGCGCAGCTTCATATCCTCGTGAACCCGGAGATTGTCTCCACCGAGGGCGAGGAAGTGGAGGCCAGTGAGGGATGTCTTTCGTTCCCGGATATTTTCGAGATAATCAAGCGCCCCGCGCGGGTGCGCGTACGGGCGCTCAGCCCTGAGGGCAAGGAAATCTTTCTCAACGGGCAGGATCACCTGGGGCGCGTGCTGTTGCACGAAATTGAGCATCTCGACGGCAAGCTTTTCGTGGACAGGCTCAGCCGCCTGAAGCGTGAACTCATCAAGCGCCGTATAAAAAAACGCTCGAAGCCTGCGCCCGCCGCCTGAGTTTTTCGGGAATAACCTGGACTTTTCCCCTCCCCTCCGATTGACCCCCGCTCCCCCCCTGCGTATGAAAGGGACGTTGCCAGTAACCTTTCTAGGAGAGTTTGATGCGCACGGTTTTTTTGGGGACGCCCGAGTTCGCGCTGCCCTCGCTCGAGGCGATCGTGGCATCGACCATCGAGGTGGACGCGGTGTTCACCCAGCCGGATCGGCCCGCCGGGCGGGGCCGAAAGCTGACGCCTTCGCCGGTGAAGGTGCGCGCCCTTGAACTGGGGCTGGAGGTGCTCCAGCCCGAGCGGGTGCGCGGGGCGGACCTTGAGGCATTCAAGCCCGATGCGGCGGTGGTGGTCGCCTATGGTCAATATCTATCAGAGAAACTGCTGTCGGTTCCGCCTCTTGGCGGCGTGAATGTTCATCCCTCGCTGCTTCCCCGCTGGCGCGGCGCGGCGCCGATTCAACGAACACTTCTGGCCGGCGATAGCGATTGCGGCGTTTGTACCATGCGGGTCGCCAAAGAGATGGACGCGGGGGCGATTCTCGGCAAAATGGTGGTGCCCCTCAGACCGCGAGACACCTCAGAGAATCTGCACGACAAACTCGCCGTGGCGGGCGCGAGGCTTCTCGTGGACACCTTGCAGCGTCTTGAGAGGGGCGAGGTGGTGGAGGTCGAACAAGACCCTTCTCTCGTCACCTATGCGGAAAAACTCACCAAGGAAGAGGCCCGGCTGGACTGGAGCAAAAGCGCGGCTGCGCTCGACCTTTTGATTCGCGGCTTGCGCCCGTGGCCTGTGGCCGAGGCGCTCTGGCCGGGGGTGGATGAAGGCCCAGTGCGTATCTGGCGCGCCTATCCGCTTGACGCCGAGCCGGGCAGGTCTGCGAGGGTGGGCGAGCTAATAGGCGAGGTGGACTCGCCCGAAGGGCGGGGACTTCGTGTTAGGACGGGAGAGGGCGATCTGATCCTCCTCGAGGTGCAGCCGCCGGGTAAGCAGCGCATGTCCGCCGATGAGTATATAAGAGGCCGCCCGCTTTTTGGTGGCGCGGTGATGGGAGATGGAAATTGAAAAAGGCACCGTCCACCGGGAGAAAGCGGCCCGCCAGAAACAAATCTGGGAAACCTAAAAACACCCCGGCGTTGGGTTCAGCCTCGCCCAGCGGAAAAAAGGGACCTGTCAAGAACAAATCAGGGAAACCTAAAAATACCCCGGAGTTGAGTGCAGCGCCCCCCGGCGGGAAAACGCGGCCCGTCAATAATAAAGCGCGAATCCCCAAAACCAAACCGGTTAAGATCACTCCGATGACGGGGGCGGACCCGGTCAGGGAGGCGGTGCATCAGGCGCTCTTGGCCTTCGGGCGGCGTCCCACAAACGCCGAGAATCTTCTTGATCGGTTCATCTCCCGCGATTTTAAAGCGCGCGACCGGGCGTTTTTTCAAGAGATTCTTTACGGGACGCTTCGCTGGAGAGGGCGCATCGATGCGTCCTACGAGCGTTTTTTGAGTGAGCCGCCCGAGCGGTTGTCCCAGGGCGTGCGCGAGGCGCTTCGCATCGGCGTCTATCAAATCATGTTCATGGATCGCGTTCCCGATCATGGCGCGGTGAACACCTCGGTTTATCTGGCTGGACAAGATAAGGGCCGGGGCGCCCGGGGGCTGGTGAACGCGGTTCTTCGCCGGGTGCTGCGGGAGCCGTTTCAGCCCCCGAAGGCGATAAAAGATCGTTTGACGATCTGGGAGTCGCATCCGGAGTGGCTTGTCAAAAGATGGATAGCCCATCTTGGTCCCGAGGCCGCCCGAGCCCGTTGCGAGGCGAATAACAGCGAGGGGCCCGTTGTGTTTCGAGCGAATCCCTGGCAGGGCAGCGCCGCCCGGCTCGCGGACATACTCGGGGAGGAAGGAATCGCCACCGAGCCGGGCCGGGTCGATCCCGACAGCCTGTGGATGAAGCCCAGGGCCGGAGGGGGCTACTATTCATTCTCGAAGACCGGGTCCTACAATGCGGGGGCGTTTATTATCCAGGACGAAGCGTCGAGCCTGGCCGCACGTTTTTCTGGGGTTGGCTCCGGGCAGCGGGTGCTCGACACCTGTGCTGCCCCGGGCGGGAAGACGGCGGTGATGGCCTGGATGGCGGGCAAGCGGGGCCGGGTCGTCGCAGCCGACAACGCCTCTAGCCGTCTCGGACGGCTTAAAATAAACTGTGCTAGAATTGGCGCTCCGGTCCAGGTGATAGCGATGGATTCGGGAAATCCCGCCTTCGGCGATGTATTCGACACCGTTTTCGTGGATGCCCCTTGCTCGGGGGCAGGCGTTATTCGCCGCCACCCGGACGCTCGCTGGCGGCTTCGGGAAAATAACTTCGGGTGCCACGGCGAGGAGCAGCGAGCCTTACTCGTGGCTGCCGCCGGTGCGGTAAAGCTGGGCGGATGGCTCGTTTATTCCGTGTGCACGAACGAGCCAGAAGAGACCGACGAGGTCGCCTTGGCGATGGACGGGGGCGGGTTCGTCAGACAGCCGGCTGTGGATTCTCTTCCGGCGGCGGCACGGGAGTTTGTGGGTGAGGACGGGGCGCTTCGCTTGCTGCCCGAGAGCGGCAGGGGGCTCGATGGATTTTTCGCCGTCCGCTGGCGGCGAGTTCAAGAGGGATCATGATCAGGGCTTTTTTGAGGACCATCGTCTGGTCTGTTCTGCTGGTGGCGATTGGCGGGGTGGCGGGCCTTGGTGCGATTTATATCTCGCGTGGGGGGGAGGGGGTATTTCTCCCCCAGGTGGTGGGCCAGGACATCGTGCGCGCTCTCGAATTGCTCGGCGAGCGCAAGATACCGTTGAAAATTAGCGGCTGGGCGTTTAGTGATGAGGTGCCGCTAAATCATATAATGAGCCAGCTTCCGGCTGGCGCGCGGCGAATTCGCCAGGGGCGCGCCGTATCGCTGGTCATTAGCCGGGGCGCGCGTGACGTGGTGATTCCGGCCATTACGGGCGAGGAACTTAGCCGCGCGGAAACGTTGGTGCGCCTGAGCGGTCTTCGAGTCGGGTTTGTTGAGCGGGTGTTTGACCCCGGAAAGCGGGTGGACGAGGTGATCAGCACCTGGCCCGCCGTGGGGGACCACGCGCGCCGGGGCGAGCCGGTGGTCATCCTCGTAAGCCAGGGGCCCATGGAGCGCGCCTATGCCATGCCCTCGCTGATCGGCGAGCGGGTAAACCTCGCCCTCGACCGGGTGCGCCAGGTCGGGCTGACGGTCGGGCGTGTGCGCTATGTGGACAGAGAGGGCGCTCTTCGCGGGACCATCGTTGCCCAGATTCCGCAGACGGGCCAGCGCGTTCTGGCGGGCCAGCGGGTTCATGTGGATGTGGCGCGGGGTGCGCAGGCCCTTGTCGGCAACTTCAGCATTTTACGCTACCGGGTGCCGTCCGGTAGGCCGCGACGCCAGCTTCGAGTGGAACTTGAATCGAACGGGGAGACGAAGGACGCCCTCTCGCGCAAGGTCCGCGCGGGCGAGGAGATCCATCTGATGGTAGCCGTGAAGGGCAGAACCCGGGCCCGTATCTATCTCGACGGCGAACTCATCGAACAACAGGACCACTAGGAAACCGAAAAATGCCGAAGCCGGACATGACGCCGGGCCGGGTGCGGGTAGCGCCCTCACTGCTCTCGTGCCGATTCGAGAAGATGGGAGAGGAGATCGCGGCGGTTCAGAGGGCGGGGGCCGACTGGCTGCACTTCGATGTGATGGACGGCCATTTCGTGCCCAACATTTCGATCGGCCCGCTCGGGGTGGAGGCCGCACGCCGCGCCGTGCCGGACATGGTGCTCGACGTACATCTGATGATCTCGGAGCCGGACAGCTACATCGAGGCCTTCGCCAAGGCGGGGGCGGATATTCTGACCGTTCATGTGGAGACTTCGAGAGATATCCGCTGGACGCTTGAGAAAATTCGCTCGGTTGGCGTCGGTGTGGGTGTGACGCTGAACCCCGCCACCCCGCTTGAGACGATTGAGTGGGTGCTGGGTGAGGTGGATATGGTGCTCGTGATGAGCGTGAATCCCGGTTTTTCGGGGCAAAGTTTCATCCCCGAATCCATTGGGCGGATTCAGGTTTTGAGGGAGAAAATCGACCAGGGAGGCCTTTCGGCCCTCTTGGAGGTGGATGGCGGCGTGAAGCCCCAGAATGCGGCGGAAATACGGGAAGCGGGCGTTGATGTACTGGTAGCGGGCTCTGCCGTCTATGGCGCAGAGGACTATGCCGGGGCTATTGAGGCGATCCGTGGATAAGGCTGACACCCTGTTGCCAAGACAGCGCGCTTTCCCTTATAAAGACATGTTTTTTAGTGCTTTACAGTTTGGTCCCTCCCCCGTCATTCTTTGCCGCCGGGGGGCGGAAGAAAGACAATAATGTTCGAGGGACTGCGAGATCGGCTGAGTGGAATATTCAAGGATATTCGCTCGCGCGGGGTGCTCGGAGATAAGGAAGTGGATGCCGCTCTCCGGGAAATTCGCTTGGCGCTCCTCGAGGCAGACGTTAATTTCAAGGTCGCCAAGGACTTTATCGCGAAGATTCGGGCCGATCTGATCGGCGTGGCCCAGGCCGCGTATATCGATCCCTCGCAGCAGGTGGTCAAAGCGGTTCAGGCCTCCCTGGTTGAGTTGATGGGAGCCCGGGGCGCATCCCTTGAGAGGGCGGCCTCGGGCACTACGGTGGTGATGTTTGTCGGCCTTCAGGGTTCGGGCAAAACGACGAGCGCGGGCAAGCTGGCCCTGCGGCTAAAAAAACAGGGCCTTCGCATTTTGCTGGTGCCGGCGGACGTGGCTCGGCCCGCCGCGATACTTCAGCTCAAACGCCTGGCCGAGCAGACCGAGACCGACGCCTTTGATTCCGAGGGCATGAGCGATCCGGTGGCCATCGTCGAGGCCGCGCTCAATCGGGCCAAGAGTGAGCACTACGATTACTGCATCGTCGATACAGCAGGCCGTATGCACGTTGACGATGCACTGATGCACGAGTTGCGCCGCATGAAAACGGCGGCAAGCCCCCACGAGATATTGCTCGTGGCGGACGCCATGACTGGCCAGGAGGCGGTGAATCTTGGCGAGGCCTTTGGCGAGGCGGTGGGTCTGACCGGCGTTGTTCTCACCAAGATGGACGGTGATGCGCGCGGCGGGGCGGCGGTTTCGCTCCGGGCGGTGACAGGTGTGCCCATCAAGCTCGTGGGTGTGGGCGAGAAGCTCGATGCCCTCGAGGAGTTTCATCCCGAGCGGATGGCCTCGCGGATTCTCGGCATGGGCGATGTCCTCTCGCTCATCGAGAAGGCCGAGGCGGCCTTTGAACCCGAGGCGGCGCAGGCGATGGCCGCGAATCTTCAAAAGGGCGCGTTCACGCTTGAGATGCTTCGGGACCAGATGAAGCAGATGAGCAAAATGGGCTCGATGAGCGATGTTCTCTCGATGGTTCCAGGGCTGGGCGCCAAACTCAAGGGCGCCGAAGTTGACGAAAGGGAAGTCACCCGCACGGTGGCGATCATCGATTCAATGACCCAAGAGGAGCGCCTCCGACCGGCTATCATTAAGGGAAGCCGCCGCAAGCGAATCGCTGCGGGAAGTGGAACCGAAGTTATGCACGTGAACAGGGTGCTCAAGCAATTTACGCAGATGCAGAAGATGATGCGCGGTTTTTCCAAAGGTGGAAAGAAGCGCAATCAGATGAAATTGATGCAGCAGATGCTCAATCAATAAGGAGAGAAAAATTGGCAGTAAAGATCAGACTTGCCCGTGGCGGAATGAAGAAGGCTCCCAGGTATCGCGTCGTCGTTCAGGATGAGCATATGCCCAGGGATGGCCGGTTTATTGATTTAGTGGGGCGCTATGATCCCACGAAGAGTCCCTCGCTCATCGAACTCGATCTTGAGAAGATTAAGGAATGGCTCGGCAAGGGCGCCAAGCCCACCCAGACGGTCCAGAATCTGCTCGACAAGGCCAGCGGCGAGAACTAGGTTCTACTTGCATGAATGGGCGCGTGGCCGTCGGGGAGGCGGTCAAGGCCCAGGGGCTCAAGGGCGAGGTTCGTGTTCGTCCCTGGATGGATGACGTCGAGACCTATGGCGAGATCGCCGAGGTCTTCGTGGCGTCCGATCTGTCCCGAAAATTCGAGATTGAGTCTTTCAAAATAGGTGGGAAGGGCTCGGTCGTATGGAAGTTCAAGGGCATCGATAGCCTCGAGGCGGCGGAGTCGCTTCGGGGCTCTGTTTTTCTGGCTGCGAGAGAGGTGCTTCCCGGCCCCGAGGAGTGGGTGTACTACTGGGAGGATTTCGAGAACACAGAGGCGGTGGATGAGTCGGGCCGCTCGCTGGGCCGCATCGTGGACATGTTCGGCGCGGGGGGCAACGACATCATCGTGCTCAAGACGCCCGAGGGAGAGGAATTGCTCCTTCCCGCCATGAAGGAAGTGGTTCTCCGCCGCGAGGAGGGCCACTGGGTTTTCCGGCCGCCGGAGTATCTGGACGACGACGGGGAAGGGGACTCGGATGCGCTTTGATGTGCTGACGGTTTTTCCCGATATGCTCGAGGCGGCGCTTGGGTACGGCGTGGTTGGCCGTGCGCGGGAGCAGGGTCTGATCGAATTCAGGGCCTGGGACTTGAGGGATTTCGCCGAGGGTAGCTACCGCCAGGTGGATGATACGCCCTACGGCGGCGGAGGCGGTATGGTGATGAAGCCGGAGCCCCTGGTGCGGGCGATCGAGGCGATTTCGGGGGATCGCGCCCCCCGGCGCATATTCATGACGCCCCAGGGGAGCCGGTTCGATCAGCGACAGGCAGAGGAGCTGGCCGAAAAGGCCAGGCCTCTCCTTTTCATATGCGGGCGCTATGAAGGTGTGGACGAGCGTGTCCGCGAAGAGTTTATCGACGAGGAAATTTCGGTTGGCGATTATGTCCTGACAGGGGGCGAGCTCCCGGCCCTGGCCGTAATCGATGCGGTGAGCCGTCTTTTGCCCGGGGTGCTGGGCAACGAGGACTCGGCCGCCAACGACAGCTTCACCACGGGGTTGCTGGATTGTCCCCACTACACCCGGCCGCCCGAGTTCAGGGGCAAGCGGGTGCCCGATGTACTTCTTTCGGGTGACCACGAGGCCATCCGCCGCTGGCGGCGGGAAGAGGCGCTCAAGCGCACTCAGGCTCGCCGCAGTGACTTACTTGAGCAGGCCGAACTCAGCGAGGCGGACAGGCGCCTTTTGGAGCGGTGAGGAAACAGGGCATGGGCCGAAACTACATCGCGCTTCTTCATCACCCGGTGGTGGACAGAAACGGCCGGGTGATGACCTCCTCGGTGACAAGCCTTGATATGCACGATTTGGCCCGCGCGGCCCGGACCTATGGAGTGGGAGGGACGTTTGTGGTACACCCATCGGCGGCCCAGAGGCAGTTTATCGAGAACGTCACGGGCCATTTTGTTAGCGGTGCCGGACGAGGGGCCCATCCCCAGCGGGCAGAGACTCTGGAGCAGCAGCTTTTCGTCGCCCCCGACCTGGATGCGGCGATAGAGGGTGTCGAGGCCAGAGAAGGCCGTAAACCCCTACTGGTGGGGACCTCGGCCCTCGATGGCGAGACCGCCACAGGATACGGGGAACTAGCCCGCCATCTCCGGGAATCTGATCAGCCAAGTCTAATTCTGTTTGGGACAGCTTGGGGGCTGGCGCCCGAGGTCATGGATCGGTTAGATTTCAGGCTTCCGCCCCTTCGGGGACGTGAGGATACCGGGTATAATCACTTGTCAGTCAGGGCGGCAGCGGCTATTATCTTGGACCGTCTTTTAGGTGACAGGTAAATGGCGGCAAGGGCCGCCGGGTCAAAGGCAAAAGGAGCAATATCTTGAATGTTATTGATCGCATAGAACGTGAGGGGATGCGGAAAGATGTCCCTGATTTTGGACCCGGCGACACTGTCAGGGTGCACGTGAAGATTCTTGAGGGAGACAAAGAGCGAATCCAGATGTTTGAGGGATTCATCATGGGTCGGAGAGGCGGCGGGATCAGAGAGACGTTCCGTGTCAGGAAGGTCTCCTATGGCATCGGCGTCGAGCGTATATTTCCGGTCCACTCGCCTCGGGTGGACAAGGTCGAAGTGCTCCGCAATGGCCGTGTCCGCAGGGCAAAGCTTTATTATCTCCGCGACCGGAAGGGCAAGGCGGCCCAGATCAAGGAAAAACGCCACCGCTAAGCGTGGACGAGACAAACACAGTAATTATCGGCGGGGGTTTTTCCCCCGCCGATTTTTTTTATCCTTCCATGAAAAGCTGAACCTGGCTGTGAAGCTCCTCATGCCGTTTTTCGAACTGAATGAAATGGGTCATGTCGCCCATGATGATATGGCGTTTTTGCGGGCTGTTGATCAGCGCTTTGAAAAGGCCGTTGGCCTCTGGGTCCTGGGAGCTTCGGTCATGGTCCCCCCGGATCATGAGGACGGGGACTTTTATCTTCGATGCGTCGTAGAGGGGAATGCCGCGCGTACGGTCGTAGCGGTCAGCAAGTGGGCCGTTTGGCACCTTGACGGCGGGCACCCGGCGTCCTCGCCCCTCGGGGTCGTATCTCATCTGCTCGTCCCAATAATATTTCACCGCCCGCGCCTCGCGCCACTTGGCGTGCTGGCCACGCGGAATGCTGCCGTCCCAGCGCTCCATCTGCTCGCGCCGCGTGACCCAGCGCCAGGCCCCGAATTTGGGATCGAGGCGGCCTGGTTGTTCGGGGTCCTCGGACTGCGCGGCCAACTCGGGCCTTTCGTAGGCGTAAAAAGGGGCGTAGATCGCCAGCCGCCTGATGCGAGCGTTGTTGGCCGCCGTGAAGGCCGCCGTGGTGGTGGTGCTGAACGAGTAGCCCAGAAGGTTGATGCGGTCGAGGGAGCGGCGATTCTGGATGAAGCGGACGGCGGCCTCAATGTCGTGCAGGGCGACATGTCCGCGCCCGGCGGGCGGGTTTGCCAGCCGGGGGGCCTGAAGCTCGGGCTGGCGGGTGGAGAGACCGTAGCCGCGGATCGAGAGCGCGAAGACGTCGAAGCCGCGAGTGGCCATGTAGTCCATCCACGAGTAGCCGGGGATGCGGATGTCGTATGTAACGGGCGCTGGCATGCTCTGGCCATGGCAGAGGAGGATGGTGCCCGCCTCCTCGAAGCGCCCAAGGCCGCTCGGCCGCTTTTCTCTGATGTGGAGACGGATGCCCGGGTCGAGGCTGTCGATCATGTGATCTTCTTGAATGATTTTCACTGATGTTGTGCGGGGCATGAAGTGCCTCCATTGAAAACCCGTCCGGGCTAATGTATCGCCAGCCGGGCGGCATTGTTTGAATTCGATACGTAATTGACTTATCCTAACTCTTCTTTTATCGCTAGAAAAGCGATGCGCCCGATTTATCCTTCGCCCCATCAAGGTATGCCGTGTACACACTTGAGCGCCGTCTTCAAGGCGAGGGATGGAAGTGCATCGCGGGGGTGGACGAGGTTGGGCGCGGGCCGCTCGCCGGCCCCGTGGTCGCGGCGGCGGTGGTTCTTGACCCCGTGGATCCGATTGAAGGGCTAGCCGACAGCAAAAAACTATCTCCGAAAAAACGTGATTTGCTTTTCTTGGAGATTGGCAAGCGCGCGCTATTTGTCGCCGTCGCAGGTATCGGCGCGCGCGAGATAGAGCGGCGGAACATCCTTCAGGCCTCCCTGCAGGCCATGGCACGGGCGGTCGGCCGCCTCGGGTGCCCGATGGACTACCTTCTCATCGACGGCAACAAGAAAATCCCCGTTGGCGTACCACAGTCAGCCGTTGTTTCGGGCGATGCCACCTGCGCATCAATCGCTGCGGCGAGTATATTCGCGAAAGTCATCAGGGACCGCCTGATGGCGCGGCTCGATGTGCGTTTCCCCCATTATGGATTCGCCCGCCACAAGGGCTACCCGACGCGGGACCATCTCGCGGCCATCAGGGAGCATGGCCCCTGCTTCCTCCATCGGCGCACTTTTCGTGGCGTGACCGGATGATTATCGAGCGCGGCCATCGGGGAGAGGAGGCCTTCTGCCGGTTCGATATGGTTTTGATTGAGGCGCAGGCTGGAAAAGAGGCGGGCGGCGGGCAGTTGATATGGGACGCCTATCGCTAGCGGGTCGTTTCGGGTTTGACGAGTACACCGTAAACGTCACCGAAGAGGATGGCGTCCTCGACCGTTGCGGCAAGCGGCACCATATTAGTGTCGAGCCAGACGCGCACCTCGCCCGTTTCCTGGCCAAAGAGGTTTTTGGGGACCTTTACCAGGGCGAGCACGCCCTTCTTTTCTTTTCTCTCGTACTTCACCCGGTATTCGCGCTCGACCTTGGCGGTGGGAATCCGGATCTCGAATCTTTGAAACTTTTTTTCCTCCCCTTCAGGATTCTTGTCGGTCGCCTTGGCCTTGTAGTCCGGGAGGGAGAAAAGTGTCACTTTTTTCCCCGGCGCAAGCGCACCAAGCCCACCGTTGCGGAAGTTGAAGAAGGCCGAAAGGAGATCTTCGACACGCGCTCCCTTCGGCATCGGGTCGACCCCGT
>Ga0115002_10006100_pt1 | contig 13984 bp, 12 predicted proteins | sample ArcticOcean_MG_C_8_FD_89576 | JGI IMG/M metagenome (GOLD analysis project Ga0115002, IMG submission 89576) | Marine microbial communities from western Arctic Ocean - ArcticOcean_MG_CB11_86 | ecosystem: Environmental > Aquatic > Marine > Oceanic | place: Arctic Ocean: Canada Basin | collected... | reverse complement strand
TCGCTGGAAGCCCTGCCCGGCCACCTCACTCACCACGCCCGCCGCAAGCTACAATCTCGCTGATGGGCGAACACTTGAGGTTATCAACTCGCCCGGCCATACACCCGGCAATCTCGTCGCGTTCATCCCTCAGACCAGCGAATTGTTCAGCGGCGACACCATCCTCCCATCGACGATCCCCACCCCCGGCATGCACTACCCGACCGCCATCGAGGGAATCAAATCCCCTGAGCGCTGGCCTTCGCTCCCCCCCTTCATGGACTCCGTCACCCACATCCGGACCCTTGCCCCCCGCCGCATCCTCCCCGGTCACGGCGAACCCGCCGAACAGCCGACGGCGCTATTCACGCGATTCGAAACACACCACGCGCGACGAGCGAAGCGAATCCGCAGGCTACTAGAGGAGCAGCCCGACACGGCCTTCGGCATCGCGAGGCGCCAGTTTCCACGGCTGCCACCTCGGAGGCTCGCGCAAGCGATCACCGAGACGCTCGGCCACCTCGATCTGCTCGCACGGGAGGGACTGCTCGAAAGCTACGAGGTCGGCGGGGAGATCCGTCACCGGCTCACGTCGTAGGCGCTGGACAAAGAAAAGCGCGGCCAAAAGTCCGCGCTAAATACATTCCCGAGGGACCAGCGTTTCTTAGTCGGCGGCCCTGCTGCGGCAGTCGCTAATCAGCGGCCAGATGTCGGTACAACGTCGGCAGGCGGCGCGGCAGCGACTCGATATTGTCGACGACCTCGTAGCCGATGTCGTCACACATGTCCTTCAAGTAGTCGTGCCCCTCCTTGTCGACGGTAATCAAGAACGGCGTAACTCCCACTCGCTTCGCCTCGTTCAGCGCCTGCTTCGTGTCGTGGACTGCGTATTCCTTCTCCGTCCGGTCACGGCCGTATCCGTGGTCCTGAGGGCGTCCATCGGAGACCATTATCAGGATCTTCACCTTCGCGTCGTAATCCTGCAACTTCTGCGTCGCGTGCCGAATCGCCGGCCCCATCCGCGTCGAACGCACCGGGTCGATCTTGTCAATCCGCTTGCGTACTTTGTCGCTGAACTGCTCCTCGAGGTCCTTGATTACGTGGAATTCCACGTTGTCCCGGCCGTAGCCAGAGAAGCCGTAGATCCCGTAGGAGTCGCCGATCGCCTCCAGCGCCTCGACGACGAGGACCGTCGACTCCTTCTCAAGGTCGATGATCCGCTTCGGTGGCTCAATCGCCTGCCGTGCGCGGCGCTGTGCCAGCCACTGGAAGTACTTGCTCGGGTCGCCTTGGAAGTCTTCTTCCTCTTCTTCATATTTCTGACGCTGCTTCTCGATTTCTTCGTCCGTCGATGCAGACATATCGAGCAGGAACGCCACGGCCACGTCGCGCTCAACCTTGTTCCGGCGCGAGTAGATCCGGGCCAGCGGACCAACTCCCGCCCTCTTGTCCACGTGGAATTCGATCGCGTCGTCTAGCTCGATCTCCTGACCGTCTTCCAGCCGCTTGATCTTCCGGAAGCTTTCCGGCCGCATCAACTCAAACTGGCGGCGAGTCTCCATCACCAGACCGTGGTGCTTCTCCAATATTTCCTGGTAGTAGTCCAATTCACCCTCGTCGCCTAGGCGCTCGCCCACTCGACACCAGCGAGGGCGGTAGTCCGATGCTCGAAAATCCCATTCGTCGTAGTAGAACCAGTCGACTTCCGCCTTAAGCTCCTCGTCGTCAGCCCCGTCGCCGCCGCCGCGCTCTTCGCCAGACTCGCCGTCCTTTTCCTTCGGCTCGCCTGCGGGCGTGCCTGCATCCTTCTCAAGGTTGTCGAGGAACATGCCGAGGCTGGATGCGAGGTCGCCCTCAGCCCACTCGCTGATCGTGATCTCCACCGAGTTCTCAAGCAGCTCCATCAACTGCTCCTTCGTCAGTGGAGAAGCGGTACCGTCCTGCTGGCCGGCCTGCTGGTCCTTCAGCTTCATCATCAACTGCACCAATTCAGGCTTAAAGTCTCCTCGGAAATCCGGCTGCTCCGGGTTCTCGAACGCCATCTCTTCACTGCTCGAAGGCATCGGCGCATCGCCGCCATCACCGCCACCCGGCATGTCTGGCGCAATTTGGATCATCTCTTCGTCGGGCGGTACCCAATCGATGTCGATTGCCTCTTGCGGGATGTTCGGAATTCGAACCGCTAGGTCGTACAGCACCGTCGCCACCTCGGCCGCGTCCTGCACCGTCGCATCACGCTGCTCCACCACTTTCAGTGCGGCCAGCGCCTGCCCCATCGTCCCCTGCAGCGTCTGCGGCCACCGAATTGTGTCGGGGCGTCCGAGTGATGCACGCAGCAAGTTCTCGACAAACGCCTGTCGCAGACCCATCGCCCGTACCTCGGGCCGTCGCTCAGATTCGCGCTCCTGTAGGCGCGCCAGCCACGGCCTAATCCCGCCGTACTCGCGCGACACGTACGCATCCACCCGCGTGTCTTCGGCGATCGTGAACAGGCCTGAAATCAGCAATCGGTCATTGAATAGGTTGAAGTATCGCTGTACCTCCGTGCTCGTCCCGGCGCTCTCAGTAGTTCCGGCAGCATCCTCGGTCACATCGGCCACAGGGACCGTGGTCTGTTGAGCATCCGCCGCCTGACGTGCCTCGCGCTCGCCGGCGGACGAGGTCGTGTGGAACCCGTCCATATCGAAGCGGTAGAGGAACGAACCGAATTCCATTCGGCCGGTCTGGTGAGTGGTGAACACCTTGTAAACTTGGAAGTTGGATGCCTGCTCAGGGAACGTGTTGACGAATGGTGGCAGGTAGATCGTCGTCCCCTCGGTCGTCGGAGCGGACTCTGACATCCAGCCGATATTCCGGTCCACCAACTCCTCGGACGACAGCACGGCCACTTGCTCGCCCGACAGCGCCTTTGCGTACATCCGCAGCATGGTGCTCACCGAAGGCAGCTCCACACGTGCTGAAAGAGCTGAAAGCATGTCCTCCGACCGAGTCGATTCTAGTCGGAAGTAAGCCTCGGCACCTTCCGCGTTACCCATGTTCAGCAGCTCGACGCCGGCCTCGGCCCAGCGCTCCATTTGCTCCGGGGTCAGTCGCGAACGCACAAACGGTGCCGATTTCAAGTACTCCATCGAAGCTGTCGAACTCGCCGGCGCAATCGCCGCGGCGAACGCCAGCATCTCCTTGTGATCTTCGTGTTCGATCTGCGTCAGTGACGCAGCCGCATCCGCGAACAGCGGGAAGCCCTGTCGTCCGACGTCCATCGTCACTTTCGAGGCCAGTTCTAGGAACGCTGCCCGCTGCCGATCGTCCACACCATCCAACAGCTTGGGACCGCGCTCGAAGTAGAGCCGCGTATCCGCCCATGATGCTCGCGTCACCGCCCGCGCAAACGACAGGAACGGCTCACGATCGCCCTCGGCGAGATTTTCAAAAATCTCGCCCGCGCCCTCAAGCACGCTGTTCGCCAGCTCATAGGAGCGCTCTGTGAGCTGATCAATGATGTCGACCAGTCGGTCCACTGCGTCCAGCGACAGTGAACCGAGCAATCGAGGACTGTGCTGGAAGTACAGCCCGGACAGCGCGATCGACTTCCAGTTGCCGCGACACAGTCGCCCACCCTGAGCAGACCAGGCGTCGAGGTCGGCGACCGATATCTGCTCGAGTGCCGACGGTGTCGCCTTGATGAATGCCGCTGCCATCAGCGAGGACTCACCCGCCAACTCCGTGGATAGCTCAACCCAGTGCTGCAACTGATCGAACGTCATCCGTTCGGCAATACCGGGGCTCACACGGAAGTACTCGGACGCCGCTTCCCAAGAACGCAGCGAGTGGTTCGCCAGCGCGATCCCTGCCTGCACCCATTGTTCAAGTTGCGCCTCGTCGTAGCGTCCTTCCAAGCCGTCGAGACCCAACACCAGCTCGTCCGGCAATGAAGCCCCAAACCCCTTCAGGTCGGGGGCGTAACGCGCGCTCAATTCAGCCGCGGAACTCATCGTTGGTCGTTACTCCTCGAAGATTGAGGTCACAACCTCTTCGATCGAACGTTGGACTTCCAGATCGTCTGTCAGTGCCCACACTACCGCGACTTGGCAGGCCCGGCGTGGTGTAATGCCTTGGTGAATCAACTTCCCTGCGTAGACCAGCAAACGAGTCGACACGCCCTCGCCAAGCCCGTGCTCCTTCAGGTTTCGCACCTTCTCGGCCAGCTTCGCCAATTCCATCGCGATTTCGTGAGTCGCGCCGGATTCCTTGCTGATGATCTCAGCTTCCTGGTCACGTCCCGGGTAGCCAAATTCGATCGCCATGAAACGCTGGCGAGTGGAGTGTTTTAGATCCTTCAACGCGGACTGGTAGCCCGGGTTGTAGGACATCACCAAAATAAATCCATCTGCGGCTTCCAGCAGTTCTCCACGCTTGTCAATCGGCAGCAGCCTCCGGTAGTCGGTCAGCGGGTGAATTAGCACCGTGGTGTCTTTACGCGCCTCAACTACCTCGTCTAGGTAGCAGATCGCACCGACCTTGGTCGCTCGCGTGATTGGACCGTCGATCCAACGAGTGTCGTCACCTTCAAGCAGGTAGCGACCGACCAGGTCGGACGCCGTGAGGTCTTCGTGGCAGGCCACCGTGATCAACGGAACGCCCTCTTCAGATGGCTCGCCGATGTTCTGGTGCAGACGCCACGACATGTACTCGATGAATCGAGTCTTGCCCACGCCCGTCGGGCCCTTCAGCAACACCGGTACCTTCTGCTCATAAGCAGCCAGGAATAGCTCTACTTCATCGCCAATCGGCAGATAAAATGGCTCTTCCGTAATCCGGAAATCTTCAACCGCTATCTGATTGAAACCTGGAGAATGTTCTATCGTAGTCAACTTTGCCCCCGCACTGTGGTCGCTACCGGGTGCTCAAATGAGCCTCCCGATTCATTACGACGATGACTAGCCCGCCGGATCCGCAATTCGCTTTTTCAGTCGCTTCCAGTGGTACTCGATGCGGCTACGTAGCTTCTCTTCGGCTTCGGAATTATCAATCTTCACATCCGCGAATTCCAACCGCTGACGATTCGACATCTGCGATTCAATCCGTGCCAGCGCTGCCTCGCGTGCCAATCCATTGCGGCTCTTCAGCCGGGCGATCGCCGTTTCCAGTTTCGTCGTGACCACCCAAACCTCGTCCACCATGTCCTGCCATTCGGCTTCTAGCAGCACTGCTGCCTCGAACACGATCACTACGTCCGGGTTCACCTCGCGCAGATTCGCGAACTCCTCGGTCGCCAGTCGACGAATTTCCGGCCAAACGATATCAGTCAGCCGTTTCATCTCATCCGGCGCACCGAACACCTTGCCACCCAAGATCCGACGGTCAATTTCGCCGGCCTCGTCCACCAAATCGTGCCCGAATGCGTTCACAATTTGTTCGAAGCCCGACGTCCCTACTTCGTACACGCGATGCCCCAGCAGGTCACCATCGACCACCGCCGCGCCAAGTTCCTTGAAGCGCTCGGAAGCCGTTGACTTGCCTGAAGCGATGCCACCAGTGAGTCCAATAATCGTCATTTATGTCGACTCCCGCTCGACTCGATACGCATGCGACCGAGATGCTGCCAGAATTTTTATTCTATTTGCGGGCACATGCCCGCGCAAACCCGCCCCTGTCCCTGACCATCGCGCTTGGTCCCCGGCAAAGCGAAAAGTGGACGAACGCCGTGGCGTTCGTCCACTCCAATAATGCCTTTCAGTCGGCAAGTCTCCTAGCTGACGGCCTTTACCGCCTCAATTAGTGCAGGCAGTACCGCCTTGTAGTCACCTACAATGCCGTACTTCGAGTTCTGGAAGATGTTCGCATCCGGGTCTTTGTTGATCGCGATGATCATCTTCGAACCAGAGCAACCAGCCATGTGCTGACTCGCACCAGAAATCGCGACGGCCACGTACAGGTCAGGAGTTACTACCTTGCCGGTCAGGCCAACTTGCTGGCTCACCGGGTACCAGCCCAAGTCGCATGCTGCGCGCGACGAGCCAACAGCGGCTCGGCTCGTACCGAAGGCCGCAGCCAGCGCCTCTACCTGCTCGAAGCCCTCAGGACCGCCGAGACCACGCCCACCAGAGACAACCACCGGTGCCTCCGTGATCGAGAGACCTACAGCCTCTGCCAGCTCGCGACCTTGAATCGTCGTGCGGGACTCACCCGCAGCCGGCAATTCCACCGTCGCGCCGGAAGCACCGCTCCGAGGCTCAATCACCTCGAACGCCTTCGCACGTACCGTCGCCACCGCCGGGCTCGCTGCAAAGCTGTACTCCGCAAGGGCGTTCCCGCCGTAGGCCGGTCGTGTCACCTTCAGCGTCCCGCTGTCGTCGGTCACGTTGATGCAGTCCATCGCTGCTGCGGTGTTCTGTCGTGCCGCCAGCCGAGGGGCAATGTCGCGACCGACCGAGCTCTGGGCGACCAGAACAGCGTCCACACCGTCAAGCGCAGCCTCCACCGCATTCACCCAATGGTCGGAGTTGTACTGATCGTAGCTAGAGTCGTCGTTGGTGAACGCCTTGTCAGCGCCCGCCTCGAACGCGCTAGAAGCCGCGCCGGAGGCGCCGCTGCCCATCAGCGACACCGCCACCGATCCACCGTCTACCAATCGTGTGCTCTGTCCAAGCAGTTCGGCGGTCGTGGGGCTCAGCGCGCCCTCAACAAGCTCACCGACGACCAAAATGTTGCGTGCCATCGTTGAATCCTCCTCAGGATACGCGGGCTAGAAAAGCTTGTCCGCTACCAGCTTCGCCACCAGGTTCTTAGCCTGCTCTTCGGGCGTATCACCCTCGATCAGTTCCACCTGTGTGTCCGATGCCGGCACGTACAGCCGCTCCAACTTCAGCCGCGAACCTGCTGCGCCTACGTTGCCCGGGTCCAGTCCCAAGTCGTCGTGCGTCATCGTCGTCACGGTCTTCTTCGCTGCCTGCATAATCTGCTGCAGCTTCGGATAACGCGGCTCGCCGAACTCGTTCGAAACCGTTACGACCGCCGGAATCGGCTGTGTAAGCGTCTCGAAACCGTCTGCCAGCACGCGTGTAGTAGTCATCGTGCCATCCGCAATCTGGACATCCTTCGCAATAATCGCAACGGGCCAGCCTAGTGCCTCGGCCACCAGCAGGCCGACCTGCCCCATGTCCCAGTCAGCGGATTGCCGGCCGCAGAACACCGCGTCCACATCACCCAATTTCTGAATCGCCGCTGCCAGCACTGTTGCTGTCGCGTGCGAATCGCCGCCATCGAAGGCATCGTCCTGCAGCAGTACGCCCTCATCGGCGCCCATCGCTAGAACTTGCTTGATCGCCGCCTGCGCGCTCTCGGCGCCCATCGACAACACGGTAATTTTCGTGTCGTCCCCAGCCGCCTCCTTAATGCGGAGTGCTGCCTCGGCCGCAATACCGTCAAACTGGCTCAGTACCGGCTGAAACCCCTGAGCCGGCACCACACTGTTGGTCGCTTCATCAATCTTGAACGCCGAAGGGGGTGTCTCCGGGTCAGGAATCTGCTTGGCGCAGACGACGAAATGCATCGTTTCCTCCACGTCCGTGAGACCGTCTGTCCCACGCTTCTCGGGGCCCATTGGACACCCGTCACGTTAGTCTCATTACCTGCCGGGCCTGCGTACAAGCCCCGCTGGTCCCTGAAATCTGGACCTCATTGACTGTCTCGATTGGACCTACTCGTCCCCGTCCGACTCCGGCGTATCGCCCGATAAGTCCTCCGAGCCTGTCGCGACACCTACCGCCACAGGCTCTACTGACCCGAAGACGGCCTGCTCCAGCAATTCCGCGACGTCGAACGGGCGGATTCGTCCCTCTTCCTCCGTCTGCATCGCCGGCACTCCATCCTCGAACATCTGAATACAGAACGGGCAGTTGGAAATCACTTGGTCCGCGCCAGTCGCAATCGCTTCCTCGCTGCGCACATGATTCACGCGGCGGTCGCCCACCTCTTCTTGCCACATGTTCCCGCCACCGGCGCCACAGCACAGACCCTTGCTCATGCTGCGTTGCATCTCGGTGACGGATACGCCTGGTACGAACTCCATGATCTGTCGAGGTGCGTCATACACCCCGTTGATCCGGCCTAGGTAGCACGAGTCGTGGTACGTCAGCGTCGCCTTCACCTCGTGCGTCGCCTTCAGCGATCCGTCCTGCAGCTTAGAATTCAGGAATTCCGTGTGGTGAAGTACTTCGAAGTTGCCATCGAACTGCGGATATTCGTTCTTGAACGAGTTGAAACAGTGCGGGCAGTTCGTAATCACCCGCTGCACATTCTTCTCTTTGAACGTTCCCACAAGTTGCTCGGCCAGCATCTGGAATAGGTACTCATTCCCCAGCCGTCGTGCCGGATCGCCGTTGCAGGTCTCTTCCTGACCCAGCACACCGAACGAGGTACCAGCCTCCCTCAGCAGCTTGAACACCGCCTGCGTGATCGGCAGGTTCCGTTCCACCAGTGAGCCGGAGCAGCCCACCCAGTACAGATATTCCTGCGTGCCGTCGTAGATCGGCACATCGCCTAGACCGTCCATCCACGTCGTGCGCTCCAGTGCCGTCCCGCTCCACGGGTGGCCACGCATCTCCATGTTCTGCAGCGCCGCCTGCGCCGCCTGCGGCAGACGCGCCTCATCCATCACGAGGTAGCGTCGCATATCCACGATCGTCGGCACATGTTCGATCATCACCGGGCACTCTTGAATACAAGCGCCGCACGTCCGACACGCCCACAGCGTCTCATCTTTAATTACCTCACCCACCATCGCGAACGGCGACACGGCGCGCTGATCCTCGCCGGCGTTCCCCGCACGTTGAATGTCCGGACCCACCGAGGCCAGATGCCCCTTCAAATCCTGAATTAGGTGCATCGGCGACAGCGGCTGCCCTGCGATGTTCGCCGGACACACATCTGTACACCGACCGCAGCGCACGCACGCATCCAGCTCAAAGAGCTGCTTCCACGTGAAATCCTGGACAAACCCGACACCAAAGACCTCTCGTTCCTCGATATTCGGAATCCTCGCCAGCCGTCCTGGCGAATCCGTACGCAGGAAGAACGCGTTGACCGGCGCGAAGAAGAGATGATCCAGCCGCGTGAACACGATCAGGCCGAGCCACGAGAACGCCATCACGATATGAGTCCACCAGATCGCCGAGTGCACGGACAGGAGGTTCTCATCGCTCATGTCGAACAACTCGAAGAAGTTCGCGATGCCGTAAGAGACGAAGGACCACTTCGCCCAGTCCGGCTCTTGAGTCAATTCGGTCACCTCGATCCGGAACGCCTCCACCAAGAATCCCGAAATCAGCACCAACCCCAGACCCAAGATAATCAGGTGGTCTTCCAGTCGCTCGTCCCATCGGATCCGCGCGAATTCGGCGAAGTAACGACGCCACATCGCCATCCCAACACCCACCAGCCCAATCAGGCCGAACAGGTCGCCGTAGAACGAGAAGAAGAGATAGTAACGGCCATTCAAGAACTCCAGCGGCGTGTCGTCCTCGATTGCCACCTGTGCGGTGACGATCGTCAGCACTAGAATCGACGAGAAGATGCACCAGTGCATCACGCCCGCGTAGCGGTCTCGGCGCACTTTATCCTGCGCCAACCCCAGCCGCGTCACGTTCTTCAAGCGCTGCGGCAACTCCTTCAAGAGGCTGTCTTGCGTCGGGGCACCCAGCCGCCACAGCGTCGCGTGTCGCACCAGCCCGTAGACCAGCAGACCCACCAGTGCCGACATGAACACGTACACCGACCACGGATGCGCCGCGTTGAAGAAGGACTCGCGCCCCGCACCTTCCGAAGAACTCGCTTGCAGTGCCAGATAGACACCAACCGCGCTCAACGCCAGCGCTGGCACCCACCACGCGCCAACGAGACGAGTCGGTCGCTCACCCACAGTCGTGGTGCCCGCCATCCGTTCCTCGTTTCATACTGGCGCCCAAATCAGGGCGCAATGTTTGAACTCGCTGATGAATCTCAACTAAACGAGCGTGCCTTCGGTCGGCTGCCCGTACAGGTCACGCAAATCCGTCTTCAGCACCTTGCCCAGGTGGTTCCGAGGCAACTCATCTATCCATTGGTACAGACCCGGTGCCTTGTACGAGGCCAATCGTGACTTCACGTACGCCGTCAGTTCTTCCTCAGACGGCACATCGTCAACCGGCCCAGCCACGACGATCGCCTTCACGACCTCGCCCCACTCCGTGTCCTTCACACCAATCACTGATGCCTCGGCAATTCCTGGGTGCTCCTCGAGCACGTTCTCAATCTCTGCGGTCGAGATGTTCTCGCCACCACGGATCACCATGTCCTTGATCCGTCCAGTGATGAACAGGTAGCCGCCCTCGTCGAGCTTGCCCAGGTCACCCGTGTGCAACCAGCCGCCGATCAGCGCTGAACCAGTGTCAGCCTCGCGCTTGTTGTAGCCCTTCATCACGCGGTCGCCGCGGATGCAGATTTCGCCCTCTTGTCCATCTGGCATCTTCGTGCCATCTGGCGCTAGCATCGCCACGTCAATGTCAGACATCGGACGACCCACCGAGCGCAATCGCTGCACCTTCAGCTCGTTCTCTTCCGGTGTCCCGTCCATCCGATGGTCTTCCGGGCTCAGGAACGTCAGCGAACCTGTCGCCTCTGTCTGACCGTAGGCGTTCATCAGATCCACGCCAATTGGTGGGAACACACTCACCGCCGTGCGCACCACCTCGTAAGGCATCGGCGCGGCACCATAGGTAATCAGCCGCAGCGTCGATAGGTTGTACGAATCGAAGTTCTCCACCTCCATGATCCGCTTCAGCATCGTCGGCACCAGGAACGCGTGTGTTACGCCCTCGTTTTGCACCATCTCCAGCCATGCCTGCGGGCTGAATTGAGACAAGATTACTAGCCGCCGTCCGGAGAACACCGTGCTCATCATCGTGGTCGCACCAGCGATGTGATAGAAGGGCACCGAGACTAGTACCACCTCCTGATCCACCGTCGGATCTGCCGGCGCCTGAGTGTTAACTACTAACGCCGTCAGCGCCTGGTACGACAGCACCACACCCTTCGGCAGTGATGTGGTGCCGGACGTGTAAATCAGCAACGTCGCGTCACTGTCGTCAACGTCTGAGAATACCGGGATGTCCTCGCCGCCCGCCCGCACATCCGCTAGCGACTGCGCCTCCGGTGGTGAGAAATCTAGGCCAATCACGTTTCTCAACCCCGGCAGATCGTCTTTCACACTCTCGTAAATCGACCAGTATCTCTCGGAGATGAACAGCGTCGTCACGTCCGCTTCGTTCACCATGTGGGTGATCTCTTCCGTTTTCGCACGGAAGTTCAGCGGCACCAGCGTCGCGCCCACCGAAGCGCTCGCGTAGTAGATCTGCACGAACTCGGGGCTGTTCACAGCCATCACGCCGACGTTCTCGCCCTTACCCACGCCCAACGCCTTGAGTGAGTTCGCCAACTGATTCACATTCGACTGCAACTCGCCGTATGTCGTACGACTGTCTTCGCCAACCAGACCAACTCGGTCTGGGACGATCGCCGCCGAAATCGTGAGGAACTCAGCCGTATTCATTGCGTTTCTCTCCCAGCGCACCGCTTTGAGCGGAACAAAATAAGCCGCGGCACCGACATAACAGCGCCAGATCGGCTGGCACAGAACGGAGCAGTCATACCGCGTTCTAGAGCAAGCGGCAAAAGCTGGCAAACCCCGGTAGCCACTCGGTATAGATCATGACCCTTCCTGTATCCAGCGAATCATAATGATCGAGGCCGCTCACCGCCATGCCCCACAAGCTTCAGTCGCCAGTAGTCACATCAAGAGTGATTACTTCCACCCATACCCGTAGCTCACCCTCGGAGTCTCGCTTAAATGTGATCTGCGGCGTCCGCAGCGGCTCATCCGTTCCGCTGATCACGTCTCCCGTCATCGCCCACACCGCACCCGTGCAAGCATCCCCAAGCACGCCCGTCATTCCAGTCGGGTTCAACTCCTGCCCACGTTCGTCATCCGGCAGGTAGCTCACGCGGCACTCCGTGCCATTCAATCGACCGTCGACCGCTCGGATCCGACCGTCCTCTAAACCCAACACGTAGAGATCCAACTCCGCGAACACCACCACCAGGCCAATGCCGTGGTCATCCACTCGTCCTGCATCAAACAGCGTCACATCGATCCCCGGGGTCGCGAATAACTGCCCCCACAACACCGCAAAAATCCCCATCAGCGACACCAGAACCAGCGCAATCGGACCGAACGACGCATCCCGCCGAATTCGCACCGGACCTACCTGCCGGTACCCCAGATTTTCCGGGTCCGTGTCGACACCTTCGAGCGTCGCGTGATTGCCTGTCATCTCCTCGCCACCGCACGGTCCGCGAAACGTCGTTCCAATTCCAACCCCGCGGCCAGATTCACATCCAGTCCATCCACTACCGCGCGCTTTACCGCCCGCACTGCCGCTGGATTCATCGAGGCCAATCGGTCCGCCCACCCCCGCGCAACCATCATCACCTCATGACGCGGTGCCAGTCGCTGCACCAATCCCTGATCGTATGCCCGTTGTGCACTCATAGGTTCCCCGGTCGTCACCATCTGCATCGCATCCGATTGCCACAGATGACGTCCGATCGTCTGAGTACCGCCCGCCGAGGGGATGTACCCCAGCGTCACCTCTGGCAGCGCGAATTGCGCTGTTTCATCCGCAACCCGCAGATCGCAATACAGCGACATCTCCAGCCCGGCTCCGTACGCGAAACCCTGAATCGCCGCGATCACAGGAATTTCTAGGTTTGCCATCACGCCCCACAGATCGCGCACCAACCGAGCATCACGCGCCTCTACCACCGAAGGCGTTGTACCAAAATCCGTGATGTCCGCGCCCGCTGAAAAGGCGCGGTCGCCCGCGCCTCTCAGAATCGCCACTCGCACGCTCGGATCGTCGCGCAGCAGACACAGATACGTCCACAGCTCGTCGCGCATCGCCAAATGCACAGCATTCAGCCGCTCCGGACGATTCAGCGTAAGAACAACAACGTCGCCCTCACGTTCGGCCTCAACGAAGCTCACAATGCACCTGTCGCCGGTGCTACGAAGCCCAGTCTGGCTTCTTAATCGAGCTAACCTCGCTGCGGTCATGCTCGCGCTGCAGCCCCGCATTAATTTTCTCCGCCAGCAACTGCATCGCTGCCGAACCCGGCGACATCTCGGTCCGCCAGCGCCGCAGCATCGCCTTGTCGCTACGACTCAGATCCATTTCCACGATCTGATCAATTACCGCGTCAAACATCGCGGTCGTCTCTTCGACTGTAAATTCGACCTTCACGACCAACGCTCCCGCTCAGACACCTTGATCTTGCCCTTGGTACGCATCATCCGCGTCGTTCGCTCGTCGATGTAATTGCCTAGTCGCTCGTTGATAGCAACCGCCAGCCCGTCCAGATTGCTCGAACCTAGGCTATGCCCCAGACGCCAGTTCTGCACCAGCTTCTGGCCTTCTTCCGAAAGCTCCGCGTGATCGATCACCTGAGAACTGACCAGCGTCAGTAGCAAATGCGCCTCATCCGTATTCAGTACTACATTCATTCGCTGCTCCTTCGGACCGCTATGCTCGCGCGCTGTCGTCAGATCGGCAACCCACGGACGGCCTTCGTTTGTTATCGGTTCTCGAACTGAGGTGGCCGCTTCTCGATGAACGCCTGCACTCCCTCGGCACGATCCGCCGTCGTCTGCAAAATAACCGTTAGATCCAACTCCGTCTGCAACCCCTGCGCCAACGGCACCTCGCTCCCGCGATGCACCGCCTCCTTTGCCAGTCGCGTCGCAATCGGCCCCCGCGACGCAATCGTCGCAGCCACCGCGGCCGCCGTCGCCGCTAACTCCGAGTCCGACACCACCGCGGACACCAAGCCGATCCGCAGCGCCTCCGCCGCGTCGATCGATTCTCCTGTCAGCAACAACCATAACGCCTGCGCCCGTCCAATCGCCCGAGGC
>Ga0115002_10006099_pt1 | contig 13985 bp, 12 predicted proteins | sample ArcticOcean_MG_C_8_FD_89576 | JGI IMG/M metagenome (GOLD analysis project Ga0115002, IMG submission 89576) | Marine microbial communities from western Arctic Ocean - ArcticOcean_MG_CB11_86 | ecosystem: Environmental > Aquatic > Marine > Oceanic | place: Arctic Ocean: Canada Basin | collected... | reverse complement strand
GTAGACACCCTATTTTCCTCGCTGGCATTCGATGTCGTTCGTCAGACGCAGCCATGCCGAAAATTCGAAAATTTCAACCGACCACGTCAGCCTGCAGGTTCACGTTCCCGGACACGCTGCTAGAGCGCAGCATCCAATACTCTGATGCGAGAACGTCTATCGACATTGAAAGAAAACCGAAAGAGATCGCACGCCAATATTGCGGAAAGCTAGAGGGGCGGGCGAAGAATGCCCCTGACGTTGAATTAATGTGTAAAATCCACGCGCGCAAAAAATAATAGGCCGACCAGGACTTGAACCCGGGACAAAGGGATTATGAGTCCCCTGCTCTAACCAACTGAGCTACCGGCCCAACATGTTTCAATCAAACGACTTGCGTCAATCTTGAAACTAGCGTTTATTACCGATGCGATACCGTTTACGATACCGTGGAGTCACCAACACTCCCAGGAGATCGCAAACGATGCCCAAGAATACCAAACAGAAGCCAGACAAACCATCCCCGGATTTTCCACTCTGGGCACATCCTAACGGGCAATGGTGTAAGAAGATCGACAACAAGCCGCACTACTTTGGAAAGTGGGACGACCCCGACGCGGCCGAGGCCAGCTACGACGAGCACATAAACGGCAAACGTCGCCACGACCCCGACGACGGTATCGAACTGGTCGACCTCTGCAACGCGTTCATGGATACAAAGACGACATTGCTCGAACTTGGCGAGCTCACCCCATCGCACGTTAACGATCTTCAAAAAGATTGCCAGTTTATGTTGAACATACTCGGCAAGCGCCGGGTTGTGTCGACGATGGGCTCGGCAGACTTCACCAAGTTGCGGACAGCATTACCCAAGACACAAGGCCCTAACACAGTCGCCGGTTTCATTCGCCGCATAAAATCGGTGTTCGCGTGGGCTGCCAGTGAAGACGAACAGTTGATCGACAGAACGCCCCGTTACGGATCTGTATTTAAGCCGCCATCAGCGAAGATAAAGCGGAAGTTGCGATCGGAGAAGGGGGACGTTAGTTTCACTGCCGAGGAATTGCATGCGATATTCGAGAACACGAAAACGAAAAACCGTGTTATGAACGCAATGGTTCACTTGGGAATCAATGCCGGACTCGGCAACACCGACATAGCAAACCTGCCGTTTTCAGCCATCGACTTTGAATCAGGCTGGCTAGTGTTCCCACGAACCAAGACCGGTGTCCCGCGACGTTGCCCGCTATGGCCAGAAACGATTGATTCCCTGCGACGATACCTTGAAAAGCGTAAGACGCCCAAAAACGAAGCCGACAAAAATATCGTTTTCATTACTCGCGACGGGTGGCGATATGTCCGATGGCTAGAGGACAAAAAGCGAGAAGTCGACGTGATAGCGCAACTGGCGTATCGCCTGCTGACACGGATCAAAATAAAGCGGCCAGGGCTATCGTTCTACAGCCTCCGCAAAACATTCCAGACTATCGGCGGGCCAGTCGATCCCGTAGCCACAGAGTCTCTGATGGGATGGACTCCAAAGAGCGACGATATGTCGGCAGTCTATCGCCAACGAGTCGAGGACGATCAAAGGCGAGCGGTTACTGATCACGTTCGGGCATGGCTAAACAAAAACGTAGCGTGAATCGAAGCCAGAACGTCTCACCGATTCAAACCAATTCAAACCGCTTGACGGCGTTCGACGGATTCGCATAATACGGTTAACCAAAACGATGAAATGGGGAACCTTCAGTTCCCAACCCATGCAGAGTAGTCGTTTTTTGGAGTCAACCATTATGGTACTCACCCTTCTTACACCGGAGAAGCTCGCCGGTATCTTTGACGTAAAAGTCCAAACCATCCTCGAATGGGCGCGGACTGGTCGCATTCCTTCCGTGAAAGTGACCAACAAAGTCGTTCGATTCAAGCTCGACGACGTTTCTAAAGCACTCGGCATAGATGCCGTCGCGGAGGTGACAGAATGATCACTTCCACACAAGATCTTGACGTCCTACTGCGAGAAATAAAACGGACCGTCGAGAAGGTCGAAGCTGTTGCCGAATTGGTGCCACAATTAGTCGATGAGCTACGGCAAGCGGTATCGACGCCAAATAGTTCTGAACAGCCAACCTTCTATTCCACCCGCGACGTTGCGCGGCAGCTCGGTGTTGGTATCGACAAGGTGGTCAACTGGATCAATGCCGGTGAACTCGAAGCGTCCGACTCCAGTAATCCGGGATCGACTCGCAAGCGATGGCGAATTGACCGAGATGCTTTAGGTCGCTTCCTAAGAAACCGTCAGGCGAAGCCAGCAGTGAAACGCACGCGACGGAAGAAGTCCGTTGTGAAAAATCACTTCGCGTAACGCTAATCTTCTGCACAAAAAAAGCCCCAACGAGTGGTGATACTCGCCAGGGCTCAAATTTCGTGGCAGCCAAACCACCAAAACAAACAGAATGGAAGCATCATCATATCATGCGAGACAAAAAATCTGAAGTCTTATACAACTTGCCCTCGATCGCGGGAGCGGAAACCGTATACATCGTCAAAGGTGAGAAGGCCGCCGATGCCATTAACAGTTTGGGACTCATCGCGACAACTAGCCAAGGATCGAGCGCACCAAGACATAGCGACTGGTCACCATTAGCCGGTAAGAAAGTCGTTATCCTTCCCGACAACGAAGCTGAGAAGTACAAGACTGCGGTTATTGAGCAACTTGCGAAGCTCGACCCACAACCAACGGTCAAAGTGGTAGCACTGCCGGACCTGCCGAAAGATGGCGATGCTGACGACTGGATTGAACAGAACGACGGCAAGACGCTGGAACAACTGCGGGAGTGGTTGCAGTTGCTTGTGAGCGAAGCTGACGCGTTACGTGAAGAACTCGATACAGCGAACCTAGTAAACAAGCCCGTGATTGTCTCAATGGCAGATATTGAACCGCGAACCGTTAATTGGCTATGGCGAAATAGAATTGCACGTGGCCGAATCACTGTACTTGGCGGTATCCCTGGTTTGGGAAAGTCGTTCATTACATGTGACATTGCCGCCAGAATATCAACAGGCCGAGATTGGCCAGATGGCTCAACTTGCGAAGTCGGTTCGGTGATTATCGCCAATGCCGAAGACGATCCAAGAGACACTATTCGCCCGCGGCTTGATGCTCACGGCGCAAACGTGCATAGGGTCAAGCTGTTAAGCGGTATTCGGCGCGAAGATGACCAAGAGCATTGTTTCACCCTCCAACACCTCGACGCCTTAGAGCACGCGTTACGGTCAACGCCAGATTGCCGCTTAGTTGTTGTTGATCCTATCGGTTCATACCTTGGCGGCGGTACCGACTCATTTCGAGACAATGAAGTGCGGTCAGTACTTGCCCCTGTAGCGAAGTTGGCCGAAAGATATGGCTGTGCGGTCCTAGTCGTTTCCCATCGACGGAAAGGGAACGCTGGAAGTGCAGACGATGCGATTATGGGAAGTCGCGCCTTCACTGGTATTGCGAGAACGGTCTGGCATTTAACGCAAGACAAAGAAGACGAGTCGCGGCGGTTGTTTCTGGCAGGAAAGAACAATCTGGCGAAGGCTCAAACTGGCTTAGCTTTCACAATTGACGGCGATCCTGGTAGCGTTCGGTGGGAATCTGCGCCCGTGACAATAACAGCAGATGAAGCGATGGCAGATGAACGAAGAGACAACGACGGTACAACTAAACTCGATGAGGCAAAGCAATGGTTAAAGCATCGCCTAGAAAACGGGCCGGCGCCGAGCAACGAGATTAAAGTGATGGCACGGCGAGATGGGATAACGATGAAGACACTGGAACGTGCCAAAAAACCTCTCGATGTGCAGTCATACCCTGAAGAGTTTGGCGGCAAGTGGATGTTGGCATTACCACAGAGTTCGCCAACTACCACAGAGTTCGCCATAGATAAAACCATGGCGGAGACTGACGAACTTGGCGGAGACTGCAAAACTAGCCACCAATTAGAGGAGGGCTTTTAGGATGACAGTGGGAAGACTAACCAGCAAGTCCCTATCTGGTAGGCACTTCCAATTGTCCAACAGTTGGACAACTATGCCAATCGACCGGTGGGGGGTGGAAAATCGCCAACATATCGCCAGTTCCCTATAGAGGGTTGGACGATCGGTGATCGGGAAGGACCCTTTTTTGCCATGTACCGCCAAATTGTGTCTCTGGAACCAAGGGGCCTCGTTGGTCGTTCGACTCATAGAAGTCCGACCGCCCCGGGGGGGGTGAATCTTCTGTGCGTCGGCATCTTGGCGAGGTCCCCTGATCCGTCAAGAAAGATTTGGCTATTCTCGGCAAGGGGGCAAGGGGTGCATCTTCTACAGTCAGACGGTTTCTATTTCCCGTTCCATCGGTTCGGGTGGGAGTTGGATTTAATAGCGTCACAAGAGGACTTCTCCCTCGCTTACGGTCTACCCGGTCGAGTACTGAACTGCGGCGAATCGGCACGTGTCTCGGCCTGCTTAGCGGAAATTCGTACGGTGCCGTGGTGCCGACGAAAATAATCCAACAGGGAATACGTGAATATCACCACACCGAGCATCTCAAGCGTCTCTTCGATAGTCTGCACGAAGGTGTGGTACAGCGACTCAACGCCATGCCGTTCGACGACCACACCCGCCAGCAGTTCCATGCCCACGGCCCCGCCCACAAACACGGCGCCTGCTGCGATGAAAAGCCAGCGTGTCCGAGACTCCAGTCGCGAGAGAAACCTCAAGTTCGCGACTGCGACGATCGTGACAAAAATAATGCCTGGGATGACCCATGGGAAAAAGAAGATGCCGCCAGACGAGACCCACGCTCGCATCGTGTTGTGCAACATCTCGTGAAACATTACCGCCTCGTCCAAGCCGAGCATAAGAAAGATGCCCGCCAGAAGGAACCAGTTGAAGACATCACCTCGCCCGGAACGTCTATTCATCGTGCCGATGAGCCACAATAGTAGTGCGCAACCGAATAACGCCAAGGCCGAGTAGAGGGCAGGGATACTTGGTTCATGTCCCAAGTCAAAGCGCTGCATCAACTTGGCGAGCTTGTGCTGCGGATGCGGCGCGACATGATAGATGCAGATATTGGCGATCGTGCCGACAATAGACAACGCAATGACCAGCAACGTCATGACGCCAGCGACTCGTATTGGGCTAATCTCAAAATGACCGGAAGAACGTGAAGTTGACACGGCAGTGACTCCAAAAGTACCACGACGGGTAGAGATCCAGGCTTTAGAGATTTGCTCACCGCTGGTTAGGCAGTCCAGTATCTTATTCGGGTGTTTTGCTATCTAGGCTTTAGGGAAGGGGGGGCGATCTTCTCTCGGTCGACCGACCAACGAGGTCCCCTGGTCTGGCGTAGGAACTCGTGCATTTGCAGGGGAAAAGACGCAAGTTGCTAGTTGTCCTGGGGGGGGGTCGATCTTTCCTCCCCCAACCCGCGATAGAGGTCCCCTGGTTCACAGCACAAAATATGTCATTAACGGGCAAAAGTAGAGACCCGGCTTTCTATAATCCTTCGATGCGAACCTTCCGTCTGAAATATCTGTTCTGTCTGATACTCGCCGTCGCAGTGGCGTTGATGTGGTGGAATTGGTTCGCGACGTATTCACCAAGCGACCACCGCGCGAATGAGCAGTACATGGCTACCTTCCACGCTGTTCATCCTGGAACGGTAAACGAGCTCTACTTGAGAGTCGCAGCAAAGAACGCGAAAGAGGATCGGACCTTCTACCGCCAAGTGATTGTTACCGTCGCGGCTGGTCCGACGCCTGCTTGGTAACGTCCGTTCCCGTAATCCCCATCGCGATTCCGATGTCGGCAGCTCGAACTGCAGGCGAGTCATTAACTCCATCACCCGTCATCGCGACGATCTGGTTGTTCGCCTTCCAGGCATTTACGATCCGCATCTTGTGCTCTGCCGTCACCCGCGCGTAAACTGGGATTGCCGAGACGCGTTCGACGAGTTCACTATCAGACATCGCGTCTAATTCCGGGCCCGACACAGCGGTGTCCGAGACTTCCGCTATCCCTAACTCGCGAGCAATCGCCAGCGCGGTATCGGGATGGTCGCCTGTAATCATCACGGGTTTGATACCCGCATCGTTGCAACGAACAACGGCTTCTCGAACCTCCGCACGAGGCGGATCGATCATTCCCACCAAACCAACGAACACCAAATCCGTTTCGTCAATCTGGCCAAACGACTGCGAGTCTCCCAACTTCTTCATTGCCAGCCCCAACACTCGAAGAGCTCTCGACGCCATAGATCGGTTCGAGTCGACGATCTGAGTACGGCGCGATTCGTCGAGCGATACTGGCACGCCGTTCCGCATCTCGGAGATCGATCTCGCCAGGATAACTTCGGGTGCTCCCTTGGTGAACAACCAAGTTTCATTGCCTACTTCGACAACTACCGACATGGCCTTGCGATTAGAGTCGAAGGGAAGTTCGTGGAGAATGCTCTCCGGACTGGGCTTGAACCCCGTCTTCCCAGCCAGCACTAGTAGCGCGGCCTCGGTCGGGTCGCCGAGGACACTGCAGGAGTCATCGTCTTCGACCGTCAGTCGCGCATTGTTGCAAATCGAGCCAATCTGAATAGCCTGACCTAAGTCAGGCGGAATTGCACCGTCGGAAATCGCATCATTGGGAAGCGAATCGTCGGGAATTGCTGGCAAGATATCACTCGCCTGTTCATCGCCTCCCGTGGCGTCACCGACAGCGAGTGACAGCGGTCTAATACTGCCATGCAGTGAGAAGCCAGCGCCAGCAACACTGTATTGTCCCGTTGCGACGTGAACTTCGCGCACCGTCATTTCGTTGCGAGTGAGCGTCCCAGTTTTGTCGGAACAGATCACCGTAACGGACCCCAGTGTTTCTACGCTTGGCAATCGTCGTACTAACGCGTTTCGCTTCACCATCCTCTTTAAGACAATCGCCAGCGCAATAGTGACGACCGCTGGAAGACCCTCCGGAACTGCCGCGACCACAAGACTCACCGACAACAAGAACGCCTCGGCAAAGGGTTCGCCATGCAACATCTGCAAAGTAAAAATCAACACAACTAGAGCAATACAGAGATAGATGAGAATGCGACCCAATTCACTGAGTCGATTCTGGAGCGGAGTCGGTTCAGGCTTTTGCCGCTTGAGCAATCCCGCGATGAGTCCCAACTCGGTTTGGTTGCCAGTAGCGACGACGACTGCTTTCGATTTCCCCGAGGTCACAACCGTACCCATGTAGGCCATGTTCGACCGCTCGGCGAGTGGAGTGTCGACACTGCAAGTCAGCGCCGAGTCTTTCGCTACGGGAGCCGATTCTCCTGTGAGCGAAGCCTCTTGTATGTTAAGTCCAAATGCATGAACGAGTCGAAGGTCCGCTGGGACAAAGTCACCAGATTCCAGTTCAACGATATCGCCAGGCACGAGCTGGCGAGTCTCAAGTGAGAGCCACCGCCCGCCGCGCAAGACACGAGCGAGGGGTGCAGAAAGACGGTCCAAGGCCGCCAACGCCCGTTCCGCACGAGACTGTTGAAAGTAGCCAATGATTCCGTTGACCAACACGATTGCAAGAATCGCGATCGTGTCGATCCAGTCGCCAAGTGCGCCGGCGATCAGCGCGGCAACGATCAGGATGACAATTACTAACTCACGAAATTGCGCGACAAATTGCTTCCAGGCAGGGGTTGGTGGCTCCCTCGTCAGCTCGTTAGGGCCACGCGATTGAAACACCCGCGATGCTTGCCCCTTGCTCAGGCCCGATTCTACATTCGTTCGTAAGTTCGCAATTACCGATTCGATCGAAGCTGCGTGCAATGCGGCACTATTCTTCTTCACGCCGCGATCGATGGTTGACTCAGGCATCCATTCAGCCTTTCTCTGCAAGAGTTTCGTGTGTCACATGTCAACACAATTCAGTGCAATTACAGTGCCGACGAAGAGGCTGAGAACCGCGTGCCCTAGATCGTGAACTCGATCAATTCGATTGCCGCATTTCGGGCGTTTCTATCCTGGATACTTGGATTTCGGCACGCAGAGTCGGTCGCGTCGTTGCCCCTATTCGCACACCGCGCGCGATATCGCACGCAATTACCGTCGCCTCAAATAGATGAACCAATAGACGAGCCCTACCAGAATCGCACCGCCAATGATGTTCCCCACCGTAACGGGAACGAGGTTGTTGACGAGAAAATTCTCGACCGTAATGTGGTCGTACAGATGTTCGCCGGGCAGTTCTTTCAATCCGTGTTTGACGAGCAACCCAACGGGAATGAAATACATGTTCGCAACGCAGTGTTCCATTCCCGTTGCTACGAATGCCGTTATTGGAAATAGTGTTGCAAAAACTTTATCAGCTACGCTGCGGGCGCTAAGGCACATCCAAATGGCGAGGCAGACGAGCAGATTGCAGCCGATTCCAGACGCAATTGCCTCAGTCCAAGAGAGCGAACATTTGGCTTCTGCGATCTGCAGCATGACACCAGCAACGGCGCCGCCGCTGGCCTGCGGGTAACTCGTCATAAAGATAAGTACAGCGATACCAACGGCCCCGACGAAGTTCCCGACATAAACGATCGCCCAATTTCGCAGGACTTGCCAGGAAGTAATTCGACCGCTCGCCCAAGCCATCACGATTAAGTTGTTTCCCGTAAACAATTCGGCGCCGGCGATCACGACGAGTAAGAGCCCCAGACAAAAAGACAAACCGGCGAGAAGTTTCGTGACGCCAAATGGAATGCTGTCGCTGGCTCCAACGACGACAACCGTCGAGAAGGCGGCGCCCCAAGCAATAAAAGCTCCGGCGAGGACGGCGAGCACAAACGTGGAGAGCGCGTCGAGCCTCGCTTTTGATTCGCCAATTTCTTCCGCTCGATTCGCTATGGCCGGAGGTAGTAACGCATCGAGTCCGTCACTTTTTGGCTGAGGCAAATTCGCCTTGGGCTCCGTTTAATATTGGTACCGCGGTTATGTTGGCGATGGAGAATGGCGGGGACACATGAGCGGTCTCGTCGGATAAGACTGAGAAACGCAATTCACGTGCCAAACGGTGGAGCGAGGTGCGCAGTAGGCACGGGGTGGCAGGGGTGGCGTGAAGAGAATTGCGTGAAGAGAATTGCGAGAAGCGCAATAAGATACGCAGAGAAGGGCGGGCGTTGCCGCGGGCTTGTGTTACGGGCAGCTGAGTTGGGCTAGCGCGAAGCTGCTATTGCAGGGCGAAGTTGGTTGGAGATTAAGAATAAGAGTAAGAGGAGAGATAAAAGGCAGAACGCGTTAGAGTTCTTTGATTGCTACATTTCGGAACATCACTGGTTCATTATGTCCGGCGAAGCCGAAGTGCCGGGACTTGAGTTCTTTACCGGGATGCGCTTTATCGGCTAAGTACTTCGTGATTTGCGAAACATCTGTATCGAGAATCACCGTTCCGTTCAACTCTACTTTTAACGTACTTCCCTTTACCGTTACCTCTTGGTAATTCCACTGACCTGTGGGGCGGAGGTAGCCGCGATGAGCTGGCACCATTCCGTACGCCGAGCCGTGATATTGTCGCGTGTCGAGTTTGGTGTAACGATCCGAATCGTCGTCCAGCACCTGCAACTCACACAGCCCGTCGTATGCTGGCCGTCCCGTCCCCGGATAGCGAATCGCCAAGCCATTGTTCCCGCCAGCTGGCAACTTAAATTCCACTCGAACCACAAAGTCTTTGTATTCCTTCTCGGTGAAAAGCACTCCGCCTTTCCCCGGACGACAAAGGATACTGCCGTCGCGGACTTCGTAGTTGTCGACGGCGCCTTTCCAGCCAACGAAATCTTTGCCGTTAAAGATGGGCGAAAAGATGGGCGAAAAACCGGCCTTCTTATCGTCGCCTCGCAAGCGTCGATTCGCTTCCTCCGCGGGCACCTCGCGAACGGCGACATTTCGCCAACGAATTTCACCGCCGTGCGTTTGCAAATGAATCGGACCTCGAGCGGCAAGCGGTGTCGCTCGGCTCTTATCCCAGAAGTTTTCCATCACCAAATTATCGACCACTAACTTGTCGTTCAACTTCACGCTCGTGCGACTGCCGAGCTGGGTAATGTGAAATCGATTCCACTCGCCGAACGGCTTGTCCGCCAAAACCGCAGGATTCTTGCCGGGCGATTCGGGGCGGTTGTTAAACAAACCACCGGAACCCTTGTCGGCGCCGCGACCCCATTTCCCACCCGCCTCGGTATAGTCCCAAATCTGAACTTGAGGCGTGCCGCGAAGATAAATTCCACTGTCCGCCTTGGCGACCGTTTTGTAATCGACGACCAACTCAATATCCCCATACTCTTTACTAGTCGTTGCGTACGGGCCATGCCCATCGTTAACTAACTCACCGTTTTCGACCGACCAATGCGCTTTGAACTCGGGCTGCTGCTTCGCCAACGCTTCCGCCCGGTTCTCCGCCGACGCCTTCGCCGTCTGATGAGGATTGTTGCCAGACCAACCCTCTGAATTCTTCCCGTTAAACAGCAGCTGAAATCCATCCGGCACAGACGGCTCGTCGCCGAGAACTTGCAGAGTGAAGATCAGATTGAGAGAAAGGAACAGGTTGAGAGTGAGGGCGAGGATGGTTGCGGGATTTTTCATAGTGGGCTCGGGCGAGGTTGAAAGTGAGTTGGAGCAGTATTGGGGTCAAAGTCGCTTGGACGTTCTCAGACCCTCGCGATATTGCGAGGCTAGAAGAGATTTGTCATTAGTTATTTATCATTAGGCATATGTCATTTTTAAAGGGAGATTGAACTAGTCTTTGCCGTCGGTTTCTAGTCCGACCCCTAGTTCGGCGGCGGTGGTGCCGACTAGATCTTTGTAGGCCGTGAAGAGTTCGGTTTTTTCTACAGCGTCCTCGGGGCCGGTGAAGCAGTCGTCCCATTCGTCATGCCATTTGCAATCTGGGGTGTCGTCGCCGACATAGGCGTCTCGGTAGTGAATGCACTCGCTTCGCAGTTGAGCGTCTAAGCCGGCGCCTCGATCGGTGAGAAAACATTTGGACATGAATGCGTTGTACTTGCTGATAAACTTGGGCGAAAACAGCGGAGCATAGATGTTCGCAATCTTGTCGAGTTCACGTTTCATATTGATGATCTGCTCGGGGCCAAATTCCTTCCCAGCTCCGAACCGCATGTAGTAACACATCATTTCGTTGAGGTGCGGAGCTATTTTTTCGTAGACATCCAGTCGCTTTTCAATAATCTTTTGGTTTGACCACTGGCGATGTTCGACTTCTTTGATGCGACGATCCATCCAGATACCAATGAACAACATAGCCATCGGCGTGAGCAACCCGATGATGAGTTTGACAATTTCCAAACTGTTCCAGTCGTCGGCGACAACCTTGACGACTTGGTCGATTTTGTCTTGTTCTGAAAGTCCAATGCTTGGCAACGCGACAATAAAAGTTATCGCGATGAGGACGACGAGCAAGTTGCGGTTGTATTTAGCCTGACGGGCGAACATTTTTTGCTCTTTCCTAGTCTTCTAATGGCTCGCGAAATCGACAGCGGCCAGTTTGTTACATGCGTTTGTTAATGAGGTCGACCGTATCGAGTTGGCCGTATCGAGTTGGCCGTATCGGGTTGGCTACGTTCTGAATTCAATCAAATAACGCAGCTTAAACTGATCTGTTTTGTAAACGATAAATTCGTTGTCATCTACGCCCGAGTGGTCGGCTTTGCCGAATACACTGTGGTGTCCTCGAGGTGGTTTCGTAAAACCTTGAACGTTGTCAGCTACATGTGCGGTGCCAAGAACAACATCGGCGGCGAACATAAACGCATTCCGCCCCTTAACGGCCCCTTTGTCGCCAGCTTCGGCAGAGCCTTTGGCGTTACTATAGTTGGCTGCGTTTTTCCAGTCGTCGGCGAAGTAAATCCCCTGTCCAAATTTCGCACCGGTGAGGGCGACGGCGACCAGCGTTTCGGGCATTCTCAGCGATTCCCGCAGAATAGCATTTACGTTAACGCAGCGAGTCGCGTGCAACAGCAGAGCCGTGTTGGAGTCCTTGTAGACTCGGCGTTGTTTGCTGGCGATGTCGGTACGGGTTTTCAGCTGATGGCTGGGGCATTCCGAAAGATCGACTTTGCTTTTCAGAATTCGTTGCTGAGTCTTGGGGAGAATACCCTTGGCGTGAAATTGGCTGACTTCCCACAAATTCTTGATCGTCATGCCTTTCATTTTTGGGTGCCGGTTGGCCGAAGCTTGCGGGCACCACTGATGGAGCAATTCCCCCTTTGGCGAAGTGGGATCGATCCACTGCATGTCGAGGTTCATTTCACCGAGGATGTCGGTGTGGAGCTCAGCTCCGATCGCTTTGAGGGCACTTTCAAACGTGTCGAGATCGTCGTGCCAATCTTGAATATTGTGTTGTGACAGAACCCAGGTATCGGCAGCGGCGCCAACTTTCTTCCTCCGTGGAATACGGCTGAACATGAGATTTGTTAACTGTGTTAGCTTGCGATCTTTGACTTGCGTTTGAGTGTCGTCGCCGATTTTCGCGATTTGCGTGTGTGCTTCGCCGAGGATAGCCCAAGCTTCGTTGATGGCAATTTGCGTTGGGATACTGGAGTCGGCCATGCTGTGGCGCGTATACGCAATCGTCGCCTTACGAATATCTTTAAGTAACTTGAGCGTCTTGGGGTCCGCAGTGGATTCGCTCTTCCCGTTGCTGTTCTTGGCCACTGCTGGCCGATCCTGCAAACTGGCCTCGACGTTGCGGGCATCGGGCAGACCCGTAGTTCGAGTTGCCATCGGTCTGACGAGATAACAGTCCTTCCCTTTTTTCGCGCGCAAGGTTCGGATACCAGCAATCGTCACCCATTCGCCGCGTTTATCATTCTTCTGGTGCAACTGTTTAGCGGATGCGGCGCGAGCGTCCTCTTCCGACTGACAAGCTACGAATTGAAAACTGTACGACGAACCGCCAGTGCGACCCCACTCGAAATAGGAGTACCAGTTCTTCGACTTGGCGTGTTGGACAACGGCGCCGTGGTAGTACTTGTTGCTATCTTTACCGTCTTGAGTAAAGCAGCCGAGGTCGCAGATTCGAACGTCTTCGAGTTCGCCATCTTTGGTGGCGGCGGGGCCAAAGCAGTGGAAGTCGCCAGCGGCAGAGTTTTCGGGATAGGTGTCTTTGGCGAGCTTTGTAGCGGGCCCTTTGAATCCAGGCGATGCGAGGACTTTCGGCTTGCAGCTTTCGAGACCCTGGCCTTTCCCTTCGCGACTTTCTTCGCGACTTTCTTCTTTGGGGCAGCAGCCTTTTTCTTGACGGCTTTTTTCTTTACAGCCTTCTTCTTGCTGGATTTCTTTGCCACCTTCGTTTTAGCCACAGCCTTTTTCTTCGGGCTAGTTTTTTTTTGAGTTGGCCTTTTTGCTGGACGCCCGCTTCTTGGCGACGGCCTTCTTTTTTGTCGTTTGTTTTTTTGCCATCATCAGTCAAGTATTAAAGGTATCAAGAGGTGAGCATCGTTACGAGTTGTCGTCTTGGTTGTTAACTTGTTGCTAAAGCATTTTCTCCAGCTCTTCGATTGAGATAATCGGAATCTCCAACTTCTCGGCCTTCGTACTTTTTGAACCGGAACCGCTACCGGCGACCAGGTAATCCGTTTTCTTGGAAACGCTCCCAGAACAAACTCCGCCGAGATCTTCAACTTGTTGTTCCCAATGTCGCTTTCCCTCTTCAAAGCCGCCGCTAAAGCAGAATCGTTTTCCAGTCAGCTTGCCTATGCTCGGCAATTCGGGTTCGACATATTGCAAAAGATCGTCGATTTCCTCCGCGTGCTCCTCGAGGTAATCGATAACCGTTTGCGCTGTTTTTTCTCCGACATCTGGGACTGCCTCCAGTTCTTCGATTGATGCCGCTCTAATTGCATCGAATGTGCCGAAGTGGTCCGAAAGTGCCTTGCCGGCGGCTTTACCAGCGGCGTCGATGCCGAAGGTTGCAAAGAGCTGCCACAGAGGGATTCCCTTTTT
>Ga0115002_10006098_pt1 | contig 13986 bp, 17 predicted proteins | sample ArcticOcean_MG_C_8_FD_89576 | JGI IMG/M metagenome (GOLD analysis project Ga0115002, IMG submission 89576) | Marine microbial communities from western Arctic Ocean - ArcticOcean_MG_CB11_86 | ecosystem: Environmental > Aquatic > Marine > Oceanic | place: Arctic Ocean: Canada Basin | collected... | reverse complement strand
CGAAGCTCGAAACAGATCCTCGCCGAATTTCGGCAATTGCCCCGTGCCATAGAGCGCGGTGTCTCGCACCAGCATGGGCGGGCTGACCTCGGTATAGCCGAACTCGGCCGTATGGGTATCGAGCATGAACTGGGCGAGCGCGCGTTCGAGCCGGGCGAGCGCGCCCTTGAGGACGACGAAGCGCGCGCCGGACAGCTTGGCGGCGGAATCAAAATCCATCAGGCCCATGGCCTCGCCCAATTCGAAATGCTGCTGGGGCTCAAAATCGAAGGCGAGCGGCGTGCTGAATTTGCGGATTTCGACATTAGCGGCTTCGTCGGGACCGATCGGCACCTCGGCGGCGGGCAGATTCGGGATGCCCGAGAGACGCTCCTCGAGCGCCTTGGTGGCCGCGCGCTCCTCCTCCTCTGCCGCCTGCATGGCGTCCTTGATCTGGGCAACTTCGGCGATCAGGGCATCGGCGGTCGCGTCGTCGCCCCGTCCCTTGGCCGCGCCGACCTGTTTGGAGGCGTCATTGCGCCGGGTCTGAAATTCCTGCAGGCGGGTCTGCACGCCACGCCGCCGGGAATCGAGCTCGATCAGTTCGGCAGCCAACGCGTCCAGGCCGCGAGCGGCCAGGCCCTGGTCGAAAGCTTCCGGGTTTTCGCGAATCCAGCGGATGTCGAACATGGTTTGCCGGCGGCCTCGGTTGGAGAGACAGGCGAAGTTCGCGGAGTTATACGGCTCGTCCGCGCGAGCGTCCACCGGGGAAGGTCAGCCGTTTTCCCTCGCCAGCACGCAAACCATAGCGTCAGACGCGAAGGGACGACGGCATAACGAACTGTCCCCCACCTCGTCCGACAAACCGTCGATCGCTCCTAGCGGGTCATGTTGAAGTCGGAGTCCTCGACGAGCCCATCGTCGTCCTCGTCGTCGGCGGCGCGCTTGGTGCGAGCGCTCTCGCCGTCCGCTTCCTCGACATCGTCGTCTTCGCCGTCCTCGTCGCCATCCTCAGCCGCCTCCGCGCGTTCGCGCGCGCGGCGCCGGTCGCTGACGGCGACGATCAGGATCGACATCTCGTAGAGAAACAGGACCGGCACGGCCAATCCAAGCTGGCTGATCACGTCCGGTGGCGTGAGGATTGCCGCCGCGACGAAGGCCATGACGATGGCGTAGCGACGCTTCGCGCGGAGCCCCTTGGCCGAGACGATGCCGACCCGGCCTAGCAGCGTAAGCACGACCGGCAGTTCGAAACCGACGCCGAAAGCGAAAATCAGCGTCATGGTCAGGCTCAGGTATTCGTTGACCTTGGGCTCGACCTGAATCGCCAGTTCGCCGGCGCCGCCGGCGGTCTGGAAGCCCAAGAAGAAATCCCAGGCGACCGGTATGACCAGGTAATAGACGAAAGACGAGCCGGCCAGGAACATGACCGGCGTGGCGAGCAGAAAGGGCAGGAACGCTTTGCGTTCGTGGCGATACAGCCCGGGGGTCACGAACATATAGATCTGCGAGGCGATGATCGGAAAGGTGATACAGAGCGCCGCGAAGAAGGCGACCTTGACGTAGGTGAAGAAGGCCTCGTGCAGGGCCGTGTAGATCATGCGGTGATGGTCGGTGCCCTCAAATTCACGTGCCAGGGGCTCGACCAAAAACCCGAAGATTCCCTCGGCTAGATAGAAGCAGCCGATAAAGACGAGAATGAAGGCAAGAACGGTGTAGAGCAGCCTTCCGCGCAGTTCGACCAGATGATCGAGCAGCGGCATACGCTTTTCAGTGGCCTCCTTTTCGGCCATCGATCAGGCGCTGGCGCGAGACTTGGCGGCGGGCGGACTCGCATCTCCGTCGTCCGGCCCACCGGTCGAGGCGGGTTCCGGCGTCGGCGAAACCGGAGCCGTCGCGTCCGTAGCGAGCGGCGCATCCGCAGCCTTCCCTGAGGACGCTTCAATTTTCGGCGCATCGGGCTTCGCGGTATCGGCCTTCCGCGTGGCCGGTTTCGCGGCCTCGGAGGTATCAGGCTTGTCCAGTTTGAAGGCGTCCTTGATTTCCCCCGTCGGATCGACGGCATCCTCGATCCGCTTGCTCATATCCCCCGACGACACGTTCTTAAGTTCCTTCTTGATGTCGTCGAGTTCGGCCTCGCGAACAATGTCGTCCACACCCTTCTGGAAATCGCGCGCAAGGCCGCGCGCGCGACGGATCCAGTAGGACACCGTGCGCAGCACGTTCGGCAATTCCTTAGGGCCCACCACGATCAAAGTGACCACGGCGATCAACAGAATTTCTGTCCAGCCAAGATCAAGCATGGTGCATCACGCTCCCGGCAGGACAGCGGCGCCCCGACAAGGGGCGTGCGTCAGGTCTTGGCCGCCTCGTCCTTGCGGACTGTGGAGTCCGCGCCGCTGTCCGCACCGCGCTGAAGTTGCGGCGCGGGACCGGCATCGGCATCTGCCGACGCCTCGCCACCCTCTTCCTTCATGTTCTTCTTGAAGGACTTCACGCCCTTGGCCATGTCACCCATGATCCGCGAAATCTTGCCGCCGCCGCCAAACAGCACCAGCACGACGGCAAGGACCACAAGCCAGTGCCATAAGCTAAACGAACCCATACAAACGCTCCTCGGTTGAGGTGTTTCTTCAATTGCGGCGGATATTGGCAGAATCGACCCCGGGCCGCAACGCCGCCCACCGCCACGCTATCTCATTCCATTGGTTCAGATACTGGTTCGCTTGCCGGGAAAACAAAGACTTGGCTGCGATCCAATGTGACGGCGACCTCGTCACCCTCGCCGAAGGCCACATTGCGCGGCACACGGCTATGCAGATGAAGGCAGGCGCCATCCGTCTTCGGCATGTCGAGATGGACCAGAGTGCTGCGCCCCAGCAGGCGTGCGGCGCGCACCAGACCGACATTGGCCGCGTGATCCCCCTCGCCCGCCCAGGCCAGTTGAACGGCCTCGGGTCGAATGAGGACCTGGACCTCGTCGCCGTCCCGATGCCCCTCGGCAGGTAGAGCCCCAAAGGGCGTGGCCACCGCGCCGTCCCGCACCGTCCCGTACAAGATGTTCACATCGCTGAAGAAGGATGCCACGAACGGATTGGTGGGGTGGTAGTAAATATCAACCGGACGCCCGATCTGCTCGATGCGACCCGCGCGCATGACGGCTATGCGATCGGACATGAACATCGCTTCTTCGGGATCGTGGGTCACCATCAGGGTGGCCGCGCCGCTGGCCTTGAGGTCGTGCAGGGTGCGGTCGCGCACGGCATCGCGCAGCCGGGAATCGAGGCCCGAGAAAGGCTCGTCCAGCAGCAGCAGGCGTGGACGCGGGGCGATCGCACGGGCCAAGGCTACCCGCTGCATTTGGCCACCCGACAGGGTATGGGGAAAGGCATCGGCCAGATCGACGATCGAGAATTGCTCGAGCACCTCGAGCACCCGCGCGCGCCGCTCGACGGCATCCCAGCGGCGCAAGCCGAAACCGACATTGTCGGCCACCGACAGATGCGGAAAGAGAGCGAAATCCTGGAACACCAAACCGATGCCGCGCGTCTCGGGCCGCGCCTGGCGCCCGGGCAGGGCCACCACCTCGCCACTCAGCAGGACTTCGCCTTCCTGGAGGGCTTCCAGGCCTGCGACGATACGCAGCAGCGTCGTCTTGCCGCAACCGGACGGGCCGACGATGCAGACGACCTCCGCCGGCTCGACTTCCAGATCCACGCGCTCGAGCGCCCGCACACCGTCGAATCGATGGCCAATCCCGTGCAGCTCCATCGCCGGAATGTCGATGCCGCTCTTGCGCCCCTCGCTGCGGTCCAGCGCCACGGCTATTCGGGGAGACCTTCGGCGAAGGCCTCCGTGTCGGGATCTTCTTCTTCAGGGCGGTCGACCTCGCCGTCGCCGCCGATTCCCCCGACCGCGCTGATCGCCGGGCGCTTGTCCAGAAGGCCCGCGGCGTTGAGCTCTTCCACACCGGGCAGATCGTCACGGCTGCCCAAGCCGAAATGCTCGAGAAACCCGTCGGTCGTGATCCAGGTCACCGGCTTGCCCGGAGCCTGGCGCCGCCGGCCGGGCCGTACCCAGCCCGCTTCGAGCAGGGTTTCCAGGGTGCCGCGACTGACACTGACACCTCGCATTTCCTCAATTTCGGCCCGGGTGACCGGCTGGTGATAGGCGACGATGGCCAGGGTCTCGACCGCCGCGCGGGACAGCTTGCGGCGGACCGTCCGCTCGGATCGCAGGAAAGGTGCAAGATCGGTCGCTGTGCGGAACGCCCAACGCCCCGAAACATTGACGAGATTGACGCCGCGCCCGGCATAGAGCGCGCGCAGTTCCTCCAGCAATTCGCCCAGCGGCGCATCTTCCGGCAGCCGCGCCTTGAGGCTGTCGTCGTCCAGGGGCTCTTCCGCCGCGAAAAGCAGCGCCTCGACCACCCGGACCTGCTGGGCCCGATCGTCGCTCATTCGGACCCGCCGGGGGCGCCCTTGCGGCGCAGATAGATCGGGGCGAAGGGCGCACCCTGACGCAGCTCGATCCGGCCCGTGCGGGCGAGTTCGAGGGTCGCCGAGAAATGAGACGCGATGGCCGAGCGGCGCTCGATCCCGTCACCGAGGCTTACGGGCAGGAAGCTCATCAGAGTATTCCAATCGGGCAGGCGCCCCAGCATTTCGGTCAGGCGCTCGATCGCGTCCTCCACGGAATATAGGTTGAGCGGCGGCAGCGAGTAGCTCTCGCCCTTGCCGCGCCGCTTCTGGCGGGCGTAGCCCGACAGCAGTTCGTAGAGCGACACGTCGTAGACCGGCTTCGAGATCACGGTGATGCCGTCGGGGTCGCCCCGACCGAATATATCGACGCCCAGGCGCGGCCGCGCAAGCAGGCGTGCGCCCATTTCGCGAATCGCTTCGAGCCGGCGAAGTTGGAATTGCAGGGCGGCGGCCATCTCCTCGCCCGAGGGTTCCGGTCCCTCCTCCTCCGCGCTGCGCGGCAGCAGCAGGCGCGACTTCAGATAGGCCAGCCAGGCCGCCATCACCAGATAGTCGGCCGCGACCTCCAGCCGGACCTTCGCCGCCTGGGTGATGAAAGCCAGATACTGATCCGCCAGTTGGAGGATAGAGATATGAATCAGATCAACCTTCTGGTGGCGCGCCAGTTCCAGCAGGAGATCCAGCGGGCCTTCGAAACCGTCTAGATCGACGACGAAACGGCTGTCGCGCACCGGTCGGGGCGTGTCTTCGGAAAAATCCTGAGCAGGCAGGTCGCTGGCCATGGGGCGGGCGTCTCCGTGGATATCAATGACCGGTCAAACGCGCGATGATGCCGATCATCCATTCCACGGGACCCCGCACCAACTTATCGAACAGATCAATCTCCAGGCCCAGCCTGCGACCGATCATCGGAAGGATTATCAAGGCCCCGAGGATAATGAACAATCCCCACCGCTCAAGCTTGGCCAGCGGGACGGCCAGAAATCGAGGTAAAAGCCCGACTGCGACCCGTCCGCCGTCGAGCGGCGGTAGCGGGAGCATGTTGAAGACCGCGAGCACGACGTTGATGAGCAGCGCGTTCTTCAGGTTCTCAACCGTCCAGATGCCGATTTCCGCCGGCAGCAGGACCGCGCCATGGAGAAGGATGGCCGCGCCGATCGCCATCGCCAGATTGATGCCCGGCCCGGCGGCGGCGACCAGGACCATGTCGCGGCGCGGATTGTTCAGGCGGCGGAAGTTCACTGGTACCGGCTTAGCCCAGCCGAACAGGAAGGGCGACGGCATGAGCAGCAGCAGGCCGGGCAGGATGATCGTGCCGAAACGGTCGATATGGCGCAGCGGGTTGAAGGACACCCGGCCCAGGCGATAGGCCGTGTCGTCGCCCAACTTCCAGGCGACATAGCCATGGGCCGCCTCGTGCAGCGTGATGGCGAACAGCACCGGTAGTAACCAGGTCGTGACGGTATAGACGATCGCGCCGATCTCGGCCGTGTCGCCCATGAGCTAGGCCGCGCCCAGCAAAGCGCCGAGCCGCATGGCGAGGTCGGTTGCCTCGATCGGTTCCGGCGGCGTTTGCAGGCGTTCCCGGCCACGCGCCAGACGCCTTTCGCAAGCCGCCGTCATCGCCGGCAGACCGGTCATGACGGCCTGCATCTCAGCCATCGCGCCGCTACAATGGAGCGCCAGGTCGCAGCCGGCGGCCAGGGCGTCGCCGGCCCGCGCGCCAAGCGGTCCGCCCAAGGCCTTCATGCCCAGATCGTCGCTCACCAGCACGCCATCAAAACCGATCTCGCCCCGGATGACATCGGCGATCACTTTGGGCGAGGTCGTCGCCGGACGGCCGGGATCCAGGGCAGTGTAGAGAACATGGGCGGTCATGCCCCAGGGCATATCGGCCAAGGTCGCGAAAGGCGCGAAATCGGTCTTCGCGAGATCCCCGCGCGGCGTGTCCACCCGGGGCAGTTCCAAATGGCTGTCGGCGCGGGCGCGGCCGTGCCCGGGAAGATGCTTGATCACCGGCAGCACACCGCCGGCCATCAGCCCCTCGGCCACGGCGCGGCCCAAGGCTGCGACGGTGGCCGGATCCTCGCCATGGGCCCGTTCGCCGATCACCTCATGCGCATCCGCCTGGCGCACGTCGAGAACCGGCGCGCAATCGACGTCGATGCCCACCGCGTCCAGATCCGCCGCCATAAGACGGGCGTTCAGGCGCGCGGCCTCGGCCCCGGCATCGGCATTGCGGCGCGCCAGTTCGACGAAATTCCAGGCCGCCGGGCTGCGCCGCCAATGGGGCGGGCCCAGCCGCGCCACCCTGCCCCCTTCCTGGTCGATCAGGATCGGCGCGTCGTTCCGGCCGAGAATGCCCCGCAATTCGCAGGTCAGGGCGAGGATCTGTTCCGGGGTCACGCAGTTGCGCGCGAAGAGGATGAAGCCCAGAGGGTCCGCTTCGGCAAAGAAAGGGCGCTCGCGCGCATCGAGCGCCATCCCTTCCAGGCCGAATATGACAGGTGCGGGCCGGCGCGAGGACGGGGTGCCCGCCGACTTACGGGCGGACAACCAGACACCCCTGCTTGCGCTGTTCGAGTTGGGCGCAAAGCAGCTTGGCGCTGGCCTCATCCGCGATCGGCCCGCCCTGCATGCGGAAGAATGTGCCCTTGGTCCCCAGATCCGCCTTCTGCACTTCCAGCACCAGTGCGCCGAGCAGATCGGGATACTTTTTCTGCAGGCGGCTCCACTCCGATTCCACCGCCGTGCGGTCGCGAAGAGCGGCCAATTGGATACGCCAACGCCCCGATAGATCGGCCGAACCGGTCGCCTTGGGCGCCGGGGCAGGTTCGGCCGCGGGTGCAGGTTCGACCGGTGGCTTGCTCGCCACCTGGCGTTCGGACGTGGCGGCCGGCGCGGTGACGACATCTGCTTTCGGCGGTGCCGGGCGGTCATCCTGGCCTTGGCCATCGCTCTTCGGGGCGAGTCCCTCGCGCTCCATCAGCGCCCGCAACACGTCCGAGGGCGGTGGGGACGCGACGTCGTTGCCACCGGCCGGGGCCTGCGCCGTGGAGCTAGACAAAGGCGCCGGTGGCGGCAGGGATATCGGCTGTTCGGCCGGCGGCAGAAGTCTTTCGACCTTCGGCTCGGACGCGCCGCCGGAGCCCAGGGTCTCGTATACTCCCTTATCCCGATGGGGCACGGCCATGCCGCCAGGCTGTTCCGGCTTGATCTTGGTCGGCCGGGCATCGGCGCGAATCAGGGGAGCGACGCTCTCTGTCCCGTCCTTGATGCCAAGATTATAGGCGTACCAGATGACGATGCCGAAGGCGCCGAGGGCGACGATGGCCACCGCCCAGGCGATCATCCGCACGCGCCGCGATGGGCCGCTTTCGAAGGAGTGCGGGTCGTATTCGTCGCGATAACCCGGATCGGCCCGCATCAGCGCATCTCTTCCATCGGTTCGACCCCGAAGACAGCCAGGCCCGAGGCCACAACAAGCGCCATTCCCTGAACGAGCGCGAGGCGCGCCGCCGTCAAAGACGGATCATCTGGAAGAATGAAGCGCAGTTCCGTTTCCTTGTTGCCCCGCGACCACAGGCTATGGAAGGCCGAGACAAGATCGTTGAGGTAGAAGGCCAGCCTGTGGGGCTCATGCGCCTCGGCCGCCAATTCGACCTGACGCGGCCATCCGGCGATCAGCCGGATCAAACCAAGCTCGTCGGGGTCGGTCAAGCGGCTCAGATCGGCCTCGGCCAGGGCCTCGGGCGAGGAGTCGAGCCCCGGCTGCGCCTCGGCCGCGTTGCGCAGGGCTGAATAGGCCCGTGCATGGCCGTATTGCACATAGAAGACGGGGTTCTCGAGCGATTGCTCGGTCACCTTGATCAGATCGAAATCGAGCTGGGCGTCATTCTTGCGCGTCACCATCATGAAGCGCACGACATCCTTGCCGACCCGGTCCACGACCTCGCGCAGGGTGACGAAAGTGCCCGCCCGCTTGCTCATTTTGACCTGATGGCCGTCCTCCAGCAGGTTCACCATCTGGCAGAGCTTGACGTCGAGCGCCCCTTTTCCGCCCGTTATCGCCTGGACGGCCGCCTTCATGCGCTTGACGTAGCCGCCATGGTCGGCGCCCCAGACGTCGATCATATCGTCGAAGCCGCGTTTGAACTTGTCGCAGTGATAGGCGATGTCGGACGCGAAATAGGTCCAGCTGCCGTCCGACTTCTTCAGCGGCCGGTCCACGTCGTCTCCGAAATCGGTCGAGCGAAACAGGGTCTGGGGGCGCGGCTCCCAATCCTCGGGCGTCTTGCCCTTGGGCGGCTCCAGGACCCCGGTATAGATCAGGCCCCGGGATTCGAGATCGGCCAGGGCCTCGTCGACCCGTCCGCCCTCGACCAGAGCCCGTTCCGAGCTGAATCCGGCATGGCGGATGCCCAAAACCGCCAGATCCTCGCGGATCAGGCCCATCATCGCGTCGATCGCGAAGGCGCGGACGATGGGCAGCCATTCCGCCGGCGCCATGTCGCGCAGGCGCCCGCCCTCTGCCGCCGCCAGGGCCTGGCCGGCGGGCACGAGATAGTCGCCGCGATAGGTCCATTCCTGGTCCGGACAGTAGCGGGCGAAGGTTTCTTCCGTCGCCGGCTCCCCGAGGGCTTCGAGATAGCGCAGGAAAGTCGAGCCGGCGAGCTGATCGACCTGGGCCCCGGCATCGTTGATGTAATATTCCCGCTCGACCGCGTATCCGGCCTTTTCCAGCAAGGCCGCCAGGGCGTCGCCAACCACAGCGCCCCGGGCATGGCCGACATGAAGCGGCCCGGTCGGATTGGCGGAGACATATTCGACATTGACCCGCTTGCCCGCGCCCATCGCGGAATCGCCATAGGCAGGGCCGGTGCGCAGCGCCTCAGCCAGAAGCCCGTGCCAGACCGAATCGGCGAGGCACAAGTTCACGAAACCGGGACCGGCGGTTCCGGCCTTCACGACTTCGGGCAAACCGCCGAGGCGCGCGGCGAGCAACTCCGCAATGTCGCGCGGCTTGCGCCCCGACGGCTTGGCAAGAACCATCGCCGCATTGGTCGAAAGGTCGCCATGGGACGGGTCGCGCGGCGGCTCCACGGTGACGCGCGAGAGATCCAGGCCGGAGGGCAGATCACCAGCCGCTGCCATATTCTCAAGTTTTTTGCGAATAATATCTTCGAACTGACTGTAAATATTCATAACTTATTATCTCTAACTATCTTTATTTGGTTAGTTTTTCGTGCTCGCCAAAGGCGAAACGGTCGGTCATCCCCGCGATGTAATCGCCCACGATCCGCGCCACGGCTCGGGTATCGCTGGCCTCTTTCGTCTCGATCCGCCATTCCGCCGGCAGACGGTCCGGCTGGGAGAGATACAGGGTGAAGAGGTCTCTGACCACCGTCGCCGCAAGGTCGGTCTCCACCGTCACCCGGGGATGGCGATACATGCGGGTATAGAGGAAGGCCTTGATCGCCATATTCTTGGCTTCCATGGCCCGGGAAAAACCGACCAAGGACCGGCCGAGCGCGCGCACCACCGCCACATCCGCCGGCGCCGCCTCCGCCACGCGCCGGCCGGTTTCGGCGATCAGATCCTCGACCATGGCATGGATCAGGCGGCGCACGGCCTCATGGATCAACCGCGGGCGCTCGATATCGGGGTAGCGCGCCGCCACCGTAGCGAAGGCTTCGCCGACCAAGGGCAGTTCGATCAGATCTTCCGGCTCGAACAGGCCGGCCCGCAAACCGTCGTCGAGATCGTGGTTGTTATAGGCGATATCGTCGGCCAGGGCGGCGATCTGGGCTTCTGGCCCCGGCCAGGTGCCGACTTCGAGGTCATGGCGCGCCAGATAGGCCTCCAGGGCCTCGGGCGCGTCACCGGCGGCCAGGGCGATAGGCCCGTTATGCTTGGCCAGCCCTTCCAGGGTCTCCCAGGTCAGGTTGAGGCCGTCGAAGGCGGCGTAGCGCCGCTCCAACTCGGTCACGAGGCGCAGGGCATGGGCGTTGTGGTCGAAGCCGCCATAGGGTGCCATGGCGGCGTCCAGCGCATCCTCCCCCGCATGGCCGAAAGGGGTATGGCCCAAATCATGGGCCAGGGCGACCGCCTCGCCCAGATCCTCGTTCAACCCCAGGCGCCGGCAGATGCTGCGGGCGATCTGCGAGACCTCGAGGCTATGGGTCAGGCGTGTGCGGTAATGGTCGCCCTCGTGATAGACGAAGACCTGGGTTTTATATTGCAGGCGGCGGAAAGCCGTGGAATGGATGATGCGGTCGCGGTCGCGCTGAAAGGCGGAGCGGCCCGGATCCTCGGATTCGGCATGCAGACGGCCCCGGCTCGCGTCCGGGCGCGATGCGTAGGGCGCGGGCGCCCAGACAGGGTCTTTGGAGGCCGTTCGGTTTGACATCACCATCGCAATGCTTACATAGCGATTGCGACGCCAATTAGGCAGTCTTTTCCGCGAGGAAGTGCCAGCACATGACCGAAGCGACGAGACAGGCGACAGATGGGGCGACAGACGCCGCGGCCGAGACCCTGCACCTGGAGGGCCCCGAGCGGGTCGCCGCAAGCCGGTTCGGCCTGTCCGACGGCGCCGTCAGGCGCATCAAGGCCATGCTCGCCAAGGAAAACGATTCCGCATCGTTTTTCCGCGTTTCCGTGACCGGCGGCGGCTGTTCCGGCTTCCAGTACGAATTCAGTTTCGACACGGAAATGGGCGAGGAAGACCTCGTCTTCGAACGCGATGGCGTGCGCCTGGTGATCGACGAAATGTCCCTCTCCTTCGTCGATGGCGCCGAACTGCGCTACGAGGAAGAACTCGTCGGCGCCTATTTCAAGATCGAGAACCCCAACGCCACCAGTTCCTGCGGCTGCGGCAGTTCGTTTTCGATCTGAACGACGCCGGATCCGGCTTGGCGGCCGGAAGGACCCGCCCGCATCGCTGTCTCCCCCGCGCGCCCTGTGCTAAGACCCGGCGGTTCCTTAATCGCTTGTCCGCAGGGCTCTTCCGCCATGATCAAGATCGCCACCTGGAACGTGAATTCGGTCAGGGCGCGGCTGCCGAACCTGCTGGCCTGGCTGGAGAGCGCGGCGCCGGACGTCGTTCTGCTCCAGGAAATCAAATGCCTGGAAGAAAACTTCCCGGAGATGGAAATCGGCGATCTCGGCTACAACACCGCCGTGGTCGGGCAGAAGAGCTATAACGGCGTCGCCATCCTCTCCAAGCACCCCCTGGCGATCGAGCACAGGACCTTGCCCGGCGACGAAAGTGACGAACAGGCGCGTTATATCGAAGCGCTGGTCGAATGCGGCGAGCGGCCGGTGAGGGTCGCCTCGATCTATCTGCCCAACGGCAATCCCATCGACACCGAAAAATTCCCCTACAAGCTCGGCTGGATGGACCGGCTGGTTGACCATGCCCAGGGCTTGATGGAACTGGACGAGTGTTTCGTCCTGGCCGGCGACTACAACGTCTGCCCGACCGGTGCCGATGTCTACGACCCGGTCGGCTGGCGCGACGACGCCCTGTGCCATGCGGAGACACGCCGGCGCTTTCGGACTCTGGTCAACCTGGGGCTGACCGACGCCTTCCGGACCCTGCATCCCGAGCCGCACCGCTACAGCTTCTGGGATTATCAGGCCGGGCGCTGGCAGAAGGACGAAGGGGTTCGAATCGACCACCTGCTGCTCTCGCCCCAGGCGACCGACCGCCTGATCGAGGCGGATATCGACAAGGGTCCGCGCGGCAAGCCCAAGGCATCCGATCACACCCCTGTCTGGTGCACTCTGGAAGATTGAGGCGGCGCCCCTCGCCCTCTCATCGGAAGCCGGTTATTGCGGCGGCTTCAGGTGAAAATACGGCAGCGGTGACTCGGCGCACGGCGCGAGCGGACCGGGCACCTGAAACGCCACGATCGGCAAGGTTTTGAGATAGACCGCCAGGGCGCGGGCATCGGACCGATCCAGGCCGCCATAGGACGGCCAGGGCATGATCGGGACCAGCTGGCGCCCATCGGGCCGCATACCTGTGACGGCCAAGACGATTTCCTCCTCGCTCCACTACCCCAGGCCGGTTTCCGGGTCGGGGGGCAGGTTGGGCGGATAGAAGATGCCGAGACCGGGAATTTCGAAACCGGTATCGCCGCCGCCGAGAAACCGGCTCATGTCCGGATTGCCCTGCATCGCGCCGGGCGTGTGGCAGCCCATGCAGTCCATGATTTCGGTGAGATACTTGCCGCGGGCGACCGGGTCTTCGGCCGCCTGAGCGGCGCCTGCGCATCCCAACGCGACGAACGCCGCACCACGTCCCATAACCAGCCTCTTCCCTATTTCGATCGAAGACCTGCAATCCACCCGATGCGCGAAGGCTCCCCGATGGGGTTGCACTTCGAGGACCTCGGCCGTGCCGATGCCCTGGACAGGGGGGGTCTCACCGCGATCCTGTTCGCCATGACTGATACCAGAACACTCGAAGCCGGATGCCTCTGCGGCGCGGTTCGATATCGGATAGCGGGGCCGCTGGGCAAGCAAACGCATTGCCACTGCAACCTGTGCCGCCGGGCGAGCGGCGCGCCGGTGGTCACCTGGGTGACCGTGGCCCCGGGCGATTTCACCCTGACCCGCGGGATCCTCAGGAAATACCGCTCGACCCCACAGGGCCAACGCGGCTTCTGCGCCGCCTGCGGCAGCCAAATCACCTTCGACGCCTTGAACCTGCCGGACGAAGTCGACGTGACCGCCGCCACCCTGGACGATCCCGAAGCGGTTCATCCGGAAAAACACATCTGGACCGGCAGCCGGACCAACTGGCTGATCATGAATGACGGCCTGCCGGAACGCGAGGCCTATTGATGCGATGCGAAGAGGAGACCATGCGATGAGCCAAGACCAGTTCTATACTGGCGGCTGTCTCTGCGGCGCCGTCCGATTCGAGGCGCGGGGCGAAGCCGTGAGCACCAGCCATTGCCATTGCGACATGTGCCGCCGGGCGAGCGGCGCGCCGGTCGTGACCTTCATCGGGTTCAAGGTCGATGACACGACCCAGACGAAGGGCGCGCCGAAAATCTACAAATCCTCGGCCTTCGCCGCGCGCGGCTTCTGCCCAGATTGCGGCTCGCAGCTGACCTTCCAGTTCGACAAGCACCCCGAGAGGGTTTCTTTCAATGTCGGCTGCCTCGACAATCCAGAACTGGCGCAGCCGACCCGCCATCTTTTCGCCCAGGAAGCCATCTCCTGGATGAAGATGGATGACGGCCTGCCCCACCAGGAGGGCGGCTCCGGCGGCAGAAGCTGACCCTCCCCCCGCCGCGCGATAGCACCGGTCAGTAGCCCCGGTCGAAATCCACGGCGTTGAGCAACGGTTCGCCTGCGCGGGCGCGGCGATAGTTCTCGGCGACCTGCGCCGCCGCGGTCTTGGGCCGGGCAAAGCCGGCGACATGGGGAGTCATCAGGACCTTGGGATGGGTCCAGAACGGACTGTCCTGGTGCAACGGTTCCTGCTGGAAGACGTCGAGGGCGGCGCCGG
>Ga0115002_10006097_pt1 | contig 13988 bp, 11 predicted proteins | sample ArcticOcean_MG_C_8_FD_89576 | JGI IMG/M metagenome (GOLD analysis project Ga0115002, IMG submission 89576) | Marine microbial communities from western Arctic Ocean - ArcticOcean_MG_CB11_86 | ecosystem: Environmental > Aquatic > Marine > Oceanic | place: Arctic Ocean: Canada Basin | collected... | reverse complement strand
CCCTCCAGTTCCTCGGCTAGCGGTTGCACAATGACCCTGTCCCACACGGTCTCACCCGTCGTTTGATCGAGTGCAATAAGGCGGCCATCATTGGTTGCCTCATACACCTTGCCATAAGCGAGCGCGGCACCTCGGTTCGCCGGGCTACCGAGCGTTCGCTCATAGCGTTTGAGGTGTCTATAGCGCCACTGCTCCGATCCGGTCGCGGCATCGAGCGCCGCAACGTCGTTGCCCGGTAGGGTCACATACATCACGCCATCGGCAACCAGCGGTTGTACTTGAAACGGTCCCTTGGCACCCGAGCGATACGTCCAGGCAGGCGTTAGGTCCGCGACATTATCGACTGTGATTTGAGTCAGTCCCGAATAGCGCTGATTTGTGTAGTTGTGGCCGAAGGTCAACCAGCTCGACGGATCAGTAGCGGCACTCGCGAGCCGTTCGTCATCTATTACAGCGTGGGTCGAGGCCGCGTGCACGGCCACAATAATTGCATATGCGCAATAGAGCCCCACCACAGCGACGCACTTGCTAGATTTTTGCACTACGCTGCCGGAAGTAATATGACATGCGCGAACGATGACCCCGCCCAAGCCTCACTCAACGATGCCATCGGTAATCAATTGCGTGACGGCCTCGCTTGACAGACCAAGCTCGGTTTCTAATACCTGTTTTGTGTGTTCGCCTAACCCGGGAGCGAGTTCGATCGGCACCTTACTATTTGACATCCGCGCCGGCCAGCCGAGCAAGGTTACATCTCGTTCACTAGCATCGTGCGCAAATTTTTGCACGAATCCTCGTTCATTCAAATGCGGATCTGAGAATAGGTCTTTCGTATCGAAGGTCCCGCTGGCGGGTACCCCTGCTTCACACAGTAGATGCATTGCTTCGTGCTTGGTATGCGCACCGGTCCATGCGCTGATGACTTTGTTGAGTTCATCACCATGTTGTTTGCGTCCCTCCAAATCAACAAAACGCTGGTCATCGATAAGCTCAGGGTGCCCAATCGTTTTGCAAAACAGCGCCCAGTGCGATTCGGTCGCCGCCATGATGTAGACGTAGTCATTCGGTCCGAACGGTTTGCAAGAAAACAGATTGATCGTTGGGTCAAACTCGTTACCTAGCCGCGGTGCGATCTTGCGACCACCCTCTGCGCCAAGCGCTATCATCGTGCGCATGAAATACGTCACCGACTCTTGCATCGACAGTTCGATATGCTGCCCCGTACCGTCACGTAGTTTCTGCGCATAAGCGGCAGTGATGGCGAGCGCCATTTGGACTCCAGAGCCAGAGTCGCCAAGGGTTGGTCCAGGTCGCATCGGTGGCCCATCCGGCTCGCCTGTGATCGAAAAGGCGCCGGCCGCGGCTTGGGCGACCATATCGAAACATTTATATTTCGCATACGGGCCAGTGAGGCCGAAGCCTTTGATCTGGGCGTAGATAACTTCTGGATGAATTTCCTTGATCTTGTCGTAACCAATGTCGAGTTTCTCAACCACTCCAGGTCCGAAGTTCTCGATAAAAACGTCGAACCCCGGCAGCATTTTCAGCAGCAACTCGTGACCGCGTGGATCGCGTAGGTTGATCGCGACACTACGCTTATTGCTGTTCCAATTGAGGAAATATTCGGAATCTTGCCAGTAACCTCGGTTCAACGTACGCCCAGGATCCCCGTCAGGTGGCGCCTCTACTTTAACCACATCGGCGCCGAGCCAGGCAAGCGCCTGCGTACACGATGTACCTGATTCCCATTGCGTTAGATCGAGAACCCTGAGTCCGGTGAGCGCTGCCATTTTGAATTCACCTCTGTTGCAATACGGTTTTCTAGCTGGATGCCAAAGACCACGCCCTAAGCGTAGCAGACCTGAGGGTGACCGCTAGAGGAAACGCGACAACTTAATGCGACTGCCGAAACCTTGCTATGCGCTCGGCATTGGCCGGATGGGTCGAGAGGTATTTCTGCCAGCCACCGCTACCGCTGGCGGTATCCGTTCGATCGTCAGCATCGCCTTGCACACATTCCGGCAGCACGTCTTCGCCTGCGACCGCGCATCTCTCGATGCGCTCCATGAAATCGGCGAAATGAACCGGATCAAGTCCAATTTCCTGCATTCTGATCAATGCATAGTCGTCGGATTCGGTTTCAAACTCACGCGAGTATGCCGATTGCACGAGTACGCTAGGTAATGCCAAAACTAGCGTCCCGGCAGAACTGACGTCGCCAACGATCAAGAGACTTAACATCGCGAGCCACGAATGGCGGATCACTTGGCGTAGGCTATGACGATGCACGACATGTCCGATCTCGTGGAGTAGTACCGATGCCAATTCGTCCGCGTGGATAGCGAGCGCTACTAGTTGATCGGTTACAACGACGGTGCCGTCTGGTAAGGCGAAAGCATTCGCGCCAATCCAACCACCACTACGGAAAACAATCTGAAAATCTGTCGCGGTGTGGATTGGTGCCAACCGCTGGAATCGTTCGCGGATCGTCTGCTGCTTAGCCTCCGACAACTTTGTCGGCTCAAACACCCCATCATCCAGCGCCTCGAGCGCGCCGCTGGCTATCGTCGCATCGACTCCTGGCGGGAGTCGCTGGGCAATATAGTCACTAACCGCAGGGATCCCCCATCGCACCAACGCTAACATTATCAACGCAATAGCCACGAACGAAATCCCAATGAGCGGCCTGCTTCGCTCAAATCGATGCCGCCAGCTAGTGCGCTGTCCGCAGTGCACTAGCCAGGCGTCGATTGAGTCGTTGTCTCCTGCCTCAAACATGGCGCCGTCGGGGAATACGATTGTTCGTGCGGTCGCGCCAACTCGCTCTGATATCTGAACCTCGCTTAGTGGAACCGGGTCGAGATCGGTGGAATCGAAGCTGATGAAACCACTATCCGAAAATATTGCGATAGCGTCCTTGGATTGTGCGGTACGCTCTCGGTACAGATTGCCGGTGACACGCAACGTCATAGGCCAATATCGATGTCAAATATGTCCCCCAGCTCTTCGCCAATGGCGCTTTGGTCGGATTGTTCGATTGCCTCGATGCCGGCCATGTCTTTCGCCAGAAATTCCGTTCTACTCGCTTTATAACGTGCCATTCGAATTTTCACCCATGGCACCATTAACCCGAGACTTAAAAGAATTGCGATCGTATTAGTGAGATACAAGGTGCCGAGCGCGCGGCCGCGTAAGGTACTGTGCAATAGCAGCGGCCCAATCTCGATATTGTTGAAGGTAACATTCGTTAAACGCGAGTTAAGATATCCCAACAAATAAAATCCAACACCGTACATAACCACCACCATCGCCACGACCAGCGCGGCCAGTGCTTCGACGCCTTCGAGCGCCGTGCCCGTCTCCATCTCATCGCCAAGACCGAGCGAGCCCATTACGATCGCTAAAATAATGCCTAGGCAAAACATAAGCCCGAACGTAAGAACAAAGCCTTTTAAATAAACCTTGTAGAAGTCCCACGCGCACGCCATAAAGCTGCCAGGCGCAGATCCGTAGTGCATGTGGTCGACAACAAACCGCCGGAGTACATACATCAGGTATGGAATAAATGGGATCGCGGCCAATATAAAAATAGTGAAGAATACATCTTCACTACGGAACTCTACCTCCGGGTCCTCCACCGCGTCCATTAAGGTAGCCAATTCGCTGGCATCAAACGCGATGTAGAGCAGCGTGGTAGTCGCCACGATCATGCCTAAAGGGAACAGCAGCGCTTTATAGGCATCAAGGTATGCAGCATCGAAACGAAAGCGGATGTTGCGGTACATCGAGTTTCTCATTCGAAATGATGTCGAAGCGACCACCACAAACGGGAACGCCAAACACGCGGCAGTAAACGCCCACAGGATCAATCCTGGATAATAGTTAAAAAGGAGCCAGAATAGCGCGAAGACAACAACCGATAGGGCCCGCCCTTTAAGAATTTTCAGCGGATCGCCGGTGTAGCGAAAGCTACTGCCGTTGACTACCGTATTGCCGTAGAAATACGACTCGGTGCGTACCTTCGCCCATGCTGAATAAATGCCGAGCGTTACGATCGTCAATAGCACATTGACGATCCAAATATTAAAGTACTCTGTTGCGTTGCCCTTAAACTGAAATTCTGCCCATACAGGAAGCGGTAAATTTTCGATTGCGCTCATTCGAATAGTCCCATCATTCATTCCTGTTTGCCTAGGCTACCTGGAATTCATCGCAGATCCTAAAGCGCTTTATTGGCATTGAATTCTGATTACACTGTTGCGATCTACATCACTTTGAGGGCAGTTCAATGATTTCACATTATGTCGCGCCGGTTTGTATGCTTTTGCTAGTGCTGTCTACCGCTCACGCAAGCGAGTTAACCGATGCCATTAAGTCGGACTACGACGCATATTTGGCACCGTTGTTTGATCATTTTCATCGTAATCCTGAGCTATCGGTTATAGAAGTTGAAACGGCCGCGCGTATGGCGATTGAACTGCGCGATGCTGGATTTGATGTCACTGAAAATGTCGGTGGTACCGGCATTGTGGCGGTTATGAACAACGGCGACGGCCCGTTGGTAATGATGCGGGCGGACATGGATGGACTGCCGATTGAAGAAAAGACCGGGCTAGCAAACGCATCGATCAAACAGCAACAAAGTCCGATCACCGGCAATACCGTCTTTACCATGCACGCGTGTGGTCATGATGTGCACATCACAAGTCTGGTCGGGACCGCCCGCCAGATGTCGGCACGCAAACAGGAATGGCAAGGGACAATCATGCTAGTAGTGCAGCCAGCCGAAGAACGGTTGATTGGCGCGAAATCGATGAAGGACGATAAGGTTTGGGAACGCTTTGGTATTCCAGACTACGCGCTTGCCTTACACGTAGCGTCTAGCAAGGTTGCTGGAGTGATCAATGTCACTGAGGGTAGCCCTTACGCTGGCGCAGACACTGTCGATATCATCATTCATGGGGTTGGTACACATGGCGCCAGCCCGCACCGTGGCAAAGATCCGATCGTCTTGGGTGCCCAGATTATAATGGCCTTGCAAACTTTGGTCGCGCGCGAGTTATCGCCACGCGTCCCTGGCGTCGTCACTGTCGGTTCGTTTCACGCCGGCAGTAAGCACAACATCATTTCGGACAAGGCCGTGTTGCAACTAACGGTTCGCAACACCAGCACAACCACACGTGAGTTACTATTGAACGGGATCAAGCGCATCGCAGAAAATATGGGCCGTGTCGCTGGCTTGCCTGAAAACAAGTTGCCGGAAGTGATCGTTTCCGGCGAAGGGGTGCCGCCAACGGTCAATGATGCAGCGCTAGCCAGACGGCTAAAATCTGCCTGGTCGAATGCCATGGGGGAAGCGAGGGTGGTCGATATTCCGACCAAAAGCATGGGTGCTGAAGACTTTCCGTTCTTTAGCACGGAGCCGGCGATAAGCAGTGTGTATTGGTCTGTCGGCGGTACGCCGGCGGCAGACTTCGAGCGTGAGGCCGCGGGCGGCGCGCCAGTGCCGGGTCATCATTCGCCGCTGTTTAAGATTTCACCGGAGCCATCGGTGCGTGCGGCGGTCGAGTCAACCGTGGTTGCGATGATGGAGCTGCTGGGACAGTAACGTTTTCTTCGCTAAGACTTTGCGTTGTCGAAAGTTCGTGCGTGATGACTATATGCACGAACAGATATTGATCCGCTTACCCTTGCGGGGTCTGTTCGCTAGATAAGCGCCAAGCAATCAAATCTAGTCGATCCTGCCCATAGAACAGCTCACCATCAACGACGAAAGAAGGCACGCTCCATGCGCCGAAATTCAGCGCTTCACTAGTGTTCGCCGAGAACTCATCAGCGACGGCAGCATGATCGGTTTCCGTTAACAGGGCCGCGCCGTCAAGCCCCTCGGCATCGGCAATCGAGACCAAGGTTTGCGCGTCGGAAATGTCCTTATTGTCGACCCAGCATGCCTGCATGAACGCACGGACTAACAAATGCAATTCAGCGCCTTGCTGATGCGCGGCGATGATTATTTTTGAACTCAAGAACTTTGTCGCAGGATTCAGGTTTTTCGGCGCCGGATCGATCTCAACTTTCCGGTAGGTTGCCCAACGAGGAAGGTCGAGATGTCGATAGCGTTGCAATGCATGTGATTTTTCGCCAAGCGGGCGCCCGGTTTTGGTTTCGCGCCAAGCCCGTTCAACATCGATAGGTTTGTATTCAATGTCTCGCTCAAACCGCTTACCAATTTCGCGCAACGCATCAAGCGACAAATATGACCACGGCGATGGACACGCGAAGTAGAAAGAAATCGGGGTGCTCATCGCGCGTAGTCGATGCTAGCAATTTTTCGCCAGCATGCGCTGCTGATACCTAATCTAGGATGAACGTTAACTTTAGCTTTACTCGCTAACACGTGATTTGAGCTTTACGACAACTCAGTTCTTGGTCTTTCACCCAAGCGCCTGTGACATCGCTCATTGGCTTTCCCTCATGAATTTATCATCGTTGTCATGCATTGAATGCCGTGCGCGCTATTATATGTAAGCAGCTCCAGAGACTTCATGATAGCGACGTCACAGTAGTATCGCCATAACAACAGCGCTAACATGGCCGCTACCTAAGCTTGGAGGACTGAACATGACAACGAACGCCGAGAGCACGGAAATCCTTATCTAAACTAACGATCTTCCCTGGGTAAAAATGGATGATGGCGTCGATATTAAAGTGTTACGCGTGAGCGAGGAAACGGGTTACTGGAGCGCAATCATTCGCATGCAATCGGGTGCCGTTTTCGCTGCGCACAAACATCTCGCAGCTGCAGATATTTTGATCTTGAAAGGCAAATTAAAATATCGAATGGGTGAAGCTGGGGAAGGTGCCTATGGCTACGAGCCAACCGGCGCAGTGCACGAAGTAACGACGTGCGATGAAGAAACAATACTGACGTTTAACGCGTTCGGTCCGAGCATTTTCTATAACGAAGACGGATCGATTGACCAGATCCTAAACCACGAAACAGCGCTCGAACTAATGCACGGTTCGCAGAAGGTTTTCACCACTGATGGCACCGCAGTAGCGGCAGCATAACGCGACCAGGGTCCACGGGCGTTGGAGCGCTTGGACCCCGTCGTGTTACACAAACTCCTGATAGTTGTTTGCAACCGCCTCGGCGCGGCGCTGTTGGTAGCTCACAAAGCGTTCCATGTAAGAATGGATGACCCTGGGTTTACCTAGGATGTTCGCGCCCATGTACCAGAAATCAGTCTGCAGCAGTAACCTCCGATCGGCCGTTTCTTTCGATCTTTAAATCGACAGATCCGCCGCCGCCACGGTTAATTCAAAAGCAGGGTAGAAGCCCCATCCCCCTAAAGTCGCCTTTTAAAGGTGAAGTTTTAAATCGGGCGGGGGCCGGGCCAAGGACGCCTACTTTTTAGACGTGGTTAGTCTCCGGAAGTTAGCTGTTCGAAGCTTGTTTCCCAGCGACGTAAATAGATGACATTGGTTACAATCGCCACAGATAGTTAAGGAGCTGAGAATTCAATGAAAGCTGTGATCCTCGCTGCAGGCATGGGTACGAGACTCGGAGAACACGCCCAGGGCAACCCAAAGTGCTTGCTAGATATCGATGGTTCGAACTTGCTCGAGCGATCGTTGACCAATCTGAGTGACGGCGGGATTAAGGACGTCGTTATTATTGTTGGTTTTCGTGGTGAGTTGATAAAAGCGCTAATCGGGGAGAGTTACGCGGGGATGCAGGTCACCTACGTTACCAACGCCGACTATCAAACCACTGGCAATATGTTTTCGCTCGCCGCCGCAAAACATCTGCTGGACACCGACACCATGATTGTCGAAGCAGATCTTATCTATCAGGGTGACGCGATTTCGCGGCTCATTAACGCTAAAGAGAACGACGTAATATTGGTTGGGCGATTGCTGCACCATGGAGATGACATCTTTATTCGCGCCAACGAACACGGACAGGTCATCGATCTCGGCGGTAAGATGAGCAAGAAAGAGGAAGCGATCGGTGCCCTATTAGGGATATCCAAATTCTCTCCCGCTTTTATGGAGAAACTATTCAACCAAGCAAGCAGCGATTTCTCAGAAGGCCGCAATCACTTTCACTATGAAGAAACCGTCCTTAAAACGAGTCGGTCGGGACATCCAGTTTATGCGTTGGTCTGCCACGACATACATTGGACTGAGGTCGATAACGAAGCTGATCTGAAACGTGCGCGCGAACAGGTGTATCCAAAAATACTTGAGGCGGGTTTCTAGACGCCGCTAAGGTTCTGAGCCACATCTACGGGGGACGTATCAAATTCCACGACGGTGATATCGTCTTGGTCCGTTACGCCCCTAGCCTGTCGCAGTGGATACTGCCAAAATGCGCCGTCACTTCCTATACATGGTGATGCTGCTTCATTGTGTCTCGAACGCTGATGTCGTTACCGTCAATTTTCATTAATAACCCGTGGGTATTCATTGAAACGCTGCACATAGGAAAGCACCAGAAAATTTAATTTCGCCACAGGCAAGGCGCGATATATTTTGACCTTCGCATTGCAAGACTACGACCCATTGGACACTGGAAAGACAAAATTGAAAAACCATAACGTTACGCCAGTCGTCAACGGCATCATCCAAGGAGTTATTCTTGCTAGTTATATCGTCCTGCTGATTCCACTGACCATTTACGTCGGAAACGTCAACGAGTTCTCCGCCGCTTACATTGTTATTGCGATTTCTTATCTACCGTTTGTTGTACTTATCGGTGGTATCTGCGGCCTGGTAGCGATGTTCCTTAAAACCAACCCCCGGCAGAAATTTCTTACGGTTATTGCTTCGCTAAGCCTGCTGTGTTGGGTGCAGAGCTATATAACGGTCTGGAGTTACGGCCATTTGGATGGTCGATCGATCGATTGGACACTAAATCCGTGGCAAGGCTGGTTAGACGGTTCGATATGGGTGGGACTGTTGGTCCTCGCCCTATTTATGACTAAACACGTCGGCACCGGACTCATGCGTCTAGCGATCGGTGTGTTCTTACTGCAATTGATCGTTGCAGGCGCTACCTTGATCTCAAATCCAGAATTTCTTCACGCCGAATCCGATCAAGCTGCGGACCCATCGACGTTAAAGGAAATTTACCGATTTTCGTCCGACAAAAACGTTCTACATGTTCTTGCGGACGGGTTTCAGTCGGACATTTTCGAAGAACTCGTTACCGATGGTGAGAATGGGAGACGATTAACATCGGCATTAGAAGGATTTACGTTTTTTCGAGAGCACTTGGGTGCATTTCCGTATACGCACATGTCGATGCCCGCAATTCTTAGTGGAAAAATCTACAAGAATCATGTGCCGATCGCACAACACATGGACGAAGCAATCGGGGGGGATACTTTCCTTAGTGCTGCGATGGACAACGGATATGAGGTCGATATTGTGAACCCAGGTGGGCTGCTGAATACCATGTACAAGAGGAGTCGGCATACAAATCTGTACCCGGTACCAAGGTCACAAGACCCGTCATCGTTAAGTGAACAAACTTATGAATCCGCTCGCCTGTTGGATCTTGCCTTGTTTCGTCTTACGCCTCATTTTTTGAAGCGGTTCGTGTACAACGATCAGCGCTGGCTTGTACAGGCCCTGCTGCCTGGTTCGGATTATCTTGGTCTAACATTTTTTCGGCATATCGCTTTCATTAGAGATATGACTAAAAACATGACGCTAGATCGATCACAACCGGTTTATAAATTTCTGCATTTAACCTTAAGTCATCGTCCTATGGTGACAGACGAAAACTGCAAATACGCGGGTCAAGTGTTGAAAACAGTTCGACCAACGGTGAAACTGCAAGCCGGATGTGCTTTGGAAGAACTGGTGAAGTTACTGGAGCAAATGAAAATAGCCGGTATTTACGACGACGCACTAATTATTCTGATGGCCGATCATGGCGCTTGGGTACTGCCTAAAGGGCTTAGTGGCCCTGTTTCCGATGGGGGCAAATCAATAGAGGTTCTCGACCCTGATATGGCAGCGTTGTCGTTGCCTTTGCTGGCGATTAAACGACCCAGAGACACCGCGCCTTTTCGGATTTCCAATGCCCTGACTTGGGTTCCTGACACTCCGGCGACAGTTTCCCATATCCTAAATTTGCACGGAGAGTTCCCGGGCCGAAATGTGTTCGACATCGGCGAAGATGAAGAGCGCCAACGCCGATTCTATTACTATGGGTACGAAAGCAGTAATTGGGATAGTGATTACTTACTTCCAATCCACGAGACAACAGTGGACGGGCGCGCCGTAGTTCTCGATTCCTGGCGCGCCGTTGGAACCTATCTTCCGGGCGGCGCGGTTGACCTCGAAACTGAAACCACAGTGCCCACTATGATCTTCAATGTGCCTTAGCTTCGTGCTGGTAGGTACCCGACCAGCATGGGCTCGGCCTACCCCGACCGTTGGTCGGTGGTTCCTACTCCCTTAAAACATTCGCTGGTGAAATGACACGTCGGAAATTGGTGGCTATGGGTAAACTTGACGACGCTGCAATGCAGCGACGGACGACCAAAGGCCGCCCGAAGGGATGCGACTAGAAGGAGCAGTCTACCCCGACCTCAGCATTGTGAGGACGGCCAGGAATTTTAACTAAATTCTTTCGGACGCCTATCGCAGCTAGTGGCTGTTGATCCCATCGGAAGTAGTTGCACATCCATTACAGATCGTCAGTTGAACCTAAAAACCTAATAAGAGGTTTACGCCTAGAAACGTAAAATTTTTATCGCAAAGTAGTTTCATCTTCAACGTCTTCTTCTCTATCGTTAGAGAATAGACGTTGCGTCTACCGATTGAGAACAGCGGTGATTAGCGGTCCTAGAACGTTCTGCCGGAAACCGGAGAAAGGACTTCAAGGATTGATTTGACCAGGGTATACCGATGCTGAAGAATGAGGCTCGACCATGGCAATGTCTTTATGGCTTGGAAGCGATCTTGGATGCCGCACAGCCCGGCTCGTAGTACCTGATTATTTATGCATGCACAGCATCTAGTGAAAAACATTGGGGCCGACCCGATGCGCAAGCGAGGACTGTTCGCACCGCTGAAGGAATTACTCGCACCGTACAAGCTGGCCGGCTATCAGGCGATCGTCGCCGGGAACTGGGACACGACAGCCAAACCATTATAGCCGTCGTGATGCTGACGACGGCGTAGTCCTGCATTCGGCATTCGATTATTTCAATCGGAAAGCTCCAACGCCACCCGAGTGCAACGTATAATCTGTGGTAATCGTGGCCGACCAGAGAGGCCGGCCCAAAAGCAAGGAACTGTAAGCATGAAAACTCGCGCCGCCGTGGCTTTCGAAGCCGGGAAACCCTTAGAAATAGTCGAGGTCGATCTTGAAGGGCCTAAAGCAGGCGAAGTCCTGGTGGAATTGAAGGCGACCGGCATTTGTCATACCGACGAATTCACCCTGTCTGGTTCCGATCCAGAAGGCGCATTTCCAGCAATTTTAGGCCACGAGGGTGCCGGGGTTGTTGTTGAAATTGGACCTGGGGTCACGAGCCTAGAAGTTGGTGATCACGTGATTCCGCTGTACACAGCGGAATGCCGGGAATGTGAGTATTGCCTGAACCCTAAAACCAACTTGTGCCAGAAAGTGCGCGCCACACAAGGCCAAGGCGTGATGCCGGACGGCACATCCCGCTTTTCCTACAAAGGCGAAAAAATTCTGCACTATATGGGTTGCTCTACGTTTGCAAACCATAGCGTATTAGCGGAAGTGTCGTTGGCGAAAGTTCGCAAAGACGCGCCCTTCGATAAGATCTGCTATATCGGTTGCGGCGTCACGACCGGAATCGGTGCGGTCATGTTTACCGCGAAAGTGGAACCTAATTCGACCGGCGTCGTGTTCGGACTCGGTGGGATTGGATTGAACGTTATTCAGGGCCTGCGCTACGTCGGTGCGCGACAAATTGTTGGAGTAGACATGAACCCCGCCAAAGAGGCTATTGCGCGCGAGTTTGGCATGACAGATTTCGTTAACCCCGTCGATCATGGCGACAATTTGGTCGATCATCTTGCCGAACTGACCGGCGGCGGCGCCGACTATTCCTTTGAATGCATCGGCAATGTCGACGTGATGCGTATGGCGCTGGAGTGCTGCCACAAAGGCTGGGGCGAAAGCATCATCATCGGCGTCGCAGGTGCCGGCCAAGAAATCAGCACGCGGCCGTTCCAACTTGTTACCGGTCGTTCGTGGCGCGGCACGGCATTCGGCGGTGCGCGCGGCCGAACGGACGTGCCCAAGATTGTCGACATGTATATGGAAGGCAGGATAAACATCGACAGTTTGATCACGCACACAATGCCGTTAGATGATATTAATAAAGCATTTGATCTCATGCATTCTGGCGAAAGCATTCGTAGTGTCGTGCTGTACTAATGGATACCGTACACACTTGGGCTAGTTTTGGCGGCACCCTCTCGGTCCACGACCACCGCAGTGACGTCTGCGGCGGATCTATGCGCTTCGGCGTTTACAGCCCACCACAAGCTCGCGCTGGCAAGGTTCCGGTCGTGTGGTATTTGTCCGGCCTCACCTGCAGCTGGGCAAACGTGATGGAAAAATCAGGGATACAGCGTGCCGCCGCGGAACTCGGTCTAATGGTGATCGCGCCGGACACGAGCCCCAGAGGCGACGATGCCCCAGACAACGATGCCTACGATCTTGGCCAAGGCGCTGGTTTTTACCTCACTGCCACCCAGGCACCGTGGCATGAACACTTCAAGATGGATGAATACATCACCAAAGAGCTGCCGGAACTTGTTGCCGAAAATTTTTCGGCAGACATGGAAAAACAAGGCATAACAGGCCATTCAATGGGCGGTCACGGCGCGCTCACGCTCCATTTGAAACATCCCGAAACGTACCTATCAGTGTCTGCGTTTTCCGCAATTACTTCTCCATCTGAAGTGCCATGGGGGCAAAAAGCTTTCGAAGCCTACCTCGGTCCTGACGCGGAAAATTGGAAGCCATACGATGCGACTGCGTTAGTCAAAGCGCGGCCGTCCAGTGCACATATCTTAATCGACACCGGCGATGCCGATGGGTTTCTGGAAGATCAACTTAAACCAGGAGTTTTTATCGATGCATGCAAAGCGCATGGTCAAGCTTTAACCTACCGAATGCAGCCAGGTTACGATCACTCTTATTACTTTATCGCTTCGTATATTGCCGAGCACTTGGCCCATCATGCGAATGTGCTAGGGAGCGCTTAACAGTCAAATGCGCGGCAAAATGTTACGTCGTTACAATCTCAACGCTAAAAGCCGATCATTTCGAGAAAGATTTAGATCGGACTGAAACGTGCCGGACCTTGGGGAATTTGAATGCTATGGGGTTTGTCAGATTTACCAGCGATGCATAAAAAAACCGGATCATTTAGATCCCGTTTTTGATTTTTCTGTCGGCTAGCCTCAACAACGCTGGGATAGAGGGACGATTTACGTAAACGAATTTAGCGCGTCTTTATACGCCGCACTCAAGCTTGCAGGAATAATACCCTGCAACGCTGGGGTGGGAAGTCCGTGTTCAGCGCTCCTGATTTAAGCGCCGGGCGGTCGCCGGTACAAATCAGACCAAGCGGCAAGCGCCCTGTTGAATTGCAGCGAAAACGGATCCACCGATTGCACCTAATTTTGATCCAGGACTTAGTGTCCTGGTTAAGACTGCCGGCGAAATCCGGCGGATAAAATATTCGATGCAAATACTTCTGAATGTGAATTACTTGAAGACGCAATTCAATATTCAGGGATTTGAATGCTGTAAATGGTGGCTATGGGTGCCTTTTAACTCCACCTGTAAACCTATGAAATTACAACCTTTCGAGCGATCGACTCTTTCGGCTTACCGTCAAAGTTACTGTCAAAAAGGCAGCGCTACTCCGATGCTCCAACCTGCATGACTCAACGCTAAGCCTCGGACGTGGAAGTCGCGT
>Ga0115002_10006090_pt1 | contig 13992 bp, 10 predicted proteins | sample ArcticOcean_MG_C_8_FD_89576 | JGI IMG/M metagenome (GOLD analysis project Ga0115002, IMG submission 89576) | Marine microbial communities from western Arctic Ocean - ArcticOcean_MG_CB11_86 | ecosystem: Environmental > Aquatic > Marine > Oceanic | place: Arctic Ocean: Canada Basin | collected... | reverse complement strand
CCCACAGGAGTAACCGCCCAAACAGCATCCCGTTTGCCAATATGATCACCGCCATCAGAAGAACCAATAGGTGCAAGGCGTCCAGGCTTTCCTCCGCTTGACACAATGCCAGGCGATTGCCCAAGCTGCGCAATAGATACTTCAGTTCTGTAGTCTGAAGTGATCGGCGTAACGACACCGTTAATCCTCTCTGCCAGTACCGCAGTACCAGATGCCGGAGTCGTACCGCTAGCCGCTGAAATGCTAGCAGTTGCTATTGCATATCTCATAGCGACCTGGGGGGGGATAACTGAACATCATTGTCGTACCCACGCCTAGTTGCATACTGAGAAACCTGCAAGGACGAAATGTCGTATCTTGCCTGCCTTCCAGGTTTGCCACCGAAAGCCTTATGTTCTTGGGCAGGAACATTGTAATACGTTCCAATGTCTGAATTAAAACCATCCGTTACCGTCAAAGAACGGTCTGTTCCATGAGAGTGAACCGGGGGAAAGTTACCGGGGTCTGGAATTGGATCAGAATTCTGACTGAACTCAGACGTAGGCGCAACTTCGTCGGCTCCATACCCACTAAGTGGGTAGTCCATAATGGACTCGTTTACCGTGACACTAAGCGGAGCGTTCCTGTTAGAAGGAATCGCGTCACTTAGAAGTAACTCAATGCTATTGGCAATATCTTCATAGCCAGCATCACGTAGCTGTTGGTTTATGTTCTGTCGGAATGACATTATTTAACCCCGCCAATTTCTATTTCATAGATGATAATTCGGTCGTCGCTTTGCTCGCCAGCTATCTCGCAAGTCACCCAGCGTACTGGCCTACCTCTAAGGAACGGCAACTTACCTGACCAAGGAAGGTATTTACTTCCGGGCTCATCTCCGTCCCCATGCTGGGATAGCTTGAGGTCTGCAATTGCTTTAGTCGCACCCTCTTCCACGGTTACGCCGTCACCGCCATTCCATTCATTCATAACAGTAGGAGAAGACGAGTGATTATCGTAAGTTGATATATTCATCGCGGCATCATTCGTTGTCGGGCTAAACGTAATCCTAATATACCTTGATGTATTCTGATCCGATTCAGCCCAAGCGAACATGCCAGATTTCCAACTGTAGCTTACGTCAGTAGTGCCGTCTTTCAGGCCATCGTTACAGACGTAAAAAGCGTCGTTGGTCGTTCCCATGAGCAACCTACGTTGACTTCCATACGTTAGCTTAACGCTGTCCCCGATGTCCCAGGAATATGTCCATTTACTCCAAGTCTGCGAACGTATGTCGTAAACCAAAGCGCGTCGAGGTCTGTCGCCTGAATCACCAGTGCCAGTGACAAAGAAGTAAACAAGTTCTTCCAGTGGGTCTACGCGAACACTCCAGGTACTTTTCTTACTGAAGTCTAATAGCTGATCGCTCCACTGATCGGCAATAGGTGTTCCGATAGGCTCAACACCGTTCCCCTGAAAAGCATAAGGCCCTTCTTCATCCATAATGTATAAAATATTTTCATGCTGGTCAGCACAGTTATTGTTTATCGCACCACGCATTGCAGCTAGCTGTGGCTGTGCATCGAGAAGTGGATTCTTTGCCCAAGTGACACGGTAAATACTGTGTTCCTTTAATGCGTAATACTGAGCACCCATAACAATGGCACCAACTAACTCGTCTTCGTCACGCACGTTTTCCTGAAGAGCAATTTGGGTAATTACTGACTCGGGCAAATCCTGCTCAGAAATATAAATGGTATTCCGCTCTTCTGGCGGGTTGATGATTGTGTAAGTGGTGCTAGCCGCTATAGTCGGCAGGGCCTTATCTACGGTAATTGTTGTAGCGTTAGTGACTTCAACAATTGTGTAGGTATTGGTGTCAACTGTTGGGTTGGGGCATATCAATCTCCCCTCAAGGTCTGAACTCCACGCAGTCGAAGAACCGTTTATAGTGGCAGTATTGGCCGTTGCAGCTATAGTTCCCGTAGAGTACGTCGGATCAACAAGATAAGTCATTCGATCCTGAAACGCACAACACACTGTCTTGAAAAATGGGGGTATTGCGTGACGGTTAGCAGCAGGACGACCATCTGTTTGCAAAAGTTTCTGGCGGTAATCTCCACGGAACAAGACCATTTGCCCGTCAGTAATGCTGTCTTCAGCGAAGCCATCTATAACCCAAACAATGTTTTCACTGTCGCTGTTGCTGCTGCCAAGGTCAACTTCAACTGTAGTAACTGAAGTTGTTGTAACAGACTCTATAAGAAAAGTTTGGTTATGCAGGCTTTGGTCACTGCCAGAAACAGTAATCCTCATTCCGGCAACTATTCCATGACCGAGAAGCAAGGTCATCACTAACTTACTACTGGTTTCCGTAATACTGGTTATTGCTCCATTGTGTGTGAACTGGGCAATCACGTAAGCTGTAGTCGCTTGATTAAACGTGGTCCTTAATAGCTGAACGTGCGTAACGCGAGTCTGAGAAGAAGCGTTAAGGCTTCTCCATTCAAACTTATCGTCAGCATCGGCAGTAGTAACCCAGAAAGGAGACAGGTTGCTGTAGAACCTGGCACCCTCTCTTTGGTCAACGTACCTGTAGAAACAAGTGTAGTCACCGCCAGTTGCCCCAAGCACGTTTGTGCCGCCAGTAAAGCCAACTTGTGTTATTTGGCTTATATCAGTAGTTACTACAGTATTTCCTTCCGGCCCAGCATTTAATTGCGTAAGGGATATAGACTGCGGGCCATCGGCTGCTGAATCTGGAGTGGTCGAAGTAATTTTGTCTGCATCGGTCCCTGAACCGTGTCCGTTGGAATTTATTACTGCTGCTTTCAGTAAAACCAAATATGCGTTTTGTGTCCCGCTTGAGAGGTCAAACCCAACAGATATTCCTGTTGCACCAGATGAAAGAGTGGCGGTTATAGAGCCTGTTGACTTCAGTGTGGCCCCGGCAGTTACAGGACTCAAATGGGCAACGCCGCTATCGTTAGTGTCTGAAACAAAATAATCAACTATCTTGCCGCCTGAACTAATTAGTGTTATTTTTTCTCCGGCAGTCATTCCGTGAGCAGCATCGCCATCAGCAACGGTTATATCAACATACGCTTTTCTTCCAGTGTCTACCCCGCCAATAAAATCTGTCTTAGTAATGTATGTTGCGGCAGTGGTGGTCATTGCCTGATTCCCAACAGTACCGCCCTGGAGCTGAGTTAGCGTCAAAGTGGCGCTGCTTCTTGTTACAGTGATTGATCCGTAATGACCATACTGCCCAAGAATAGTAGTCATTAAGTATTCAGCACGAGTGTTTACGTTGTCTGTGATTCCATGAACATCAACGTATACTTCTCCACCTGGGTATCCTGCGTCTGTTTCAGAATACGTTGACTTAAACACACCGCCAATAACTCCAGTGTAATTTGTATCGTTCCTGAAAACATACTTAACAGTTTTTCCAAAACCGTCTTTAACTGTAATTGATTGGCCATCGACGTTTGCCTTTGTTCCGCTTATTACTATTGTTCCAACGGCTTTCTTTTGAACTGTTGGGGTAAGAATAGTTGGCGGCGTAGATGGAGGGTCAATTCCCAGCTCATCTGCCGCAGCAGCCCGACCATCCCAAAAGATACCGCGATTGATCCCGTTGACACCGATAAGGTATCCGTGCCGGGTCTTCGCGAACGTCATTGGGTTGGTGGTATCCAGCCCCGTTTTAATAGTGGGTGCTGCCATTACTACAAACCCAACCGGTCGGCGGCTTCGGTGCTTTGGCTCTCTGGAGAATCAGGCGTCAGGTAGTGTTGAGCCTCGTCTACCGCCTTAATTGCCCCGAAGGTACCCGCCCCCAGCACACTACCACCTAAGAACGTCGCAGTTTTCGGATTCCTCCCTGCCCAAGCACGGGTTATGCCCACTTTTGTTTTTGTGTCATAAGCAGTCCTTGCCGCCACCTGTTTCTCTCGTCTAATTACCTCATCCATATAGTCACTCGTTCTATGACCTAGGCCAAGTTGCTTCATCCTCGTGGCTGATTTAGCATTTCCCAATGCATTCATCAGGGGTTCCTTATCGCCCAAACTACCAGGCATGAAATCTTGTTTTGGGACACGTAATCCACTGTGTCTTCTTAGAGCGCTCCGGTTTACCTCCATCCCTCTTTTAGCCATTTCCCTTTCAAGCGAGGTAAAAAAACCGCCAAGCTCTTTCAGCAAAGGCAAGCCCTTTATCTCGGAATTCTTCATGAAGGTCGCTCTTAAATGCCTATGCATTGCAACCAACTCCGGGGTCGGAATTGCTTCAACACTGCCACCAAAAGGCTTAACGTATTCGATGATTTCTGCCTTAAGTTTCCCTAGCACATTAGTCGCATTGACCTCTACATGACTCTGTTTTAAGGCAGATATTATCTTATCTTTTGGAAGGAATCTCCCTCTAGAGACATCCGACTTTATATTAGCTATTATCACATCTGTTGGAAGGAATTCCCCTGTGCCAACTCCATGCGGGCCGCCAGTGCTTTTGTAGAATGCACTGTTAGGCATGCCCCTGGTTTTCCCCGCCTTGAGCAACTGTTGTGGCCCCATCCCTTCTAGCTGACTTGATAGTCCCGGGCGATTCACGTAAGAGGGCAATCCGTAAGTGCCATCATAGATTGCTTCTTCAGGGAGATTTCTAGCCTTCGCCATTTCCGCCAGTTTCTCATTCGGGAGAGACTTCCAGCTTTCAACTTGCTTTTCTAGGCTTTTCGCATAAGGCTTCCCGGAAATTCCCCCAACATGGTCATCGAGTTTATTGCCGAAACGGTGTGTTATTTTTTTAGTCCCAGGCGTGGGACGATTTTTTCTAAGAGAAGTAACCCGATGGGATGCATTAAGATTCTCCAGTGCCTTTTCTTCGGCAATCTTAAGTGTACCGAGAGTAGGTCTTGCTTCGTCGAACTTAGTAAGGTTCGACAGTAACATGTTTTCTGCATCTTTCGATTGGACTGCGGGCCTTCTAAATCCTCCGAATTTAGAACCAAGAAAACTTAAGCTACCTTCAAGGGCATCCAACCCAGCGGCAATAGGTTTACCAACGGCGTTCTTTGCAAGATTCCAGCCCTTAGTGAGCGTTGGACGAGCAACGGCAGCATACCCTATTGGTTGTACCAGTGAGTCAATCGCCATTTGACCCATGTCTTCTTGCGTCATGTCGCTAAAAGGATTTAAGTCGTGCATTGCAACTTCAGCGGCGTCTGGACCAGACCATCTATCTGCGACTTTACCTGCAATGCCAGCCGCCATGCCCTGAACGCCTCCAAGTAAATGCCCGGCATCTGACCACTTTAGAGCTGACCTTTCACCTGCGTCATCCATGACACCTTGGTGTCTGGCTTCTTCTGCTACTGCTGCGGCTTCGTATCTCTCATTTTCCGCAGCTTTCGCTTGCTGCCTTTGAGCTACTTGAGCCATAGTTTCATATATCGGCTCTTTGGTTCGCAGGTTGGATGCTATACGCTGAGGCAGGGTGTCTTTGTAGTCCTGTGCCTCACTTGGATTTACTGCCATTATAATCTCCCTATCCTTACGTTTCCGTTTGAGTCCTGGTGGACTATGTATGAACTGCCTGCCCTTTTATATGGAAAAGCAGATATGATTGTGCCTGCAGCATCAGCCCCGTCGTTAGCAAATGCAAATAAAGTATGCCCCTTGCGACATGAAAGTTTTCCCGGTTCGTGAAAAACCATGTTCGTAACGTCAATCGCAAGCTCTGGATTATCGTGAGGATCACGGTTAGTTGAATAACCAGGGAACTGTGGTATCGGTCGTACGTTTAATGGTTTGTCTGACATAACTTAAACTGGAGGCTCAAGGCCGCTAGCGACAGCACCTCGCCTCTTTAACTCCTGAATCACTAATTGTCTTTCTTTATTTACTGCATCGGCCATGTGTGGCATAGCACCAAGAATCTCAAAATTCATTTTGTCTATAAGGTCTTCGTTAGACAAACCTGTAAATGGGCTGGGAGGTGCTTGCGGTTTCGGCTGAGATGAAATGTTCCCTAGCAGCTCCGTGTTTTCCTGTAAAGTATCTTGAACGCTTTCTACTGCTTCGTCTGCGGCGCTAGAACCCTTTTTAGAAGAAGGACCAATTTTCTTATACGTTGTAATAAAAGAACCTTCTTTAATGTTTATTCCGTTTTTGATTTGTGCTTTTATTTCCCCTGATTCTCTTGCGGTTCTCTGAGCAAGCATAGACGCAAATTCATCCAGAGGAACAGTGCTTTCGGACTGGCCCGACGCCTTAAAGGATACTCCTTCGTCACTAATTTTTGTAATTTCTGTGACGTTTGTAATTTGGAATGTAGAATCTAGCTGATTTCCTTGGTGCGTTTCTAGCTTAAAAGTCTGCCCTACTTCACCAATGGGGGCGGTTTCAACCGATGAAGTTTTTTGCCCGGATTCTGCAAGCTGCCAATCGTGTTTTCCTTTGTGCGCTCCAGAGCTGTGGCTGTATTTAAAATTCCTTTTAACGCCAACTGATTTACCTGTCCCTGTACTCGGAGCGGAGGAAGCTGGCTTTGGCTCTGGGACCGTAGCTTTCTTTCCAGCCGACAATGCCTGCCCCAGACCTTCTGTTTGTTCAATAGCTTCTTGGGCAGTTTCAGCACCACCAGCAGCCTGACCCAAATCGTCAAACACGCGACCATCAGGTTCACGCGAGATTCCCGATACGTCCGAATCCTTCTTGCTAGAAACTATAGCGTCCCTATCTGCTACGAATTGTTCTCGCTGTTCTTTAAAGTCACTAATCTTTTGTCTATGCGCTGGCTTACTTGGGTCCAATTTCGATATTCTTACATCTATACCTTTTATGCTAGATTCTAGCTGAGTAACTTTCGACTGGTCGGCTTTGCTTAATTCCTCTGCACCAGCAGTCATCGACTCGGCCAACTCTGGTTGAGTAGTCTTCGGCTTTGCTTCGGGGGCCGTAGCTTGCCCGCCAGCATCGGCTTTATTTAGCTTGTCATATTCTTTCCTTAATCTCGCAAGTTCTTTTTCATTGCCTGCCTCTTTTGCTTTTGCTGCCATTTTTTCTAAGTTCTTTTTAGCCTTGGCTATGTTTGATGCCTGCTTGCCAGACGGCTTTTTCTTTTCGACTTTAGGTTCTGGTTTAGTAGTAGCAGTCATCGACTCGTCCAGGTCATCTTCTAGGCTTGCAGGGTCGGGACGGCCATGCACCCTCTCATGAGCGCCTTCCAGGTGGGTGCCGGATTCATTCCAATGCTCCTGGTTTTCCAGGTAGTTCATATCCTGCATTTGTTGCTCATGGGCCTTAAACTCTGGGTCACTGAGCCGGTCTTTTAACTCGTAGTGTTCAGCCTCCAGCGCATCCCAATGAGCTTCGCGCGTTCCAAACGCGCTGTCATCTTGACTAATTCCCCCAAGGTCATCGGACTTTGCTTCGGAAAATCCAACTCCCAGGCCATCAGGATCAACTTCGCGTTCTATTTCATCCAGCCTGCTTTTAAGCTGCTGTCTGTCCATTCCCCAAGTTCCAAGACCACGTTGCCTCATTTCTTCATGGACTGTTCCATAATATTCTTCTGCGCCGGTACCATGCGGCGAATTCCAGTCATCAGCTCTGCCAAACGTATGACGCTCTATAAGTTCTTCGTCAGACATTTCAGCTACGCCGAAAATTTCTCGGTCTTCTGCGTGACCTGCGGCGAGATGGTCTGCATATTCATCGGCACCCATCTTGGGCGAGTGAGCATCTACACCAGCGGTCATTTCGTCAGCAAGGCTGGGAGAGGCAGCTTCTTCTGCCAGCTCTTGCTCCCTCGCTATGCTGCGCTCAGAAGTAAGCGGTGTGTCTGTAAGTTCGTCAACCTGGACTTTATTCCAATTAGGATTTAACGGATCAAAGACTTCAGTTTTTGTACCTGCGACATCCCTAATGTTTCTCACCATGGCCTTTTTTGTGCCATTAAGAGGAATTTTTTTCCCTGTTTCTTCCGATACCATTTTTGCTATTACCTTGAGCTTGGCCATAGATAGCCCCTCAAGGTCGTCTCCGGCTGCAATGTTTTCAGCAAGCTCATTTAAATCGTCTGGTATCTTGCTTTTCCCCACTGTCCTGGGAGTGCCTTCAATAAGGCTGCCTTCTGTCATTTTAGTTACACTGGCGTTTTCAAGTGTTCGGCGTCTACTAAGGTCTTTTTCTGCCCATTGCTCGCCAAACGATACTCCCTCTTGCTCAAGGTCTCCCCTAGTCATCGCATCTTGCAAGTCATCTCTTGGGGCCTTAACACCTTCTACGTCTGGATCGCCTTGCCACCACCTTGCCTGCATTTCTTCGGATAGTGGTTTTCCAGTTTCTGGATCAACAATAATAGAATTATTTCTGTTTAGAACACTACCTGCTCGACCACCAGGAATTACATCGCCTTTGTCCAACCCGGTAGCAAGACTCCCCAAATCTTCCATCTTGGCTTGTTCAGCAGACCGAAGTAATTCTTTTTCTTCGTCTACTAAGAGTACCTTAGTCTCTCCCGTTTCTGGATTAGTGTAAGTTTCCTGTACAAGGCCCTGTTCTTTTCTTAAGTTGCTATACGTATCGTCTGGAAGCCATTTGCCACTTGGGTCTTTTGCGGTCAACGCTTCCCGTAAAGTCAAAGGAAGCTCTTGGCCTGCGTCTTCAATGAACCTTGCAATCTCCTCAAGCTCTTCTAGGCTTTTGTTTTCCAGGACTTTTGCTGCAGAATAGGGGCCAACCTTACCTTGAGTTGAAGCCCAACCAAAGTCTTTAGGTGCAGGCGCGTCAGTTAAAGGATCAACTGCAGTAAGAACGCCAACTCCCTGCTCTTCAAGAGGCTGGGAGGTGGAGTCTGCCCATTTAAATCCACCTTCTGACTTGTTTGGTCCGTAAAGATTTTGATGAGATTCTATTTCCCTTGCTACGTCTTCAGGGAAGTATCCGTCAACGCCCGCTGGCTTTCTTAATACACCCCTTCCACCAGGACCAGGGACTGTACGTCTATCAAGGGACGCTCGTGCTTTCCCTTCGGTAAGCAGAGGTGCGCCGCCAGGCTGAAAAAATGGAGCATTTTGCTGAGCCTGCGATGTAACTACCTGATCACCAATAACTGCATCGGCTTCATCTGGAACGCGAGAGACGCTGATGGCTCTGTCTTCTTTTACTAGCTGTCCAGTATTTGGGTCTACTTGGCTTCTTTTAGTAAAATCGTTAACTTTAACGACCATCTTCCGGCTTGGGTCGTTTGAATCTACAACAACTATTTGTTCGCCTATCCCAACTTCTCTCGGGACTAATTCCTCAGTATTTGCTCTTCCTGGGAATTGCTGTTCCCTGAAAATAGTTTCGGCTAATGTTGCCGGGTCTTCAGGTGCAGCTACTCCTGGGTCTGGAGACCATTCATCTATCTCAAAGCTGTCGGGGTCAACAATTTCTTCAGTTTTTGGATTACGAAATTCTCCTGTTTTAGTCTTAATGGGCAGAGGTTGTCCTCGGCCAAATGCATCAGTAGACTCGTTTGGTGGCCAAGAAGTTCTTTGGTCTCTTAAGAGAGGGCCGTTATGTACTACATCAATACCTGAAGCCTTTCCCCCAGCTTTCATGGACCCACCTTTAACCAAACCATCAAATTCTTCACTGCTGACTTGAATAGTTGTTTGAGGGTTGTGTTTAATCCCAGTAACATCATCCCTGGCCATTGCCTGAAGAATTCCTTCCGGGTCACCTTCCCTTAAGGCATCTACGTCTCTTGTTATCGGAAGAACTTCCCCCTCGAAACCCGGCTCCCTGGGTTGTGCAGGTGGTCTTGGCGGTTCAGCTAAAGGTACGTCTGTCGCTCCACCTGCAGCTCTAGCCGCAGGATCGTATTTTGTGTTTGTGCTAATAAGACGCTCAACTTCATCTGGTGATAAAGCCGCGATTGCTCCACGAAGCTCATCGTCTGTTACAAATGCATTTGGGTCTACTTTGAATTCGTTCCTTGCATGTTCAGCGCCTTCAAGTAAATCTCCGTTCCCAGTCTCAATCATTATCTTCTTTTTGAATTCCCTGCGAGCACCATCCGTCTCCGGAGACTCCATGAACCATCTATGGAAATCTGTCTCTATGAATTCATCTTCGATTGGCATTACGTCTCGCGTAAGAATGGGCTGACCTGCCCTCCCTCTTGAATCAGCAGCAGCACCAGAAACCTGTGACAAGAAAGCTTGCGGAATAACTTCGTCCTCTTGCGTAAGCGACTGGGCTTCTTCAAGTGCTTTACTAAGCCCAGTGGATTCTTCGCCCCCTTCTGACATTGAAGAAAATAAGTCTGCCTCACTTACTTCATCGGCTTGCCCTTCAATCAATTGCCTGGTTCTTTCCCGCTGGCCTTCAATTGCATCAGAAAATATTCCTTCTCCCCTGCCCATAGGAACAACTGCTTGGTCTGGGAACCCTGGTGCCTCTTGTAAAATGTGTTCCCCCAGCTCTTTTCCTGTTCTTGGATCAACCCGAACAACATCTTCATCAGAATCCAACACTACTTTAGCTAAAGACGGATCGTGTCCCTGCTTTGCAAGGTTTTGCTCCAACTGAAAAAACTCATCTAATTCAAAGAGCTGAAGTTTCTCTTTAACTTCTGGGTCCATGTTTCGGATTATGTCAAGAACTTGATCGTCCGTAACATCTACGTCTAATGACTTTAAACGTCTTAGCTTTTTTCTTGCCGCAGAAATTATGGACTCAAACCGACTGCCAGCGCGAGCAGCTCTTATTGCATCTATGGCAGCTCCAAACATAGGGAGTGCGCCAGCAACGCCAGCAGCAGCACCAAGGCCCATTCCAAGGTAATCACCCTTGTAGGCGCTTAGTCCTGCATCCGCAAAGTCTGCGGCCATGCCTGTTGGTCCAGGAACGAAACTCGCCGCAATGACATTTTTATGTAGGTCATCTAGTTCCCGGCTATATTCAGCTTGCGCCATTTATCCACTCACGCTAGGGGTTACGATTGCTTGAATACCACGGTTATACGTGGCGGGAGTCGTCCATGACTTATCTACGGTTGCTTCCGCTTCGCCCGCAATGCGTATCGCCTCCATGTACCATTGATGAAGTTCTTGGGTGGGAGACTCCGCATTGCGGCGAGAAAGAGATAGCTTCCACTCGCACCCGCGCAGGAATGGTTCTATCATCGTGGGGCGAAGGTCGAGTGGGTCCGATACTACATACTTCACACCGGAAAAGGTGGACGATGGAGCTGAATCCACAGTTACCGTGTTAGCGTCTGTGTATGCGGTAATGATTCTTTGCTCTTGCCATGGGTTCAGCCCACGAACACCAGATGGCTTGGTAGTCGAAGTGCCGAAGCGGATAACGGAACCAACCATCTCGCTGCTAAAGCTAGCACCTGTTCCAGCAAGCGTAACCGTGGTGCCGCTGTTACTTACCGTGCCAGTAGAGCTGTCGCTGTACTTTATTCGCCTCGGAAACCGGCGATAGAAAAACCGAAGACCTTCAGCAGTATTCGGCTCGTACTGAACGTACATAGCCATCTGTCCATAACGGTTAGGGTCAGGGCCGATGGCATACCAGCGAGGTGGATGGGCCGACGCCCTAACGTGGCGCTCAAAAGACATGATGCCGTCAAGGGAAACTGGACTCTGGCTTAAGTTACTACTCTCCGCATGCGGAGGGTCCATGTCCTTGAAGTCAGCGGGCAGAGTATATCGTGATCGAAGCCAAGTGTAAGTGGTGGTTCCCTTGTTGGCTACTGCGGTAACTTTAGTATCATTGATCGTATAAGGAGTAACCGTTAATATATCTACCCCAGGGTTAATATCGTCCGGCAACTTAATGACTGTGTTGCTTACGCGAGACTCAATCGGATACCTTACGTCATTTATTTTTATTCGTCCATCTGTTGCGTTTGTGGGCCAAGTAGACGTTGTTTCATCTACGTCATCAACATCGTATATTGTCACCTGTTTAGTTGTATTGTTGTAAGTTATGGTTCCGGTAGAGTACGTTGCCTCTAGCCGAATGTCATGTTCAGTGTGATAGTAGAGCCAGTCGTACCGGCTAGCTAAATCGGGATACGCCCCAAGAACTGCGGAGCGGAAATCACGGCGCTCAGAATCCATTGCGCCGCCAAGAGTAGTCGCTTCTAAATGCTCTAGAGCATCCTGATAGGTAAATAGGTCAGGCGTAGCGGCTTGGTATAACCGTGTGTATTCGGCCACGAAGGCACCCCTTTACGTTAGGGCTGCTTAGCCATCTTGTGCCGCAGCCATTTTACATCATTACGTATTTCAATTAGGATGTCCTCGTTTCTATCAACATCCATTTTGATAGTCTCTATGTCTTTATCGTGTCTATTAAGTTGGTGCTGGCTGACTCCATAGCTAGCACTAATCGACGCCAGCACGAACATGATGGTTACTAAAAAACCCACGGTTTCACCGTTCAAGTGCTTGTACCATTTCATTGTTAATCCTCGTAATACTGAACAGCGCCATTGAGTGTGACGGATTTTGTGCCGGGGCCACCATGCCCGTTAGTCAGCTTCACATTCAGGGGTTCATCTTTCGCTGTCCAGAAGTGACCATCAGGCATATACGCAGTGTTAATGACTGCAGGCGATGAACCGGACTGTGGGTTTGATGTCAGAACGCCAGTTATCTCATCCGTTCCAGACAAAAACTCAACCTTGGTATTGCCACCAAATCCTCCCATCGCGATTTGAAAAAGGCCGGTAACAACAATCCTTTTTCCTGACGATGGTGTAACAATCGTTGCTGTGATGGATGCACCACTAGCGACTCCGGTTTGTATTATATCCACCAATGCAGACTTGGGTACTTTAGGACCTATGTCAGATAATGCTTCCGCTACCACTGCCTACTCCAAGTAATAGTTAATCCACCCGCCAACAGCAACACTGCCGCCTCGCGCAATAACCAAGTCCTCTCCAGCGCCAGTCTTAAAGTGGCCGTCTGGATTGTAATTCGCTTTAATCCAGCCATTATTCAGCACACCCATATCGCCAGTAAGCTGCGTTCCACTTGATGTCCCAGCCCAGATAGTGGTTGATCCGGTAGTGCTACAGGTATAAAGAAAGTTAATTACAACAATCTTTTTACTGGAATCGTTTGGATGAAGCGCAGAAAAATCCAGAACGATTACGTCCCCCGTACCAGCCGCCGCATCTATCTTGGCAGAGTAGACCTCTTTCGGTGCTATGTCACGCAATCCTGCGCCCATAATAAGTCTCCTTAGTTATTAGGCGGTTGCAGCAAATCTCATTGCAGATGCACCTACTGTCGCCGCAGTACCATCTCCAATATTGCGGCTTACCCCTGAAGCTGTCCAAGCGGTTCCATTAAATACGAATGCAACATAGGAACCTGCCCCTCCTGCCCCATTAGTCAGGCCAGCCATAATTACAGAGTTATCTGTTGATATACTAATGTCTCTTGCCTCTGTACTAGAGGTTGCGAGGATGTTAACACCGGTAAGATGGCAGCCTACTGCAAAACTGCCATTTGCTGCCGAGCCAATAGTAATCAAATCGGTATTCGCTGCACCACCAGTATCCTGAACTACAATCCAGTCTCCAGCAGTTGAATTCGCAACCGTTGGAAGCAGGAATGTTTCAGCATCAGTTGTGTTCTCTGCATAGTAAGTATTCTTTACTAGCAAATTCGTACTAGCAGGCATTGCCGTTACTGGCCCAAGGACAGGAATATATGCCCCACCCGCGATTGGATGCCCAACAATTGCACTGGCAGCGTTGTAAATAACAGCTTTGCTTGCAGCAACAGTACCAGCAGTGTTGTCGTTGATTTCAAGGATGTCCTTGATTTCCGTGTTAGCACTAGGCTCCGTAAGAGCAGATTCCAGTGCCATTCTCGATACAGGTGTCAGTGCCATTGTTAATGACCCTCCTTATTGTTTGTCGTATGGCTTAGCGCCATGCTTGTCCAAAATTTCGTTCCGTAATTGTCCTTTAGGCTTCAACGCT